>Ga0136556_1000755_pt1 | contig 18099 bp, 30 predicted proteins | sample AntRauTorckE6831_FD_104780 | JGI IMG/M metagenome (GOLD analysis project Ga0136556, IMG submission 104780) | Saline lake microbial communities from Rauer Islands, Antarctica - Metagenome Torckler E6 #831 | ecosystem: Environmental > Aquatic > Non-marine Saline and Alkaline > Saline | place... | reverse complement strand
CGCAAGAAAGCTGTAAGGTGAAATTTAAAGACTTGCCTTCCGAAAATAAAACAACTATGATTCTTTTGGCGAGTAAACTAATACTTGACTTTGTTGGCAATGAAACCTAAAACGTTCATGTATAAAAATTGAAGCGGATAAAAATACCTGACCTCGGTTAAACCGATAGCAGATAATAAATAATAACAAAACACCGATAAAGCAATAAACCGCTTTTGTTTTTATAAGGTGTTAGCAAATGTAATTTACGATATGAATTTACCTTATGTTCTAGCTCACTTCATAGGTGACTTTCTGCTACAAAACGACTGGATGGCAGTTGGTAAGAAGAAAAGTAGTTTAATATGCACTATGCACGTTTTGCTTTATATGACACCATTTTTGTTAACTGAACTTAGTTGGATACAATTAGGATTAATAGCTGTACAACATTGGTTACAAGACCGAAGCTCATTTGTAGGATGGTGGTGTAAAACTATGGGTTCGTTTCAAACTGAATTAAAGCAAAACGGTTTGCCTTGGGGTCATTTTGTAGTAGACCAAGTAATGCACTTCATTTGGATGTGGTTAGTAGTAAATTATTTTTGCTAACTTTAGCTGGTTATTGCAGGTTGCGAGGAATTAAAAACTAATTATTAAAAATACTATAAGGATGGAAGCAAATGATTTTATAAACAGTATAACAAATAAAGAATACAATAGAATTAGGAAAAGTAACGGTGATGCCGAGTGTAGAAAATTATTAAAAGAACACTTAATTAAGCAATCTACCATAACCGCAGTTAGCCAACGCAGTGAACTGTATTTTGCCTTTATGGAAGAGTACAATGCACTTATGGGTGAAAGCGAACATCAAATACTAAAAGAAGAGGTTGTGGTATTGCTGGCAAAATATAGTGGCTAACGTTAAGGCTATGCGTAGTTTGCCTTAAAACACGCTCACAGATAATAACAGAACAATGGAATTAAAAGAATACCCACAAAGAAAAAACTGGACTTTCAGCAAATTACGTATAGGTAGTGTTGTAGTGCGTTTTTTCCGAAACTTATTTACGAGTGAATGCCCTAAGTGTAAGAAAGGTAGAGTTAGATACATTGGTGACGATTGGACTGGACATACTTGGATAAGCGTATATGAATGTAATAAGTGTAAAAATGAATTTGTGTAAATGCACTACAACGGATGGTGGTATGAGTAGTGCGAATTAATTAAAAAAGAACTATTGAAAAAAGCATTTGAAGCTGGTAGAGATTACGAATATAGCATTAACCCCTATAGTGGAAAACCTAACAATAATAAAGTAATCAGCTTCACTAAATGGTACAATAAGTTCGTTAAAAAATAAGCCTAATTAAGCTATTTTTGAAAACTGAACATTAATCAAAAACAAAAGCTCAGAGTTACCACTGATTTATATAAAAGTTATGTTAAAAGGTTTGGTGAATCAATTAGTAAACCTTAAGTTTGTATCAACAAATAAATTTTAAAATTAAAAACCAATGAGTAAGAAAAAAGAAAAAAGAGATTTAGAAAGTGTAAACCCATTTGATTTCGGTTACAAACCAGATCAAGCTGTAGAAGTTAGCGGTTTTCTATTCGCACAAATGCAGAAGTCCTTAATGGACATTATGGAAGATGAACGTAAAGAGTTTTTTGAAGAGATTCAAGATGAAGACGATCAGGCTGACATCAAAGCAACGCTCGAAAACAGAAAACCAAAAACGTATTATACAGATAGAGGAAGATATTTCTTAAGACTGTACTACGAGATTATGACAGAACACGGTAAGAACATTGAAAGCGGTGTAGCCGTACCACTAGAAGAATTAAAGATGAGCAAAGTAGATTAGCAGTGTAGGTTGAAACTAAAGCCTTGTGATTATGTATGAAGTACTCGAATCTGCTACTGCAGAGCTAAGTCAATGGTAACGGTGCAGACACCAAAAGAGCTTCACAATCACTAAAAAAATTTTAAAAAATATATTGACTACGGAACATAGTCTTAAAAATCAAGGTAAGTTGCCGACATTAGTCGGAGCGTTGACCCTTGAAGCTCAACCCATCGGATCTGCCGTGGGCGGGCAGTTCACAAAACAAAGGACAAGTGCAATAACAAAGCCATTCGCTTTTAATAACTTTAAAGTGTAAAAAATGAAACTACTAAAAACAATACCTACAAACAGAGTAGTAGGCATAGACGTAGAAACAGTCAGAATAGAAAAAGAATTTGAATCTTTAAGTGACTATTATCAATCTGCTTGGGAGTATAAAAACAAACAAGATGGAGAAATACCCGAACAAGAAGAGTTAAAAGATTTTTGGGAAAAAAGATCTAGTCTCTATGCAGAGTTTTCTAAAGTATGCGCAGTAAGCCTAACATACTTAGATAACAATGATAATCTAACCTGTAAAGAATTTTATGGAGAGAATGAAAAAGAACTTCTTGAAAGTTTAGGTATAGTTCTCAATAACATGGTGGCAGTCAGCTCGGACTATAGGTTAGCGGGACATGCTTCTAAATATTTTGATTATCCTTTTCTATGTAAAAGGTTTGTAATAAACAGTTTGGACATACCAATTGTATTAGACTCGCTCCACCTCAAACCTTGGGAACAAAAGAATCTGTGCACCAATGAATTATGGCGAATGGGAGGAACAGGCCCAGGAAGCTCCCTGCAAGCTTTATGTACTGCTTTACAGATACCTATAAGCAAAGTTGATTTAGTAGGAGACGAAGTAGGTAAAGCCTATTATAATAGTGAATATGAAAGGATAGGCAGATACTGCTCATACGATACAATCGCAACTTTTAATATTATAAGAAAGCTTAAAAAGGAACCTATTTTTGACTTTAACAATGTAAACTATATATTGGCTTACAACGGTTTAGAAGATTTAAAAGAAGAGGTAGAAGAGAAACCTTTACTTGAGAGGATTTACGACAACAAAGAAATATCTAGCAAGGACAAAAAAGAATTAAAAGAGGTGTTATCTAAGGACAGAGTGACCGCTAAAGATAAAAAGAATATTTTTACAATTCTTAGAGGTCTTATGGTCAGAACAGATTTTGAAAATAAAGATCAAACATCCAAAAAGCAAATAAAACTGATAGAAGAAGAGTTGAACGAATTTATTAAAACATTATAAATGGCTAAAATTAATTTACCTACCGCACTTACAAAAGACAGTTGGTTTTACGAAGACAATAAAGAACTTTGTGAACCTCATTTAGGAAAACCCTATTTATCTTACAGCACGTCAGAAAGCTGGCAAGGATACAGAGAAGATCTAATAAAAAAGAAGTTTGTTGGCATAGAAATACCATCAGGGAGTTACGCTCATTTAGGTACGTATTTAGGAGAGGCTGTTGAAACAGGAAAATTTGGAGAAAATCCATTGGGTTTTACAGGTGAAGATAATGTAGATTTAAATGCATTAAGACCCAAAGGGGCAGAATACGAAAAAATGATTCTTATTGATAGAGGAGAATATGTTATAATTGGTTTTATAGATGTTTTCAGAGCCGAAGATAAAAAAGCTTGGGTGAGAGATATGAAAACAGGGGGTAAAAATAAGGAAGATAAGTATGCGTCAAAAGATTATAAACAAGTAGTATTATATTCTTATGCGCTAGAACAACAAGGTTTTGAGATAGACAAAACAGATGTGTATTTTATACGTAGAACAGGAAGTCATGTAAAGCCACCATTAAACCTATCAAAAGAACAGTTTGAAATACCAATCGAATATAACAAAGAGCGTGTGAAGTATGCTTTAGAAGAGATGGATAGAATAGCAAAAGAAATTAGCGGGTGTTACTCAACCTATACTAAATTCTTTAGTTAAAATTTTGTTAAATCCTACTTTTCAATAGAGTAGTTGTGTTATATTTGTCATTAAAATAGATAATTTGAAAAATATTGTAATTATAGGAATAATGCTCACCTTAGTGTCATTATTCAACTTGGTGGTAGGAATACCTTTAGCACGTATTAATTTTAGTCATTCGGCTGTTTTACTGATGATGGGTATAGCTCTTATAGGGATTTTTACACCGCTTCATTTAAGGAAAGAACGTAGAAAAAAAGGATCAAAATTATGAGAAAAAGTAAAAGGATATATTGTGTTGATTCGTCAAAGCTCTATCAGCAGTTGTTGAAAGAAAAATTTAACGGTACTATACTACCTAACGGAGATTTAAGAGTTGGCAACGACATGGCCGTGAACAGTAGTAACAGTTTATACAAAATACAATGATTTATTTTACACAAGGATTTGGAGACGCATTAGAACAATACACTAATAACAAGCCTGAAAAAATAAAAGATGAATGTCAAACACCATTTACACCTTGCTGGTGTGAATCAAGACCAAAAAATCCTCATTGTAATGATGTAGGAGAACCAGCATCTTCAATTGATAATCCTATCTATGGTATAACCATAATATTTATATTTATTTTATTGGCTGTGTTCAAAAAAATAAAATTGTGAAAAATTTAAAATTTATTTGAAAAGTTAAATCTATATTAAAAGTAAGCCTTACATTTTGTAGGGCTTTTTCTTTGGTGTATATTTGTGTAAAAGAAACATAATTATGAAAGCACACTTGCTATTTAAAGGAGGAACTGTCTACGGTTTTGGCACAATTAGAGGAATAAGGGAGAAAGATGGAATATGTCCTTCTCATTGTACCAAAGTTTTCGAGAATAATACAGGGCTAATATTCTTTAATAGTTTTTTTGACAATCAGGTCAAAGGTTTACAAAAATTAAAAGAGTTATCAAAATCTAAAATTTAAGCGGTGAATGGAAGAAACAACGGAAGAGAAAATACTTAACAAGTTGCAGTACATAGTCCTAGAGTTGAATTGCCATAAAGGGCGTAAGCTCGATGAGACGATATGTGAAAACATGTTAAAAGTAATAAATGAATGTAAAGAATTGATTAACAAAGTAAAATCTTAAATAAAATGATAAAGCTAGACGAAAATTATACAATTGAACCAGATACTTACGCTTGGAAACTTCTTAAAACTTTTGAAAGAGAAGTTGAAGTCACAGAGAAAACTAAAAATGGGGGCAGAAGAAAGACAGGAAAAACAGAACCAAAAGAGGTAACAGAGACTGTTTATTTTCCTACTATAGGTGCGTGTATAAGAGATTATATAGAGCAAGTTGTAAAGCCCCAAAATTCCGTACAAGGTATCTTAGATAAATTATCTAGCATTGAGCAAATTATAAGTGCACTACCAAAGATTTATGTCACAAATGGTAAATTAAATCAAGTAACATGAAGTATTTCTTAATATTTTTACTACCTTTGCTTGGCTTTGGTCAAGATATAGAAATCTACAATCATAACAGATTTGGTCTAAAAATGCTGAGACCTAGCAAGTCGATAGAAAAGACTGAGAGGGGTTTTAAAGTTTACAGATACAACGAGTATGGGATGAGAGATTTAAGACCCACACAGTTCATAAAGGTAAAAGACGAGAACACTTTAGAGGTTTACAACTACAACCAATATGGAGTACTAGGCGTTAGCCCTAGTGAAACTATAAATTACGAAAAAGTAATGTTTGACAATTTAAATAAAGACAATGGGAAATCTAAGAGATAAGTATACGGACGATGAGTGGGAGAGCTTAACACGAAAAAAAGAAAAACCGAAAAATTTAACAGACACTAAAGGAGTGAAAGAACAATTAAGTAAACTAGAAGATTTTCAAAAGGCATTTAAAAGCACTTATAATGATAAGCCTTCTTTTATATCCCCGCAAGATTATGAATTACGGTTCAAACTTCTCCGAGAAGAAAATGAAGAGTACCTAGAAGCATGTCAAAATAATGATATGATTGAAATTGCAGATGCACTTGGAGATTCATTATATATAGTGTTAGGCTCTATTGTCTCTCATGGGATGCAAAATATTATAGACGATGTGTTTTCAGAAATTCATAGGTCAAACATGTCAAAGTTAGATGAAAATAGTGAACCTATTATTAATGGTCAGAATGGTAAAATGGATAATACAAGGCCTATTGGAAAGATACTAAAAAGCGAGAACTATTTTGAACCTAATTTAAAACAATTTTTAAATGATTGATAAGGACTATTTAAAGAAACTAAAGGAAGAAGACTATATAGCTTATTCAGAACTTACGGGGGATCCAGTTACAGGTTTACCTACAAATAGTTCTACATATTTCATACCTTTCATACTTAGTATTCTATTGGGGCTCATAGGTGTGGTGTTGTATTTAACATTTAGTTAAAAAATCAAGAAAAATTATGGCATATTTTAATTTTGAATACGCAGAAAATAAAGGATTATCACCCCTAGATGTTTTAATTTTACAGATAGTGAAACAGTTAAAATACCAACCTGAGTTAGACAACACACTTGCTATGGTAGTAACTGATGAATTTTTGTATAAAGCCTATGAGGACGGCTATATTAATACGATAAAAGGCAAGAAAGGAGATTCGGAGCTGAGTAAACACAGACTTACTAAAAAAGGGAACAAGCTATTAAGAGATTTGACTTCTTATGGTAAACCTGATGAAGACGCAGAAAAGATAGCAGAGTGGCTTAAAAAACTATATAGCAAAAGGGTTACAAGTGTAAAAAGTAATCAAAAAGAGTTGCAAAGAAGAATACATTGGTTCAGTAATGAGACACAGATATATAAAAATTATTTAGCTGCCTTATTAGAATGCTTCATTAACGATACTTATATAGAAGATGTAAATGATAAAAGGCCTTTTAACATAAAGTTTAATGAGTTCAAAGAGGAAAACCCAAGAGGCATTTTATCTTCTAAAGCGGAAAATGTTTTATGGACACCACCAGACAGATTTGCTAGGGAATATCAGTTAGAAAACTCTCCTTTATGGTCATATTATCAAGACAATGAAAACTATGTCAACAACTATTGGAAACACAAAGGTTTAAAAATCGAAAAATAATTACATGTCAGAAGAAATAAAAATAGATTCAAGAATTAAAAATGCAGGGTCTTTAGCCAAGGAATCGTTTTCTTACTTAACAGATTTACAGAAAGGAGACAGGTCTATAATAAAGTCAGGTCAAGATTTTATTGACTGTCATATACAAGGTCTTTTACCTTCAGACGTTATTGTCTATGCTGCTAACAGTGGTGTAGGTAAAACTAAATTGCTGTTTGACACCTTAGATTTAATATTAGACGAAAAAGTCAATCCTGAAGCCTCTGAAATAGTTTCTCTGGAATATAGTTTGGAAATGAAGTTCTTAAATAGAATACTTCGAGACACAAACAAAAGAACAGGTAAAAAGAAAAGTGACATTCTGCAAGAGGAATTTACAAAGGAAGAAAGAGAGATTGTAAAAAGGTACTACAAAGGACTCCAAGATAAAAGAAGGTTTGTGTGTGAAGAAAGCATAACTACCAGAGAGTTCTACGAGATGACAAGAAACTTTTGCGAACTAAACAAAGATAAAGCGGGTGTAATTATCAGCTTAGACCACGTTTTACTTTTAAAGAAAACTGATAGGTCAGAAGACCCTCTAGAGACTCTTACAGCTTATATAAACCAATTAAGAAAAGAGTTTAAGAATGTATATTTTATATTACTTTCTCAGTTTAATAGGTCTAGTTTTTCTACAATAGCCGACAAGAATAATGATATGATACCTAGAGCTAGCATGATATACGGCAGTTCTCATTTTGAATTTTTAAGTTCTTACATTATTGGCATAATGGACCCATTTAAGATGGGGGTATCACAGTTCTTAAAAGTAAACAAAGAAAGGTACGATTGGCTAGAAGACTATATGGGAGATGAAGACAGTAAAGGCAAGGTATCCTTTGACACCACGGGTAATATGTTCTACTTTGTATTGAAAACTAGGGAGTCAGATCAACCTTACCGAAACTTGTTTATAAGAGAAATGGAGCTTACAGAAGAGCAGTTAAACAGGATGAAGTCTGAAAACAAAAAAGATGATACCTTCTCTAAATTAGCACCACCAGATTTTTCTAAACCAAAACAAACACAGGAAAATCCATATAAAGACTTACCACAAGGGAATACTTCTACAGCCTTTGACCCACCAGATTTTAGTAATAGCAATGATGAAGTCCCATTTTAAATGTTAAACTATTATTAATTTCAACCCTTGCGCTTTGCAGGGGTTTTATTTTTGATTATATTTGTGAAAACAAAAGCAGACTTTGCTATAACACACTAAAAGAAAATTATGAACAATTATATGGATTTAAAATTTTCTTGGTACAACAAAGGGATTAAATCAGTTGTGCCTGCGGGCGATATAACTTTACGGCAGTTTGTAAATGCTATAAAGAACCCTAAAGAGAAGATGAGAGAGGCTTTTAAAGATATTGAGCAGGCGGCAATAAACGGAAATCTAAAACTTAAAGATAAATTAAAACAAGATAGCCTATTTTTCACCACACCTTCTGTTAGGTGTTCATACAGAGATTATGCTAATATAAAAGAATTTTTACCTTTTGTTGTTTTAGAATATGATAAAATAAAATATGCAGAAGTCTTAAAAGAATATGTGTTTAATAAGTTTCAAAGTTGCATATTTGCTTTTCTTAGTCCTTCTAAAACAGGGGCGAAATTTATTTTTTTATTAGAAAAAGCTCCTAAAAATGTAGACGAATATAAAGATTACTATTTTGGCATAGCGCATCACCTAGATAAGTTTGCAGGTTTTGATTATAGTAATTGCAGATGCGTTTTACCACTGTTCAACTCTTGGGACGAAGAAGCTTTACTCAGAGAAAATGCTGTAGGCAGTGACCTCAAAGGGTATAAAGAAGACACTTTTGATATACCAGAGAACATACCAGAAGCAAAAGGGGAACACACAAATAAAGAAAAAAGGCGTTGTGAAAAATTAATAAAAACTTTGATAGACCGAATAGATGATAACGGACATAACCAAGTATTATCAGCTAGTTTTATTGCAGGAGGCTTATCTATGTTTTATGGTTTAGAAGAGTTGTGGGATGTGCTACAAGATAGGATCATAGAGAATGAATATTTAAGTAAGGGAACTTCTAACTATTTAAGAACCGCTACTCAAATGTTCACAAAAGGGACTAGTTATCCAACACCGTTAAAAGATTAATTGAAAAACTCGTTATGGAAACCACTAAAGTACAAAAACTTAAATCAATGTTACAACCTAAAGGCTATAAGTCTAAAATAAAGTTGTACTGTAAGACAGGCGAACTACAAATTAAAAAATTGTAGATGAGCCAAAGAATTAAAACTTTAACACATTATTAAAAAGACAAACCAACTAATTGTTATATATTTGCTTAAAATTGGAAAGTAATGGAAAAAATATTTAACTTTACACTTAGTTTAATTTTATCGACTATAATGTCTAGCATAACCTTCTATGGATTTATGATAGGTATCTCAAAAATATCGCTGATGATGCTTAGCTTTTCTTCGATCGTATTGATAGCGATAATGGTCTCAACATTTAAACAACTAAAAAATTAAAAATGAAAAAATTATTATTAATCTTTGTTTTTATTTTATCATACACACTATCAGCACAAACAGAAAGAAAGTTTGACAAAGTTTACTTGAAAACTTTCAAAAGAAACGTAGAAATAACCAGAGATGTACAAGCTACAGCGAAATTCTACAAAAAAGTTATAGTGTTGAAAACTAAAGTCAGTATATTTGTATTCATTATAAACAACATTGATACTCATCAAGATGGCTATCATGTATTATCTGCCGATTCTCTTGGCGAAGATGATATGATGATTGTTTATGATGATGCTAAAGTGTATATTGCATTTACGTTTAGTGATAGATACATAATATTTTACGACTCTAAAAAAATATTAGGAAAAGATGTAAAAATGCCTAAAAATTAAGAAGTTTTATGATTGATTTAGATAGTGTTTATATAGTGGATTGTGAGTTTGATGGGTTCTTAGGCGTGCTTACTAAGATGCATGTAATGTCTGTGAGATATTTAACATCTGAAGGGTGGAAAACTAAGTCTACTCCAAATAAAGAAGACGTTAGAAAAGTTTTTGAAAACCCTAATAACATTATTGTTGGACATAACTTTATTTCTTTTGATAAACCTGCTCTTCAAAAGGTGTATCCTGATATAGATTTCAATGCTTTTATAGTAGATACTTTAACCCTTAGTCAATACCTATACCCTAAAAGAAACTCTCATTCTTTAGAATCTTGGGCTAAAGAGATAAATGGAGTCGATAAAGTAGAAATGACAGATTGGGAGAACCTTACTTATGAAGAGTATGTTGAAAGGTGTGAGGCTGATGTTGCTATAAATCAAATAATTTGGGAGGATTTTTACGCCTATCTAAAAGAGTTGTATGTTGAAAATAGGGAAGGCTTAGAAGGTATTATCAATTTAGGTAATTTTATAAGGGAAGTTATAAGAGCTCAAGAGGAAAATAAGATAAAGCTTCACGTAGAACTATGTAAAGAAAACCTTGAATATGTAGATAGCATTATAAAAAAGAAAGAAGAAGAGCTTAAAAAAATAATGCCTAAGATAGCGATCACTGCTAAAAAGAAAAAACCAAAATCAATATATAAACAAGATGGAGACCCAACGGTTTCTGGTCAAAAATGGTTAAAATTAACAGAGCACTATGGGGTATCGGAAAATTACGAAGGAGAGCTAGAATATATAATAAAATATGAGGAGCCTAATCCTTCATCAACGAAGCAGGTAAAAGACTTCTTATTTAGTAAAAAATGGAAGCCTAAACTGTTTAAAGATGGAGCTAATGGTAAAGTTCCTCAATTAAGGGATGATGATAAAAATCTATGTATCTCTATAACTGGCATGTTTGAGGGCTTTCCTGAACTAGAGGCTTTACAAGGCATGAGTGTAGCACAACACCGTAGAGGCTATCTAAAGGCCTTCTTAGACACTATGACAGAAGATGGGTATGTAACTTCCAGATTTAATTCTATTGCAAAGACATGGCGTGTAAAGCATACTAAACCTATAGTAAACTTACCTAGTAATGACTCAGACTATGGTGAACTTGTAAGAAAGGTTCTAATTGCCCCTGAAGATAAGTACTTCGTAAACTATGATTTGGACTCTTTAGAAGATAGGACTAAGAGGAGTTGTATTATTGATATAGACCCTGAGTATGTAAAAGAAATGTCTGACCCTTCTTATGACCCACATTTATCTATTGGAATAGAGTCTGGGATGTTGTCTGGGGAAGAGGCTGAATTCTTTAAGTGGTATGAAAAAAGTAAAAAGGGTAAAAAGGGTAAAGCCCCTCAGTTTTTTGAGGACATTTCAGAAGAGGAGATGTCTAAGCTATTTCAAAAGTTGAATAAGATAAGAAGCTCTGCGAAGACAACTAATTATGCTGCTACTTACTCCGCATCCGCTAAAAAAATAGCAGAAACAGCAGGCATAAGCTTAAAAGAGGGAGAAAAGTTACACGCAGCGTACTGGTCAAAAAACAAAGCTGTAAAAATTTTTACAAACTCTTTGCAAGTTAAAACTGTTAGGGGTTTAGAGTGGGTATTTAATCCTTTTACTAACATGTGGCTATACTTATCTTCTAACCACATTAAATTTTCGGCTTGTAACCAGAATTTTGGTAGCAAAATACATTTTTCCCTTTTGTACTTTCTTATGAAAAAGGGGTATAAGCCTATTATGAATGTACATGATGAAGCAAGCTTATACATAGATAAAACAGAGGAAGCTAAAAATAAATTTGATAAAGATTTAGCTGAATGTGTTAGGAAAGTAAATAAGATCTTTAATTATGGGGTGGAATTTGGAGCTTCTGCTGAATATGCAGATTCATATGGAGATGTTCATTAATATAGGGTTGTATTCAGAAAGTAATCCTTACCGTTCGTACCGTGTCGTAAAATCGTTTTAATGCTTTTTGACAGATGAGGGTGTGATTATTACGATTAATTAAAACTAAAAATTGTAAAAATGAAAGAAGCTAGAGAATTGTTATTAAAATAATAACCTTTTGTTAAAACATCTTTCATAGACACTTTTTATTTGTATATTTGAAAAAACAAATTTAGTTATGGTAGATAATCTTGAGTGTATGGTATGTTATATAGAATTAAAATAAATAACTTAACAAATAAATAAATGATGAATAAATTACAAAAGTACGAAGCGGTTAACAAAAACATGTCTGCTTTAAATCTTGACTTAAATAATTTAGAAAGCATAGAGAATATATTTTTGTTATCTTTTAGGAGCACAGAGGCTTCTATTAGTCTCAAAAATAGATTTTATCTTTATCTAGCGACTCGTAAAGCTAGTAAAGCAATTGATAGTTTCTACGAGATCTTAGAAAATAAAGATAAAGTTATTAATGATATAGCTTTTCAAAATCTTATTATATCACATAAAGATAAATTAGGTCAAATGCTTTCCGAATATTCTTACGAAGAGCTTAATTATAAACCTCTATCAACTCTTTTTATAAAGTTAGAACACCTATATGAATTGATAGTTGATCTAGAAATATCACAATCTAAAAAAGAAACAACAATAGAAGAGCTTAGAGATTGGTGGCTAGAAGAGTACTATAATACCAACTCTAAGGAAGTAGTTAACAACCACCCAAAAGAGGCTAAATCTCCTGATTGGTTTAAGCTATACCCTGTTACTCAAGAGCAACATGATGCATGGGAAAAATGGGCTAAAGAAAGATTGAGAAAAGAAGGTGTAAAAAGTGGTTGGGGTTTTGCTTATTTGGATTCAGCTCCATACGTAGAAAATCAAAAGGTTTGATTTCGGGTAAGAATTGGAAAACATCACTTAGACACAACAACAAAATACACATCGAACTAAAAAACAAAGACTAAATGACAGTAGACGTACAATACAGAGATTTATTAAGATACATTTTAAAAACAGGTAAATTCCATAACGATCCTAATAGGGTTAATGTTAGAAGACTCAATGTGCCTAAATATCAGTTTCAAGTTCCCATTGATACTGTTCCTGCGATTTCCCTTAAGAAGTCGTTTCCTATGATGGCTATGAAAGAGCTTTCCCTTTTCATGCGAGGTGAAACAGACATAAGAAAGTATTGGGAAGCAGGTGTGAACTTCTGGACTGAGGATTGGTATAATTTCAGGGGTTACAAAACTGGTATCCCTATTGAAGATATAAAAGATAACCACAGTGATATAGATTTTGAACTATTTGATATGGGCAAGGTGTACTCTTATCAATATAGGAAGTTTGGTGGCACTTTTGACCAGATGGAGGATATTATGCGTAAAATGATTGAAAGACCTATGGATAGCTCCATTGTGGTTAACATTTGGAATCCTAGGGAAAGAAAGCAAATGACTCTCGCCCCATGTCACTACGGCTTTAATGTAGATATGGAGAAAGTAGAGTACGGTAGTAAAACAGGCTATGGTTTCCATTTAAGTTGGGTTATGAGGAGTTCTGATGTGTTTTTAGGGCTACCTATGAATATAATGTATTATTTCTATTTGGGTAAGGTTTTAGAGGTTGTTACAGGTCATAAAATGCTATCTCTTACAGGAGACTTACATAATGTACATTTATATGATAACAGTATAGACGATGCACGAGATGTAATTTTAAATAGACCTAAACACATTCATAAGTTGGGGAACCTAGTTTTTTCTGATTATCTATTTGGCGATATTAATAACTACAAAGCATTTTGGGACGGCCTTCCTTTAGATGCTGTCAGGTTAGAAAACTATGATAGTTACAGACACTATAAAGTTCCAATGCTTCCTTACCAATAGAATTTTTGACAGAATGTCATACTATTGTTTAGGCATGGCATTTGGTTAAATGTAACCAAACAAAAAAAGATAAAACTATGTTTAAAGATTTAGAAAAATATTACTTTTACACTTACAGCGAAACCGTTGACGGAGTACAAACTGTGAACATTGTTTCGCCTGGGAAAAAGAAAGAAGACTTCACTATCGAACTACAAGGTAGTAATCTTGTGGTTTCAGTAGGAGGCTACGAAGACAGATTTAAGTTAACCAATCAAGTAGAACTCAAAAACATAACTGCGGAGTATGACGCAGGTATACTTATTGTAAAACTACCAAGAAAAGATTCGGAACCCTCTAGGAAGATTTTAGTAGAGTAAAACAACAAAAAACTAAAACCAACTAACCCTCACATTAATTTGTGGGGGTTTTTTATTGTTAAAGTTTTTAAAAAGTTTTGCGTAGTTACCTAGTTATTACGTATATTTGCCCAAAACAAAATGTAATGGACGATAAGATAAAAGAAATACAAGATTATTTTAAACAAAAAATTTTAGAGGGGGACTACGTTATAAAGAAAATGGATACTACTAACTTAGTTATTGAGATAGATAGTCAATACATTTTTAACTTCTGGGTGGCAAATGGACCTAAGTTTTTTGAGTTATATAGAGATTTTAACAGCTTCTCTTTTATGGATATTATGTTTACCGAAGAAGAAAAACAGAAAGGATGGAATGTATATAGAGGTGATAACGGAGCTAAAATAAAATCTAAAGAAGAGCAAATAGAACAAGAAATAAAAGAGTTAGAGGAACACCTTAAAATAATTAGAAAAAACTATGGGTAGAGATTATTTAGAATTAGAATTAGTTAGACAAATTGACAAGATAGATATTGTTGGGTACGACCTCATGGTTAGACTTTTAGAAGGTTTTGACAAAATCAATAAACAAAAATTAGAGGAATTTTTAAAGTCGCAAAATACATGAACATTACAGAAGATTCAAAACAGTTCAGATTCTACATTGACGAAGAAGTGCTTCAATATTTAGGGTTTAGCAGGAAAGACGTTTCGATAGAAGAATCTGCATGCGATAGACCTTTCTATTTTTACACTAAAAAAATTGGAGAGTATCTGACTCTTATTAGTTCGTCTAATGATATAGAAAGTGATGCTAACCTTACGGTTTCTATTTTGGAATGTGGCGATTCTATTATTGTTAAACATGCTTCCAGATTGGAACAGTTAATCAAACTATTAAAACAATTAAGAAATGAGAAATAAAGTTTTCCAAGTAGAGTGTTACGGTAAGAATTTAGTTATCGAGGCGGGTTATACTCCTGCCGAAAAAGGTGATTATATGTATCCAGGTTATTCTGCGGAAGTAGAGATATATAAAGTAGAACTATTAAGTGGCGAGGACGTAACTGAAATGGTTATGGAGCATATTGAAGGCTCTGAACAGACACTTAAAGAAATAATATTTGAAAAATATGAGTTATGAAAAAGCCCTATTTAACTGTGAAATGGTAATTTGGAACTTACAAGAGGGTGTAAAAATTTAATAAATTTGTATAATAAAGTAAACAATGGTATATTTGATACCGTAAAACAAACAATATGATAAAAAGATATACCGACGAACAGGTAGATTACGTAAAGTGGTTAGTGAAAGATAAAGGCATACAAGTTACTCCTGCAACTAGACAAATGTGTGAAAAGTTTAATATTATGTTTAATGACACAGTTGGAAGAGCTTTCCGTAGTAAAATGCAAAAAATGGGTGTAACTAAAAATGTGAAAGTTATTGAAGACACTACCACATTCAAAAAGGCACAAAAGAAAAAGTTTGACAAACGGAGAAAAAAGTTTATCATTACATGGGCTCAAAACGGAACTCCTGTACACGAAGAGTTCTTTAGCAACCTATTAGCTTATGCAGACTTTCATAAAGCTGGTCTACACATACAGGCAGGTAGATACAAGAACCCTACATCAGTATTTACAGATGCAAAACACGAAGAGTGGGTTGATGACGTTATGCCTTACTTAGATGCCAACAGACACAATATTCATCCTCATTTACAATTATTATCGGATGTTAAAATATCTCCTACTGCTGCCACACCTCTATCGGGTCTAAACGGTATTTCTGACCTTGAAACTTGTGTTGTAGGTCATCCTAGACAACATTTAAAGAGTTTGCCTGTTTTAGACGGATACCCTAATAAACTGTTAGTGAGTACAGGTGCTTGTACTATAGAAAACTATACTGACTCTAAAGCTGGAGCTAAAGGGGTTTTTCATCATATCATTGGTGCTGTGATGGTTGAGTTAGACGGGGATGACTTCCATATACGCCATATAGAAGCTGACAACAATGGTAACTTTTATGACTTATTTTATAAAGTTTGTGATGGAGAGGTGTTTGACAACGAAGATGGTGCAGAGTTTGCTGTTCTTGGCGACTTGCACTTGACACAAGAGGACGAGGAAGCTTTGCATACAGCTACTTCGCTTTTAGATATAATGAAACCCTCTACTACGATTATACACGATATATTTGATGCATCTACTGTATCTCACCACGATAGGAGAGACCCTTTTATTATGCTACAAAAAGAAAAAGAAGGCTCTTTGAATCTAGAAGCGGAGTTACAATATATGTACGATTGGTTAGAAGAAAATAAAAAGTACAATCTTGTCATAACTAGAGGAAACCACGAAGATATGCTTGACAGATGGTTAAAACAAACCGACTGGCGTAAAGATTATAATAAATTTGAGTATTTCAAATACGGCTCTATTTTAGCTGAAGGTAAGGCTCATAAAGGTTTGGTTCCTTTCCTTATAGACGAAAAATTTCAAGGAGAAGTTAGAACTTTAGGCATTAATGACAGTTACAGAGTTTTAGATTGGGAGTTAGCTTTGCACGGTCATGTAGGGAGTAGTGGAAGTAGAGGTTCACACACCCAATTTAAAAGCCTTAACACCAAAAACGTCACTGCTCACGGACATCATCCACACAAGGAAGACGGTCACGTATCGGTAGGGACTTTAACAAAACTAAGATTAGGATACAATAACGGTTTAAGTAATTGGATGCATGGATTAGGATTAGGTTATTCTAACGGTAAAGTACAGCTTGTAAACATTATTAAAGGTAAATACACCACTTTTAAATAGAGTTGATAGAATCGCATCTAGTTAAGTGTTTATGTTTGTTTTACCCCCTTTGCTTTGTTGTGGAGGGGGTTTTAAATTTTGTGTTAAAGTGTATTGTTTTACGAAGTTTTTAATTACTATACTCTCATGCCTAAAGGCAAATGAGATTCTTGGAAAACGCTTGGCCTAATGGCCTACGTTGACTTCCATGAGTTGATGCCCCAACTCTAGTATATTTGTACCTCAATTCCTCTTACGCTTAAAAGTAGTAAGCTTCTTTGAGGTGCTCATTAGTGAGAACCAAACGATAGCACTTGAAGCTCGACCTAACGATTCTAAGAGTGATAATTTAAGCTATTTACCTATAACTATAATGTCTGAAGTAAACTAATAGTTTATCTGCTAATAAAAAAATAAACCCCCGTTAAATCAATAACGAGGGTTTTTTGTTTCTGCAAATTTGATGTTAGAGCTTACAAAGATATACACGGATCAAAATGTTATTCATATCCGTTGTTAAGCGCAAGTTATCGCAACCCATTAACTTTTATGTTTTCTAATAAACAAACGCTGTTTTTTTCAGCTGATGTTATATAATCAAGTTTGTTGAGGTTACGAGACATCACCGCAAAACCTTCTTTTTTCTCTTTTATTAATCCTTTTTTCTCTAACCATAACATTACACCTTTTCTTTTGAGTTTGGCTGTGAAGCACACTTCAAAAGAAGAATAACCTGCGCTTAACAATGTATATAAAACATTGCTTTCATCAGTGTTTACTTGTTGTTTCTGTTCTTTTTTCATCGTTATATTTATTTTAAAATTTTATGTTCCAAATCGCAACATTTCATATACTAAACGTTGTAGGTAAGTCATCATTTATAACGGTTTTTACTTCTTTGGATTTGTTCTTCACACCATTTTTTTATATGTGGTGGTTCGTTAGTAAAATAAGTTCTGTTTGTACCTGCTTCAACATGCATATAAGTCTGTTCTTTTTTAGGAGAAGAACTACCTACAACACCAGATATATCGCATTGCTTATTTTTCTTTTTGCTAAATAATCGCTTAATTAAATTCATTTCGTGTATTAATTTAAGTTGTTGAGGCAACACGCCATATCTGTCGAACGTT
>Ga0136556_1000730_pt1 | contig 18381 bp, 27 predicted proteins | sample AntRauTorckE6831_FD_104780 | JGI IMG/M metagenome (GOLD analysis project Ga0136556, IMG submission 104780) | Saline lake microbial communities from Rauer Islands, Antarctica - Metagenome Torckler E6 #831 | ecosystem: Environmental > Aquatic > Non-marine Saline and Alkaline > Saline | place... | reverse complement strand
GAAATGGAAGAATGGAAATGGCATAATTGCAAAGTTTGTGGCAGGGACTACCAGAAGCCAAAAGGACAATGCCCATTCTGCAGAAAGCAAAAACTTTGGGATGGTAAAACAATAGAAGAAAAAGCACCAATGCTCAGTCCACGTTTGAAGCAGGAGTTAGAAAAACATAAAAGCTACCCATTCCCAACACGTCCGGCAGAAAGTATGTATTTGACAGGCCCAGCAGGAAGTGGCAAGACTGTATTTGCAGCAAAAGTTCTTTTGGATTTATTAGAAGATATGTTTGTTGAAGGCATCTACATAAGGTCACAGTTTGTGACAATTAACAAACTAACAGATGAAATAAAACAAGCTTATGCTAAAAAGGAACCAGACCTTCCAATAATAGAAAAATACAAGGAATGTGATTGGTTGATATTAGATGACATTGGGACTAAAGCCACAACAGACTGGGTGTATGATATTTTGTTTTCGATAATTGATTATAGATATGAGCAGCTGAAGAAAACAATTATTATCAGTAATATGTCATTTGAAGATATGTCAGCATATTTAAACGATGAGCGCATCACAAGAAGAATTGCTGCAATGTCGCAAGTTTATTATCACTTTGAAAAATAAATATGGACACAAGTAAATTTATGGAAAGAAATATAACAATAGGCCTTATTGTTTCCACCGAGTATTTTGTCAAAGTCAGGCCAATACTGGATACCAGTTTGTTTTCTGCTTCTTTGGCAAAGAAAGTTGTAGCATGGTGTTTGGAATTTTATGATAATTATGGCAAAGCTCCTGGAAACAACATGGAGCAAATCTACACCCAGAAATTAAAAGAAGAAAATATAGATAATGAAACTGCTCTTGACATTGAGGATGTTTTAGAAAGCATGGCAAAAGACTTTGACCGGGAACAGTTCAATGTGGATTATTTGGCAAAGCAGACAGAGTCTTATCTAAATGAACAACAAATCAAACAACTCAACGAAAAGTCTAGAGTTTTGTTAGAACGTGGGGAGGTGGAAGAAGCTAAACAGTTACAAGCTGCTTTTAAACCACTTTCTTTAAAGAACACAGCCGATGACATTGATCTGTCAGATGCAGACAATGTAAACGAGCTTATAGAAAAAATGTTTGAGGCACAAGAAAAGCCTCTTTTTACCTACCCTGGTGCTTACGGTCAAATGATCAACGAGCACTTAATTCGTGGTGGTTTTCTTGCTTTTTTTGCACCCGAAAAGCGTGGTAAGACTTTTAACTTTTTAGATATTGGGATGCGAGCTAGCAAAGAAGGGTGTAACGTGGTTTTGTTTCAAGCAGGGGATATGACTGGATTACAACAGCTCAAAAGAATTGCCATAAACAGAACACGCAAAAGCGATAAAGAAAAATACACAGGCAAACAATGGATTGCTTGCAAAGACTGCATTTTTAATCAAATGGACACCTGCCATAAAATAGAAAGGGAATCCAGTTTTGGTTTGTTTGAGAAAAACGAGGTGCAAGATCCACGTAAAGAAGTCACAAAGGAGTTGTTGATTGAAAAAGCAAAAGAATTCCCTGACTACAAACCTTGTCACAATTGCCACGAGTATAAAGAAAAAAGATGGGGTGTGCCATGGTTAGAATTAAAAGACCTTGGCGACCCAATGACAAAGGAAGATGCTAAGAAAGCAATAAACAAATTCTTTGCTGTTAAAAACAGGAGGTTGAAAATTGCGTCTTATCCTAACCGTACCCTGACAGTAAAAGAAATTAAGAGGCGGTTAGACGAGTGGGAAAAGGAAGGGTTTTTTGTAGATGTGGTTGTTGTTGATTATGCAGATATCATGACAGGTGCAACACATGAGTATAGGCATCTACAAAATGAAATATGGATGGATCTTAGAGGACTGTCACAAGAAAGAGATTGTTTGGTCATTACAGCGACACAAACAGATGCCAACAGCTATAAACAAGATACAATCACATTAGATAATTTTAGTGAAGACAAAAGAAAGTATGCCCATGTTACAGGAGCTTTTGGGCTTAATCAAGACCACAAAGGGCGTGAGAAATCAATTGGGATTTTACGGGTAAATGAGCTTGTTTTAAGAGAGTCTGAAATGGAAGTAGGGAGGCAGGTAACACTGATTCAGAGTCTTAAACAAGGGCAGCCGTTTTTAACAAGCTATTTCTAAAAATTTATTGCTTTTTTCCTAATTAAAATTTTATTTTTGCGTATAATATAGCAACAAAAAACGGGCAGTCGGGCAACTGACAAGGTTTCTTACTTTTCCTAAAATACGCCCGTTTTTTTCTTTTTTTAAACTTAAAAAACTAAAAGTTATGTATCCAGATTATTTAATTTCGAGCATGAGAAGAAATGTGCGTGCTCACCACAACCAATTGTCAGAGGAGTATATTTTGTCAATGACAGACGATGTGCTTTATTCTTACAACCACCCGATAGAAAGAGAAGACATTGACAGGGAAATGAACAACTTAAAAACCCAAAAAACCAAAAGTTATGAACACAATCAATAAACAATTCCATTTTTGCGCAGCACATCATTTGACTGGGCTTCCAGAAGATCATCCATGCGGCAGACAGCATGGGCACAATTACATTGTAATTGTAGAACTTTCAAGCGCAAAACTAGATGATCATAGTTTTGTTCAAGATTACAATGATCTTAAACCTATCAAAAGTTTTATTGATGATGTCTTAGATCATAGAGATTTGAATACATTGGCAGGCTCATTTCCATTGTTAGCACAACCAACAGCGGAAAATATTGCAAAGACTTTGTTCGATGCTTTTAAACCAAAATTTCCTTTGCTCCATGCCATCTCAGTAAAAGAAACTGATAAGACCATAGCACGGTATGAACCGGGATTTGATTAAAACATTAATAACTATGATTAAGACATTAATTTCAGGAAATCCTACTTTTAAGAAAGAATACCCTACCGACAATCCATATTTTTTAGAAGTTGCAGAATTCTTTATGAATACTGTACAAGGGGAAGGGGTAAATACTGGATGTGCTGCTGCATTTCTAAGAGTTCAGCGTTGTAGTATGAATTGTATATGGTGTGATACTCAGGAAGTTTGGAGATTTGGCAATCCATGGACGTTTGATGAATTATTCTTTCTAATGGAAGAAAGTGGACTTATGGATAACTTTCGGCAAGGACAACATCTTGTCTTAACAGGGGGAAGTCCTTTAAAACAACAAAAAGCATTATCTTTATTTTTGAATGACTTTTATGATAGGTATAATTTTTTACCTTATCTTGAAATAGAAAATGAATGTACTATTATGCCAAATGATTGGATGCAAACTCATATAGATTGTTGGAATAATAGTCCTAAGTTAAGTAATTCTGGAAACTTAGATATTGTACGGCATCAACCGGGTTTGCTACAAAAGTTATCAGCATTAAATAATAGCTGGTTTAAATTTGTAGTAACTAATGATAAAGATTGGAAAGAGATTCAAACTGATTTCTTGGACAAGGGTTTGATAAAACGTAAACAGATCATGTTAATGCCACAAGGAGCAACAAGGGAGGAACTCCATGCCAATAGGGATAAAGTAGTGCAAATGACAATACGTGAAAACGTGAGATTTTCTGACCGCTTTCATATTGAATTGTGGGATAAAAAAACTGGTGTGTAACCGTCATATAGAAAGGGGCGGTTTATTTTAATCATGAATTATTTAACTTAAATTGTAGAAAAATGAAGAATTTGAAAGCTGCTGCGAAAGAGATTAATGAAATCTTAAAGCCAGAACCACTTGTTTCCATAAAGGTGGGTATTAACAAAGCTGATATAACAGGGGAACTGTTAGAATTGTCAGAAGAGATTGAAGAAGGGGATAGTTTCAGTGATGAGACTTTAAGCACTTTGGAAAGTATTGGTGCTAAATTCGATTGGAGGAAAGCAAAAGAAGAAGAGGAAGAAGAAGAGATTGAAGAAGAAGAGGAGGAAGAAGAAGAGGAAGAGGAAGAAGAGGAAGATACCGCAGAAAAAACCGAGGAAAAAGCTGAGGGAAAAGCCAAGGAAAAAGCTGAGAAAGAGGACAAAAAACCAAAGGCCGGGGCAAAGGAAAAAGACAAAAAGAAAACTACCAAAGAGGACAAAAAACCAAAGGCCACGGTAGAGACAAAGGACGACACCAAAAGTGCAAAGAAAGAGCCAAAGAAAGACAAAAAACCACGGTACAGCCGAGGCGCTGCTCTTATTGATGCACTTTCAAAGGGTGGGGCCCGTGAGGACTTGATCACTCTTATTGACGACCTTTATGAAAAAAATGGTGGACAACGAAATGCTAATGGTGCAAAAGTAATGCTTGACATTCATATACCTGTCTTGAAACTGGCTGGTTGCTTGGAAGAAAAGAATGGCAAATTAAAATTAGTTAAGTAGTCCTATGTGTTCTATTTGCGGAGGCACTTCCTGGGATCCAATTGCTAAAACAATTTGGCAAAATGCTAAAGATAGAGGCAGAGATGATTCCGGGAAGTTTCATCAATCTAGGGGAAGTTGGATAGGCAACCATCGTGCCACACCAACAACAGAAGTTGTTTGTCCTATTGAAAAACAACCAGTTGGAGACAAAATTAAGATTGTGTTTAACGGGATAATCAGCAATGACACCGAACTAGGAATCCAAGATGGGGAAGCAGACACAAGTGTTTTACCCCGTGTTTTGGATTTTAAAACCTTTAATTCCTTTTTAAACTCTGTACAGAATATACTGGTTGGGAGTTATGCAATAGCTGTATTAATGCCAACAGGGCGTTTCTGGTTGGCTTGTAACTATAAACCTATTTGGTATGCAGAAGACGAGGGGGAATTTTATTTTTCGTCACTGGAACAGCATTTTGATAATACTGATTTAGTCCCGAGAAGAATGAAGCCTTATACAGCTATGCGAGCAGGGTATAAATATTTTCCTAATAGGACTACACCACTATACCGTAAACAAGAAGAAAAAGCTCTTGTTATTTGTTCTGCAGGACTTGATTCTACCACAGTTGCTTCCGTTGCTTGTAAAAAACATGGTTCTAAAAACGTAACTTTAATGCATTATGATTATGGATGCAAGGCTACGACAAAGGAAATGGAAGCCATACCTAAGATTGCAGAATATTTAGGCTGCAAATATGTAATTCAAAAAATGCCTTCTTTTGGTGGCAGTAGTTTGCTAGATGCAAGCGCAGAGATTACAAAAGGTATTAAAGGAGCAGAGTATGCCCATGAGTGGGTTCCTGCCCGTAACCTTGTGATGCTGTCCCTTACAACTGCTTATGCAGAATCTAAAGGGTATGGTCATATTTATCTTGGCACAAACTTAGAAGAGGCCGGGGCTTACCCTGACAATGAAGAACAGTTCATTTTGGATTTTAATAACCTGCTTTATGGTGCTGTTCAAAATGGTGTAAAAATTGAAGTGCACACACCTTTAGGTGGTCTTATGAAACATGAGGTTGTTAAATTAGGCCAAAAGTTAGAGACACCTTATCATCTTACATGGAGTTGTTACCATGGAAAGGAAATGCATTGTGGTGAATGTGGCCCTTGTTTTATGAGGCGTACTGCATTCGAAAGAAATGGTCTTACAGATCCAGTGGCTTTTAAAAAACGTCTTCCTAATTTTAACAAATAATAATCCATTTATGTGTGAAAATTGTAATAACAAAAAGAATTTGGCAACATCCTATGATCCATTAATGGCCTTTGGCGATGGCCCAACAAGGGGAAGGGCTTTAGAAACAGTCTATGATCAATTAATGGCCGTTGGCGATGACCCAACAAGGGAAGGGATTTTAGAAACTCCAAAGAGAGTTGTAAAAATGTGGGATGAAATCTATAAAGGGTATAAGCAAAACCCTGAAGATATTTTTAAAACCTTTGATAAAGGTACTTATGACCAGATGGTTGTGTTGCGTGGTAGTGAGCTTTACAGCATGTGTGAACACCACATGTTGCCTTTCTTTGGCAAAGTGCATGTAGCTTATATTCCTAATGAGAAAGTAATTGGGATCAGTAAGTTGGCCCGTTTGGTAGATATTTTTTCTAAGCGGTTGCAAATCCAAGAAAGAATTGGGGAACAAGTCACAACAGCCATCATGAAATATTTGAAACCAAAAGGAGCGGCTTGTGTAATTGAAGCAACTCATTTATGTATGAAGATGCGTGGTGTGGAAAAACAAAACTCTATCATGGTAACATCCAGTTTAAAAGGGGAATTTCTGGACAACCCAAGTGCAAAGCAAGAGTTTTTAACATTCATTCAAATGACCAAATAATGAAAATTTATTTCGCCGGAACAACAGGCACAGAGGTAAGGGAGAAGATTTTGCAGAAAATGATTAAAAGAAGGCTTCTCTCTTACTTCTATATGGATAAAGGTCTGGCTGTTTCTTATGGTTATGACCTTATTAAAAAAAGCAAAACGGAATGTGATGCAAAAACCAAAACAGTTGAATTATTTATGGATTCCGGGGCCTTTAGTGCTTTTACTAAAGACACAGAAGTAAACCTCAAAGAATACATTGACTTTTTGAAAGGGAACAAACACATTATAGATATTTATGCAAATTTAGATGTTATTGGTGAGAATGGTGGGGCTGCAGATGAAAACTCTGCTAAAAAAACTTTACAAAACCAACGCAGGATGGAAAAAGCAGGGCTGAGCCCTTTGCCAGTTTTTCATTACGGGGAGCCTTACAAATACCTTGAATACTACATAGAAAAGTACAAATACATTGCGCTCGGTGGTTTGGTAGGAGCAAACACAGGCAAGCTTGTTTCGTGGCTTGATGTGTGCTTTTCTAAATACATTTGTGGGCCTGACGGTTTGCCAAAAATAAAAATACATGCTTTCGGTGTTACAAGCTTGCGATTAATGCTTCGTTACCCATGGTACTCAGTCGATAGTACCAGTTGGGTTATGATGGGGCGTAATGGAATGATAATGGTTCCTATTTACAGGGATGGTCATTATATTTATGATGAAAATAGTTGGAAATTAGGGGTGTCTAATCGTAGTTCTGACTTATCTAAAAAAGGCCAACACATTCAAAACATATCCAAGCGGAAAAAGGAGATGGCTTTGAACTACATACACCAAAAAGGCTACAAGCTTGGAAACTCTGAATTTAAAACAGTCGATGAGAAGTACAAACCACAGGATAATGAAAGATGGGCTGATAAAAAACTAATAGGGGCTAAAAAACGGTTATTAGAAATTGTTTTAGAACCCGGACTGTCTAATAAATACACTTTAAGGGACGAGCTAAACATCATTTATTTTAATGACTTAGAGGCTCAATGGAAAAAATGGCCATGGTCTTTCCCACGAGTTACTAACAACTGTAAATTATTTTGATATGGAAACACAGGAATTGATTAATGCTCTGACTATTGTTAAGCCGGGGTTAAGCAACAAAGAAATCATTGAACAATCCACAGACTTTGCTTTCTGTAATGGTATGGTGGTTACATACAACGATGAAATAAGTGTCCGACATCCAATTGATTTGGAAATTGAGGGTGCTGTAAAGGCAGATGAGTTTTACAAGTTTTTGAACAAAACCAAAGCTAAAAAAGTTTTATTCAAACAGGAAGGCAATAAGATTTTAATGAAAGCAGGGCGTAGTAAAGTAACATTGAATGTGAAAGAGGTTGCGTTGGACTTGTCAGAAATACAAACAAAAAAGAAATGGGAAGACTTCAATGCAGATTTATTTTCCGCAGCAGAGTTTGTTTCTTTTGCAGCCTCTAAAGATGCCAGTACACCTGCACTTACTTGTGTTCATTTTAGACCCGGCTTGGTAGAAGCTACGGACAAATACAGAGTTGCTGTTTTTGAATGTGATGTTGACAAAGAATTCTTACTTCCTGCTGATCTGCTGCCTATACTTAAAAAAATAAACCCGGCCCAAATCTGTATGCAAAATGAGTGGGTGCATTTTCGCAATGAAAGTGGCACAGAATTAAGCAGCCGTGTATTATCGGCACAATACCCTGACTTAAACAAAATATGGATTGAAGGGGCACAAGAATTGCAATTACCGGACAAGCTTTTGGATATTGTGGAACGGGCTGCTGTTTTTGCATCGGATGATTTTGAATATGATAGAATGTTAGATTTAAAAATTGTTGGCAACTTGGTAACAGTAAATTCTAAATCTGAGTCAAGCGAGTTTGAAGAGACTACAAAAATAGAATATGATGGCCCGGAATTAAAGTTCCGTATTGTTGTGACAGTTTTGTATGACATTTTGAAGAAAGAGGCCAGCACAGTTTTAATTAAAGGCCACAAAATTCAATTTGAAGGAGACGGTTGGAAATATCTAGGCTTACTTAAAGTACAATAATATGGATGGTTTTACACTTTTTGAAGGATACAATGAAGAGAAGAAGTATAGTTGTGTGTCCTGTGGACTTTACAAATATTGCAGCAGTCCAAAGATGCCCCCTACTGGTAAGTTTAAAAAGAAAATACTTATCGTAGGGAGCAGCCCTGCTCAAATTGATGATGTGCATGGTCAACATTTTGTTGGTAAAGATGGCAGGTCTTTAAAAAAGATCTTAGAAAGAAATAACATTTCTTTAGAGGAGGATTGTTTATCTGTTAATGCAGTACGTTGTTTTACCAAAAATGATATTTCTAAAATTAATTTGGAAGCTTGTCGGTCAAAAACAATACAAGTTATTGAACAACACAAGCCTCATATCATTATTCTTGTAGGCAACCTTGCTATACAATCTGTAATAGCTTATAGGTGGAAAAAGAACTTTGACAAAATTGATAAATGGCGTGGTCATATTATACCAGATCAAGATTTTATGGCATGGGTTTGTCCTGTCTATGATCCTGCTACATTTTACAAAAATGAAATAGAGGCCACTACTATTTTAGAAAATGACATTGCTGCAATTGCTTCTAAATTACATAAAAAAGTACCTGTTTGCAAGGAACCAGACATTGAACAAATCACAGATCTTTCCCCTTTAAACAATATAAAAACAGGTGAGGTTGCATTTGATTATGAAACAACCGGACTAAAGCCACATGCAAAAGGACATAGAATCATTTGTGCTTCTGTGGCAGACACACCCGACCATGTTTATACTTTTTTAATGCCAGCAAGCCACAAAAAGAGAAAGCCTTTTGTTGATCTCTTACAAAGGAGGGCAGTTTACAAAATGGCCCACAATATGAAGTTTGAAGACAATTGGACAAATGTAAGATTAGGCATTAGTATTAACGGTTGGATGTTTGATAGCCAAATAGCAGCGCACCAGATAGACAATAGAGCTGGTATCACTGGTCTGAAATTTCAAACTTATGTGAGGTTAGGTGTTGTAGATTATGATAGCGATGTTAGTCCATTTTTGAAATCAGTAGATGGCACGAGCAACGGGTTTAATCGTATTATTGAGTTTATGAACAAAAATAAAGAGAATGAAGAAAAGGTTTTAAAATACTGTGCTTATGATAGTGTTTATGAGTACAGGATTGCAATGATGCAAAAAAAGGAAATGGGATATGATTTTTTGCCATTTTAAAAGACATTAAAATTTATAACTATGTTAATGCACCCAAACACAACGGAAGCTTACGATCTATTTCATAATGGAACTTTAGCACTTGCAGAGGTAGAACGCAATGGCATCCGAATTGATATGGATTTTCTAAATGAGCAGCGCAGGAGATTGACCAAGAAAATTAAAATGACAGAGAAAGATTTTAAAATATCTGCCTTTTACAAGGAATGGCAAAGGTCAACTAGAACTCCTGTTAATATCAATTCTGACGTACAACTTGCCCGTTATTTATACAAACACAAACAAATAGAACCTTCAAAAACTACCAAAAGTGGAAAAGGCTCTACTGATGACGAAACTCTAAAAGCTTTAAAAATACCTGAGCTGGATAAGTTACTCAGAATAAGAAAGCTTAAAAAAATACGAGACACTTACTTAGAATCCTTTGCCCGGGAAGAAGTCAACGGGCTCCTCCATCCTAATTTTTTATTAAACTTTGTCCGTACTTTTCGAGGCAGCTCTGCCAACCCAAACTTCCAAAACGTCCCTAAAAGGGAACAAGAGGCTATGCTTATTACTAGAAAATGTTTGTTTCCTAGAGTTGGGCATAGGTTGATGGAATTGGATTTTGGTAGCCTCGAGGTTAGAATTGCCGCAGCATATCACAAAGATCCTACTATGCTTAAATATCTTAGGGAAGGGCATGATATGCACGGAGACATTGCAAAGCAAATATTCTTTTTAGACAAATTTGATAAAAGCATACCAAGTCACGACAAACTAAGAAAGGCTGCTAAAAACGGTTTTGTGTTTGCTGAGTTTTATGGAGACTGGTATAAAAAATGCGCTGCCAACCTAGCTTGTACATGGGGTCAACTACCAAAAGGAAAGTGGAAATCTGGACAAGGAATTTTGTTTGAAGACGGGCACAGTTTAGCCGACCACCTTAAACAAAATGGTATTGGCAGCCTATCTGCTTTTGAAGACCATTTAGAAAAGATAGAAGAGCATTTCTGGAATAAACGATTCCCAGTTTACCGTGACTGGAAAGAGACTCATTGGAAGAAGTATCAACAAACGGGTTATATTGATTTTTATACAGGTTTCCGGTGCTCTGGTTTAATGTCAAAAAATGATGTTATTAACTACCCGGTACAAGGTGCTGCTTTTCATTGTTTGCTTTGGGCTTTAATAAGAATTAACTTTTTGCTAAAACAATATAAAATGGAAAGTCGTATAATTGGACAAATTCATGATGCTATTGTTTTCGATGTTCATCCAGATGAGGTAGAGGATGTAATAAGAATAAGTAAAAAAGAAATGGTCGAATTGCTACCCAAACATTATAGCTGGATAAACACGCCATTGACGGTTGAAGCCGATTTAGGCCCTGTCGATGGAAGTTGGGCAAGCTTAAAAAGTTACAAAATTTCCTAATAAAAAAACTCGAATTACGTATAATAAGCTAAATTGAGCAAAAATGACGACAACAACTAAAAAAATTGATGAAAACGACATCGTAAGGTCACAAGCTTTCAGGGTTTTAAAAAACGATATGCTTTCCTTACTATCCAAAACAGGGCAGGATAAAGATGTTGCTTATGCTTTTGGCATGGGGGAAAACACCAAAGACTTTTTAACAAAAAATGATCTCAAAAACTTTTTTATTATTATGAAGTCTTTGACAGCGCCTACAAAAGCCGACAAGATTCAAATTTTATTAAACTCTTCCGAAAGCATAGAGGAGTTTACTTTGAAACTTGTTCTATTGTCTCACTTAAATGAAGAACTGCCATAATGAGTTTATATAAAAAATACCGTCCAGAAACATTAGAGGGTTTTCAAGGTAATGAGAATATTGTAGTATCCCTCGAGACAAACCTTGAAAACTTAACAAACTTCCCACATTCTGTTTTATTTCATGGGCCTACTGGCTGCGGTAAAACAACTTTGGCCCGGATATGTGCCAAAGGTTTAAATGTGGGAGATTCTGATATTAAGGAAATTGACTCTGCTCAATTTCGTGGTATTGACACAGTACGGGAAATAAGAAAACAAAGTCAATATGCACCAATGGCTGGAAGTCGTAGGGTTTGGATAATTGACGAAGTGCATAAGCTTACCAATGATGCACAAAATGCCTTTCTTAAAATCCTGGAAGAGACTCCTAAGCACGTTTACTTCTTTTTATGCACCACCGAGCCAAACAAACTTATCCCGGCTATTAAAAACAGGTGCATTGATTACCAGGTCACCCCTCTATCTGAACGAGAAATGATGAAGCTTTTGCGTAAAGTGACAAGGGCAGAAGACGAGAATTTAGAAAGAAAAGTTTTTGATCAGATAGTTCGAGATTCTTTTGGTCACAGTCGCAATGCGCTCCAAATATTAGAAAAGGTATTCTCTGTACCACAAGAGAAAAGGCTTGAAATGGCAATGAAAGCTGCCGAACAACAAAGTCAAAGTATAGAGCTATGCCGGGCACTTTTACGCAAAGCAGGGTGGAAAGAAATACGTTTAATACTATCTGGTTTAAAAGAGGAAGATCCAGAAGGAATACGTAGGCATGTATTGGCATATTTAACAACTGTTTTGTTAAATGAGGAAAGCAGTTTAGCCGCTGCCATTATGGAAGACTTTTTGGAGCCGTTTTACAATTCTGGATTTTCTGGGCTTGTTTATGCTTGTTACAGAACCACAATAATGGAATAGAAATGACAGATGCAGAATTATACATGGCTCTCCGGGACAGAGGGGATATTATTGAGGAAAGAGTGGCCTTTCCTGGCCACAAACTTATCCTGACTCTTACAAATGGTGAGATAGAATTGCCATGGTCAAAGGAAATTAAAAACGTATTTTTGAGATGAAAACAGAAAAAGAAACAAGAGATAAAATTTCAATAAAATGATCCCAACCGTCGAAGAAATAGAAGTTGCTTTGTCAGTGCATTTTGATATTAAAAAGTGTATTTGTATGCCCCAACTTATTATGTTTTTCGGACATGAAATTGATTTTTTGGCTGTGAGGCAAACAGGTTATGCGATAGAGGTGGAAATAAAACGGTCTTTGTCAGATACGAAGGCAGAAGCCAGAAAAAAACACAATCACGAAAGTAACAAAGTAGTTGAATTCTATTATTGCTTTCCAAAAGATATTTTAGAACAATGCACTCCATTTGTACCGGATAGGGCTGGAATATTGTCGATTGTGCATAATGGGTATAGGTGGAAGGTTTCTGTAGTGAAAAGTCCTAAAAGGCACAAAGAAGCTGTAAAATTAACAACTAAAGAGGTTGGCAAAATATTAAGGTATTCTAATTACCGCATCTGGGGACTTAAGAAAAAAATTGTTAAACTAAAAAAGAAAACGCTATGCACAAGTATCAAGAACAAGTAAATCAACTATCTAAAAAAATGGGGGTAAAAATACCAGTCCTATTTTCAAGTCTTCCTCCTTCTTCTTATTCTCATCATCATGTGGATATTATCCAAGCTGATGCGAATTTAAGCGCAGCTGATCCAGAATATGATTATGAGGAATGCACTTACAAAGGGGAATTGTGTTCTATGTCAGAGTACATAAACATAAAATTTGGAAAAGACATCCACGAAGAATTTAGTGCTCTACTTAAAAATAGTGCTTTACTTGAAAAGCCCGAAATCAATGACTAACAAAGAAAGAGAACAAAGAATTGATAAACTATCAGATCTTTTTGGGTTTGAACTTCCAATTGATAAATGGATTTCAAGTTTTTTGAACAGACCCTCCATTAATGTTCCAGCTACTGCTAGATTTTTTGGGCAAAAGGATCCGGAATACAATGACCGTTCTTATGTTTACAGAGGTGAGCCAAACGTACCGCTCAGTAATTACATTGAGAAAAAGTATGGCAAAGATGTTGCAAATGAATTTAATTTAATAATGTGATGGAAATTAATTACAGTAAATTGGTCAGCATAGATGATCAGGCTCTTGACATCGAATGGTTAGAGCAGTCTAGGAACATGCTAAAAGTTACACACATGTCCGCAGATAGACGGGCGGAAATGGATAAAGTCGCAGACGCTCTTGATCTTGAGTTTGCTGTGTTAGATAAAAAAGTCCGTGCAAATCCAGAAAAATATGAATTGGACAAAGTGACAGATGCTATTGTGAAAAATGCTATTGTACGGGAAGAAAGTTACATTGCTGCCAAACAGGAATATTTGAATGCAAAGTATGAGTATGACCTTTCCAAAGGAGCTGTACAGGCTATGGAACAAAAAAAGTCTGCATTAGAAGGACTTGTTAAGCTTTTCATGAACCAATACTTTGCTGGGCCATCTGTCCCTCGTGACTTGCAAGCTGAGTTGCTGAATAAAAGAAAGGAACAAGAACAGCAGAAAACAATAAATAAAGGAATTACAAACAAACTAAAACGGAGAAAAACTAAAAATGAAGATATTTAAAAATAAAAAAAATGCAACGGTGGGTGTTTTTTTGCTCCTCTTGTATACTCCATGGGTAATGGTTTCTATGGCTTATATAGAAAATTCAAATTGGCTCACTCATATTGGGGTTTGCGCTTTGGTTACTTTTGTGGGTGTAGTTGCTTCCCAAATTGGGGAAAATGATAATAATAATTAAATAAATTTTGTTATGGTTAAGAAAAGAAACAGTGGTTTTTCTTTTAAAGGAAAAATTGGAAAAGATGTGGCTGCTAAAGAGGCACAAGCTAATTCCTATGGATATTTGAATATCCCAAGAAAGGTGTCTGTGTACAAAGCGGAACCAGATTCCAAAGTAAGGTTTGATGTAATACCTTACATTATTACAGACAAACGACACCCGGACAAATTGGAAACTGATGGTGTTGCTTTAGAAGGCGACCCATGGTACAAACGTCCTTTTAAAATACACAGAAACATTGGCCCGGGAAGAGGCCAGACTATTGTTTGTCCTACGTCAATTGGAAAAAAATGCCCTGTTTGTGAATATAGGACAAAGTTGTTTGCTGAAGGTGATAAAGAAGAAGCAAAAATTTATAACGTTTCAAAACGTGTGCTGTACAATATTATTCCGCTTGAGCATACAAAAATTGAGGAAAAACCGCATATCTTTGATATCAGCGCAGCTATGTTCCAACAATTGCTTGGTCAGGAATTGAAGGAAAAAGAATGGGCAGAAGCATTTCCTAGCTTAGAAGAGGGTTATTCCCTTTATGTCCGGTTTGTGTCCAAAACAATTGGAACAAGCAAGCCATTTGCGGAAGCCACTCGTATTGACTTTGAAGAAAGGGAGCATGCATACGATGAGTCTATTATGGATGACGTTGCCAACTTAGATGAGCTTTTGATTGTAAAAACATATAAAGAGTTAGAAGCTTTATTGTTTGAAATTGAAGATGAGGACGTTGCCGATGATGACATCGTTACCGAGGACACCGAGGAAGAGGAAGAGCCCACTTCTGCCCGCAAGAAGAAAACTATGCAGAAGAAAGAAGAGGAAGAGGAAGAGGAAGAGGAAGAGGAAGAGGAAGAGGAAGAGGAAGAGGAAGAGCCTCCAAAAGCAAAAAGGACTGTTCGTAAGAAGAAGGAAGAGGAAGAGGAAGAGGAAGAGCCTCCAAAAGCAAAAAGGACTGCAAAAGCAAAAAGGACTGTTCGTGAGAAGAAGGTTGAGGAAGAGCCTCCAAAAGCAAAAAGGACTGTTCGTAAGAAGAAGGAAGAGGTTGAGGAAGAGGCCGAGGAAGAAGCTGCAGAAGAGGGTGATTCTTGTCCTTTTGGCCATGAGTTTGGTGTGGACACAGATGATTTCGACGATTGTTATGATTGTGACCTTTGGGATGGTTGCAATGATACAAAAATGGGAGCATAATGAAACGATTTAGATTTCACTTTTTAAACAAAAAGGCGATTCGGAAAAACAAAAAAGAAGATGGCAAGCTCTTAAAGGTTCCTGTACCTTTGGGGCTTGCTGAATTTCTTGTGGCAAAATCCATAGTTCAAAAAGTTAGTGTATCTTTATTATTGAAACACATACTTACTGAATGGTACAAAAGGCAACAAGTAATAGAACCGATGCCAGAGTTGATGGAACAAATTACGAAAGCTTCTATATTTAATTGGGAAGATGAGGTTGAAAAATTTGTAGCACAAAAAGCAAAAAACCCAACCCCTTCAGATTTTGAGGACTACAAAATTCAGTTAAAGTCTTCTTTGCAGGCACGTGGACTCGGCGAAGGTTTGATGTATGGAATTATTGAAGAACTAAATAATTATTATGAGTAGAGTAACAAGACGAAAAAAACCGGAAAGCTCACTAGCAACACAACGCAAGGAGCATGTTAAGAAAAAGGTAAAGAAGCACGAAGAAAACTCATTAGACGGCAATACCAATGTAATGTATAGCACAGGGAGTACACTGCTTGATTTAGCCATTTCTGGCACAAGGATTCGTGGTGGTGGTATTCCTGGTGGCATACTTATGGAAATAGCAGGGGCTCCTGGAAGTGGCAAAACTGTTTTATTGGTGGAAACAGCAGGGGATGTTCAGCGTAAAAAAATACCAGTTATGTTCCGTGACCCAGAAGCAAGATTAAATAAAGCTTTTGCTAAAATATTTGATCTTGATTTTGAAGATTTGGATTTGAAGTCACCTAGCACAGTTACACAGTTGTTTAGTTCAGTTCGAGAATGGGATATTGATCCAAAGGTAGGTGGAGTTTGTTTTGCAGATTCCCTTGCTGCTCTTTCCACAGACTTAGAAATGGGAAAAGAAGAAGGTGATAAAATGGGTATGCGTAGGGCCAAAGAATTTTCTGAGGAGTTGCGTAGGACATGCAGACTTTTACAAGAAAAAAACATTTTACTTGTGGCCTCTAACCAATTACGGGTAAACCAAGATGCTGGAATGTTTGGTCAGAAATATGTGTCTCCCGGTGGGGAAGCTATTGGGTTTTACAGTAGTGTTCGTTTGAGATTCATAAGGGTTGAAAAAATTAAAGACAAAAAAACTATTGAAGGCAAACTTGTTCATAAAGTAGTTGGTACAAAAGCCACTATAGAAGTTTCTAAGTCTTCGGTCGATCATCCTTTTCGGACTGCTGAGATTTACATTTACTTTGATTATGGCATTGATAACATACGGGCTAATTTGCAATTTGTGAAAGATTTTAGCAAAAACACAAAGTATGCAATCAATGGCAGAGATTTAGATGTGACTATGGACAAAGCTATTAAAATAGTTGAAGAAGAGGAGTTGGAGGATGAGTTGAAAGAACAAGCCATTGACTTATGGGAATTTATCCAAAGTAAATTTAAAAGCGATCGTAAAAAGAAAAAACGATGAATACATTCGACAAAATGGTTGCCTTTTCCAAAAAGAAGTTTCCAAAAGCAGATGCATTATCACACCTTGCTAAAATACATGAGGAAGTGGATGAGGCAGCAGCCTCTTTTTATTCAACAAAACAAGTGGATTTGAATGAACTTGCTGACATACAACTTGCTTTATATGCCGCTGCCGGAAAATCCGGGTATAAGGAAGGGGATTTGAAAACCGCTGCTGAGAGGAAGCTCAAAGTGCTGAGGAAACGAAAGTGGGAGTGGAAAAATAATCAATATAAACATATATAGTTATGAAAAAAGAGGTAAAGAATTTAATAGAAGCGTGTATGTCAAAACCTTTAGAATCGATTAATATCGTAAAGGAAAAGACAGAAACCACAGAGAGAATTGAAATTGCTTTTTATTTTGTCATCCCTAAAAATTAAATGTTATGGAAACTTATCAGATTATGTGTTTTATACTGTCATTAACAGTATTCGGAGTGTACTTCATGTTTATTTATTGGAGGTATGGAATCCAAAGTTCCATTTCCACTTCATATTATGCAATTTGGAAACGCAACAAAGATGACCATCCGAACAGACGTTGGTGGTTTACTGCTGCTTTGTGGGGGTTTGCGTTTCCCATTGCTGTTGTTGGTGTAGAACAGCATCCGCTTTTCTTTTTAGCTGCCGCCCTTATTATGTTCACAGGGGCTGCCCCAGCTTTTAAATCTTCCAAACTTCAAAACACTGTTCATATGGTGGGGGCCATTGGTGGTATTTTGACTGCTATTGTGGCCTTTTCCCTATTAGGCCAATGGTGGTTAGTTGGGTTAATTGGTATTCCCATTATTATAGTATCTGCAATTAGGGTAGAGAATACTACTTGGTGGGTAGAAACAATTGCTTTTATAGGAACTTGGTTAGGTCTTTTACTTCTGGCATGGTGAGAAGAACAACAGAGCCTTTAGAAATCAAACATTGGTATATTGGGATGGAATATATGGCAAATAAGTTTGGTATCATAAAAGGCCCTTATTCTAAAAAAAAGATGGCCCTTCATGTAAAAAGTACAACACATGAATGTATTCTTTTAAAAAAAGATGGCCAATGGTTTTTAACACATAGAAAAAACTCAGGAAAATGGAAACAAGTGGAAAGCCAAAAAATACAAATGGCATCCCCATCATAGAGGGTGTTACCAACCGTACTTTTACTAAAGAACCAAAAGAAAAACTGAAAAATTACATACAGGACTTGCTTGTAGAACACGTACGGGGGCAAAAATAAATATTGCATACAACGGTGGTTATAAGATTAAGCGTAGCGGCCCCTTTTCGGGGTTAATTTTATAACGTGTTACCGGCTGTGCTTCTCACAAATTTTAATTAAATGTACGAACCTTTTTAATAAATTTTTAGCGTGGAAATTTTAAACTTATACAGTGGAATTGGAGGAAATAGAAAACTATGGGGTAATGAACACAATGTGACAAGTGTTGAGTATCGGGAAGATATTGCAAATG
>Ga0136556_1000729_pt1 | contig 18388 bp, 19 predicted proteins | sample AntRauTorckE6831_FD_104780 | JGI IMG/M metagenome (GOLD analysis project Ga0136556, IMG submission 104780) | Saline lake microbial communities from Rauer Islands, Antarctica - Metagenome Torckler E6 #831 | ecosystem: Environmental > Aquatic > Non-marine Saline and Alkaline > Saline | place... | reverse complement strand
TAATCAACTTGGCTCTCTATTATCTCAAATGTCCCTTCCATCACTGTTTTTCTATCGCCTGTGCTATCTTCAATTAAAACTAATTCATGTTTGTAGATCATAGGTTCAATATCAGTGTCTGTTTGGGTTATATCAATTTCAATTATCCCACTAAGGTTATCTATAGTTGTGATACCCGCCCCACTTTCTTTATTGATTACTACTTTTCTCAAGTTATCCTTGACACTATATTTAATAGTAAAATCATCTGGGTTAATAATTGAACCATCATCAAACTCTAAAGGGATCACATATTGTTCATCATTCCTCTGGTGTATTTCAATGTCACTATACAAAGCCATGTCTAACCACTCCCTTCATCGATAATCTCTAGTTGTTTACCTTGTGAAAAAGTGACCTTTGGTAAAACATTTCTAAATGGGTTTGCTATGTGAACTAATTAAATTTAAATCTATAACTTCTAATATCCAATAGCAAACCATGAACAATATTGATCATATCCACTACCTGTATATAAATAGAAACTTGTAGTTGTATAATTGTTAGCTACTATATTATCCTCATGGGTATTATGGGTTCTTTGAGTTGCTTGCACGTTTATACAAGCATTTGGGAACTCTATTGGAAAGTTAACTGTAGTGCCGGTTTCTTCTCTTCCCCATTGGATAATAATTCCCCCGGGTAATTTGACATAACCATTAATATTTTTTTGATTATCATATTCTATAATCTCATCTTCCTTCAATGCCCTAAAATTTTCTCTAATATCTGCAGAAACTAAGGAACCACCATCTGCTGGTTTATTACCATCATAAGCCATATTATAACCTCCTTAACTTTGTATTTAGACACCCATATAAATTATATCTGCGTTACCTCCTACATCTGAGCCTGACAAATCAAATAATTGAACAGTAAATCCATCACTTGAAACATTATTAACAACAGGAACTAATGGGCTTGTTCCTTTTGGGGTAACATTTACCGCAGGAGGATCATTAAAACCTTGTGTAGAAAAACTTTTTCCTCCGCTTGCTATTTGCTCATTTTCAAAAAAGCCATACATATTAACAACATTCCCATAATATTTACAGTTATATAAAATAATACGTTGACTTGTATCCGACGTAGATAAAGTTATTCTGATCTTAAAATATCTAAGTGAAAATAAACTACCAACAAATCTAAGTATATTGTTACCAATTTCCTGCATTAAAAGTGTTTCCCACATATTATCATTAAGGGTACCTCGATTAGTACCCCAGTTAGTATTATCAGTTGAATATATAGCTTCTACAGTTATATCAGTCGCAGGGTCTTTTTGAAGTATACATTCAAAGGAAATCTGAAATGTGCTTAATAAACCTATATCATTACTTATAGATTCAAAAGTACCAGAACTCTCTACAGGAATGTCCCACGTGCCAGAATCCCAAGTCCCTTCATCCCAAAGCTTTTGGGTAGCCAACCTAAGAGATAAACCATAGTCAACATGATGTGTTGCATCAATGTTTGTCTTTGTTGCATTATCTAAGTCATTCTGATCGAGGAAATATTCGTATTCATCCCCAGCCGACATTATTTTTTTTGTCAACATCATTGCCTGACTCAAATCACCATATAATGTTGAATTAAATTTATCAGCTGTTATACTACCCCCATTAATTTTAGCATTGGTAATAGTAGCATCTTTGATTTTTGCATCTGTAATGCTGGCATCTTTTATCTTTGCATCTGTAATGCTGGCATCTTTTATCTTTGCATCTGTAATTATAGCATCTCTAATCTGTGCTGAATCAGTGATCAACTCACTTGTGCTTAACATTCTAGCTGTTATTGTCCCATCTGCTATCAAGTCTCCTAATAAGTACATCTGATTATTTTCCGTATCTAAGGCAAATACAGGGGTAGCAGTTTCATTAGGATTGCTAGGATCTCCATAAATCTTAAACCTATCTGCTATAATTCCGAATTCACTTACTCCATCTTCAAGTGATAATCCAAAACCACTAACGACCTCTTGACCATTTGCATGTTCTTGAACTTTAACAGTATATTCGTCAGCTAATTGTGTAACTTGTGATTGTTGAATCTCTGTTTGTCGTGGGTCATAAAATGGTGCGTTTGAATTATACCATTCTTGAATTTGTTCATTAGAAATTGTTTTTGGAATAGGCATTAATTCATCAATTAATCCATTATGTGTTTGATCCCAACCATAACAACCAACATAAATATTATCCCTTATAGGATTTGCCCATGCAACTGTACTATTTCCCACTTGAATACCACTATCTTTTGATACAGTTATTAAATCCAATTGATCAATTCCATCATATCTTAGTGCTACTAATATCCAATCAATAGCTTCTTCGGCAGTAAAATTAATTGCTGAAAGACTATTTGAATTTTGATTATCATGTAAAACACCATTAAGTCGATTATAACCACCTCTTGGACCAAGCGTAATAGATGTTTCGTTAGAAGTATAGTACTCACCTAATTCTAAAAGTGGGGCTCTTACCCCTTGGGTCATCTGATACTCATTGTATTTTGTCCATATAAGTATTGTCCATGCTCCATTATTCAAATTTAATCCCAATTCGGAAGGTTTATACTGTAAAATACCATTATTTCTACTATTATTTACAAAAGAAGTAGCGAATGGTTTTTGTTCTATTTGAAATTCAGTAATCCAACATTCTCTACTATAAACATCAATATACCATTCACATTCAACTGCTCCATTAGGTGCTGTAAAAGTTTTTAAAATTCTTGTCCATTCACTTTGACCATCTGAATATTTACCATGTATAACTAAACTAGATAATTGATTGCCAGAACTATCATACCATCCTATGTTTATAGTATGTACAGTACCTATAAACTCTATTGAAGCAGTATAATCAAGTCCTTCTGTTACACTCATTCTATCCGAAACCATTCTGTATTGAAGGTTATATTTCATATGAAAGCATTGTTTATCTTTATATGTTACAACTTCCCATAATAATTTAAAAGTAGCTCTCCAACCTGTACTATTTCCATCGTCACCTTTAGGATTAACAGTTAAATTAGTAGTACCTTCTTCAACTGCTACTGCACCACCAAACTTACCCTCGTTCTTCCTTAAAGTAGCAACAGGTGTTCCTATCGGCTCTAATTGCTTTGTGCTTTGAAGTGTTTCGTCAAAGTGAAATAATTCTGCACCATCAGGAATTGCTATTGATCTATCATTAACTTTGTCATCAACTGTATTAATAGCTGTTACATTGCTTTGAATACTATCAGAATTTTGAGTGATGTTACTTTGATGAACCGAAATATCATCTGCATTAATTTGAATACTAGTTACATTAGTGCTAATATCAGTCGCATTTTGAGTTATATTAGACTGGTTAGCACTTATGCCATCATTATTAAATTGAATGTTAGTAGCATTAGTAGAAATTTCATCAGCGTTTTGGTTAATTGAAGTTTTATTGCTAGAAACTTCACCTTCATTTGTTGTAACTCTACTTTCTACTTGTTGCATAGTCATATCCGAAGGTACTGGCTCATTCCAGGCAAAGCCACGCATGTTTTCAATACTTGCGATTAGATTAGCATCAGCCTGCTTAGATGTTACTCCTTTTTTAAGTAATGCATCTCCACTTAGCTCACTTAGTTTTTTCTTAACTCCATAATGGAATCTTGCACTATTAGGGTCAGGTATAGCTGATAATATCAAATGTACCTCTTCACCTGAGCCTGCACCATACCAGGTAGGATTTCCAACCCCTAATATAGAATTCCCTAATTCATCTTGTACATCTGTTATAGTTATTTGATCCCCATTACTATCTGTGATTTCATTATCACTTTGATCTGTAATATCAAAAAAGCTATTGGGGTCAGTTTCAATCTCTGCTCCTGTATAAATATCCCCTGCTGAATATGTCATTATATAGTCAGTAGTTGAAATAGAGTTATCTTCTTCAGTTGGATAAGCTATAATTTGATTGATGTAATCATCAGAGTTTGCTTTAGCAGTATCTATTTTACTTGATAAATTACTAGTTAACTTATTTTGTTCTAATAAACCATCTGGAATATCTGGAGAATTGACATGGGCCGTAGTTGCTTCTATTGAAGCACTTTTACTCCCTTCTCCATCAATACCATTATCTAATTTCTCAAAGATGTCATAAGCAGCTACTTCAATTAAGAATGAACTCCCTGGATTTGCTTCGTAAACTATCTTTTGTGGTGTAGCTATATCAATTACCTCAGCTGAAGATCCAGTTGGATTTCCTTCTCCATCAGAAGGAGTCAAATATACATAATAACCATCTATATCAGTTTCATTCACACCTTGTACTTCAATCCATAACCCCTGAAAAAACTCAGTAACTATAGGTTGAGGTGGTACAGCTGGGGGATCATTACTAACAGTAATAGAATTAGCATTTTTAGAGTAATTCCCGCTTTCATCTAATGCTTTAATATAAAAAGTATATAACCGCTGAGAAGGATCTGGAATTTCATGTGAGAGCCCTTTTCCTTTAAAGATTAATGCTTCGTCATCACTTCCAAAGTTAGTATCTGTTCTAACTTCAAATACTTCAATATCATTATCAGGTATATCATTCCACTGTAATTTAACTATTTTACCAAATGAACAAATACTCCAAGTAACATCACTTGGAGGCATGTCTTTCCCATGCACTGTTATTTGACCAGTAGCTGCAACATCAAAATCTTCTTTCCGGCCTTTATTAGATTCAGAAACAACTTTAATTTTATATGTGCCTGGGGCTAAGGTGTCAATAGGATATTCTTCACCTTCAACTCTAGCTATAAAATCCCAAGTAGCTCCATTGTCACTGCTAATATAGATGTTACCTGCTTCCCAAACAATATAATCTGGTTGCGTCCAACTAACTTTAACTCCTGGTACCCAGGTGCCATCTCCAAGCACTTCATTTTGTTCAACCAAACTAAGATTTTGAACACTTGCCGGCTTAGCAAATGGATTAGGTAATGTACTGTCTTTTTTAGGTTGCTCTACTACTCCCGCGTCTGAATATATTGCCTCGTTGTACTCCTGACAAACTAACCTCATTTCATCATTTTCTTCTTCGTGGATCTCTAAAATACGAAACTCTTTATCTACCCAGCCAGGAACATCATGGGTTAGTGTAATTACATCTCCAACCTCACAATGTAAACTATCTATCCCTACTTTGAATTCACAAAATGTAGAGCAAAACTTAGCTTTCTTTTGATAGAACCTTGCTAATCTTCCGGCCTGGTTGAACCGGTTGATTCCAAGTAGAGATATTGTCTTATCTACTACTTTCCCTCTCTTTTCAATATCTCGATCGTCGGTATATTGAGCATATACTTTTTGCCAGTTCTTATTAGGATCCGTATACTGGACTAAAACTTTATTTGGAACTTCTTTTCGACTGCTTTTGTTGTAACTAAACGAATCCTCAACTATATTATCCATAGTGTAACTTTGCACCGGTGCTTCCGGCATATCTGCTTTAAGTCTTAATTCTCCACCTGAATAAAGCAAAAACGCTCTAAAAGTACCAAGTATGCTTTGAATAATATCTAAGCTAGACTGTTTAGAATCAATTACATAGTCTAATTGAAATCTAGGAACTTGATTACCGTTACCATCATCAACTGTTTCATCACAATGGTTAGCAACTTCTATGAAACTATCTAAATCAACATACTGTTTATCTATTCCAAGTCCATAGCGTGAATTAGTTAAGAAATCGAATAAACAATAAGCCGGATTTTGACTATACTGAGTAATCCAGCTACCAGCAACATCATCCCAAATTTCAACTTTCCTACCTTCTATGATAGAAGTTATTGTCGGAGTACCGCTTAATTCTAATTCCTCAGCATCCAAAGAAACCGAAATATAAGCCAAATAAGGAAAAGTTTGGTCCTGTGGATTAAGAGTATGTGCTGTTTGTGCTCTATTTCCTATTCTTATACCAGGAGAAATAGAGACATCATCAGCCTTTACTTCAGTAATTGATTTAATGGGCCCCTCAGACACCCCAACTTGAATATTCATGTATTGATTATTGTCTCCTGATATCTTTTGAAATATGATATTACCAGCAACTCTATTTCTTCCGTATGCCACTGGAATAGGTAATTCCTGCGACTTTGTATTACGAATAGGACCAAATGAATATGCAGAAGAACTAGCCAGTTGTGACTGTAATTCTTTTGCTTCTTGGTAGTTATCATAGCTTCTACCGAGTGAAAAACCTAGTGAAATAGCTCTTCCTAATGCAATACCTGTGTTAGCTCCTACCGCCCAACCTATTGCTGTTCCTACTGCTGCTCCTACTCCCATCTAATCACCTCACTCTCCATATCGAATGTAATCTATTTTGCCATCTTTTTAGTCTTGAAACTTCCACTTTTCTATCTTCTAATACATGAATGAATTTATTTCTGCTAACCAAAACCCCACTATGAGTAGGTACTTTGCAAAAACAAAAAACAACCACATCTAATGGTTGTTTACTTTCAAACTCTATTTTATTTGCATATTTCTCTAACCCTTCAATGAATCGTTTAGGATCATCTTCATACCAATTCTTTTTAATTTTTATACCATCATCCTTTGGCAAGGTAATACCATTATCAGCAAGAAAATTAGTTATAAGTCCAAGACAATCTAACCCTTCCAAATCTCTTCCATTATGAGTATAAGATATTCCTATATACTTTCTAATGATCTCCTGCATATTAACCAAACTCTCTCGGATCTTTAATCTCTGGTATAGCTAAAAAGCCACCATAATATTGAGTATTAGACCAAAACGTACAACCATGACCAGCATCATAAGATTTGTCGCAACCCGCTTTCATACTATATGAATCTCCGGCAGCTGCACTTGAAGAAAAGGGATAATCTACTTTAACATAACCACTTCCAGATTCAATTATGTCTCTGGTCTCATTCTCGATTGTAATACTGCCATGCTCCCAATAATTACTTGCTTCAGTTATATCTGCATCATTTATAGTCAAGTGATCTGCAGAAATACTATCTATAGCACCACTTTTTGTTGGAACTGCAACCCCACAAGTTTCTGGATCACCAAATTGCCAATTGCAACCCACTTGATATTCCCGGCCTGGTAACTGCTTATCAAGTGTATCTAATTTTGAAACTACATTAACTTTCATAGCATGTTGAGTAATTTGTGGCGAATCCATTATACCATCAAAGACTACAACTTTATTAGCAGGGTCACCTAGAGCATCTAAAAACACTTTCCAAATTACAAGACTACTGCCACGGAATTCTGTATTGGCAATATAAGATGACATTTCTTTGCTGACATTATCTATAGAAACAGAAGTCTCATCTACTTTAGTTTCTACGTTAGTAGTAACCGGGTCACGACTAAAAGCAAATGCTGTATATGTTTGCGGATTATCGTTTTCATCAAAAAACTCAATATCTTCCGGATGATTAGCCAAGTATAATGTTGCTTCATCAAGATGCACTAATAATAATTCTACTGGCCGATTAGCTTCTTTATCTTTTTCCATTGTTACGTCAGTACTTAAATCACGAGACATTTAATCACCTCAATTCTAATCATCTTTTAAAAATTCTGGAACTCCTTCACCATGAATATGTTTAGTACTTCCAGTAGATTCTTTAGTATACTTTATCCATCTTCTTTGTCCAGTAATATCTTCAAAAGTTATTGCAAGTTTAATATCTCTTGGTAAAGCTGGTCCCCGATCAAACTTTAATTTTGAAACACAATCCGAAATAATCTCTTCGCTTTCACTAAACTTTTTGTTTAAAGAAAATTGTCTAGAACTCCAAACTCCTTCATCAACTTCTTGCATTTCAATAGCTGCTAACTGAATTTCATATATTTTTTCAGGAGCTAATGGACGAGGTAATTTTGTTTTTATACTTCCTTCAACTTTAAACTGAAAATAATTAGGATCTAATACATTACGAATACTTTCATCTCCTATCATAAGCAAACCAACAATTATTACATAAAGAATTATAACGTCCTTATTTCTCTTCATATCCAATCACCTCTAAAAGATAATTGGACACAAAAACAGTAATTCCCTTTATAACACCTCCACTAAAGGCAGCCCAAACTTAAACATTAAATCATAAAATACCTCTTGACTAAGCTTATCCACTCCAAAGCGAACCTTGATCACTTCTCCAGTTCTCGGATGTGTCCAGTTAAAAGCTTCAAACTTACCCTTCCTCGCTTTGAAGAAGTTATATATTTCATCGGCCGGAGTTTCCTGCTTTTCAAATTTAAGCTGGAATTTACGTTTTGGACTTCCTTTACTTCTACGCTGTTCTTTGCCTGACTCCATAGGAGTAAGCAATGTATTGTACCCTATCTCCTCAGTTCTCACCTTGTGAGCAGACCATGTGAATTCAGGTAATGCCATATCACCACCTCCTGGATGATTTCCGATTAAATAAAGGATATTTTTGGTTAAATGATTAATACCATAATCAAAGGAGCGATTTACATGAAAAAACTTATAATCATAACTATTATTATATTGTTAACATTAACTCCAATCGCAAATGCTAAAGACAAAATTAAAAAAACAGATAAAGGAAAATGGATAGTACATTCTGAACGTGATGCTCTAACAAATAAAAAGAAAATATTTTTCTATCTAGATGCAGATTCAGGCTCGAACTACCTTGGACACCCGTTTACCTTGGTCATCAGATATGAAAATAACCAGACTCAACTTTATATAAACTGGAATGAGTATTTGTCTGATAATTCATTTGTTAAATATAAATTTGATAATGGCCCAATAAACGAAAACGATTGGAACCTATCCAAAGATAGTACAGCCACATTTTATCCAAACAATACTACAAAATTTATTAAAAAAATAATGAAATCAAATAAATTTATTGCTAGAGTAACTCCTTATAATTCAGGACCTATAACTGCTATATTTGATGTAAGAGGACTTGAAAATGCTGCAAAACCTTATACTGATACTTTAGCCTGGAATAAAACCAAAAAGAAAACTCCCCAGATGATGGTAGCCAGAAAACGGATTCCCGTTTATCCTAAAAATGTAGCAAATAAAGGAATAGAGGGTACCGTTAAACTAAAAATTGATATTAATTCTAATGGTGTGCTTTCTACTGTGAGCATTATTAAAAGCTCTGGTAGTGATAGTTTAGATGATGTTGCAAAATTAACAGTTGAAAGAAGTTGGAGTTTTAATTCCTATAAATCAAATTACTCTATAATTTTAAATATTATTTTTGAAGATGGCAAAGTTAAAATTAAATTTATAGATTCCTCTTTATAGTAGTTCTAGTATCTCCATTTTTACTAAAATCCATATTAAACGCCTGGGCTACTGCTCTTCCACCATCTTTTGTTAACACTCTCATAACATCCTGAGAATCCATGGCAGTAATATTCAAATTTACTATATTACCACCTGAACCCTGACCACCAAATAATTCATTTTGCTGATCCTCTGTAAGCATTAATTCGCCATTTTCTGCTTTAACTAATTGTTCATTAGGTTTTAATGGCTCTGCTCCGATCCAGCCCCCATTATGATATTCTTTCAATGCTTGACTAACTGGTTTTAATCCATTGGCTGTTATCAACCCTCCTGAATGTGCAGTAAGGCCTGTAAAACTTAAAAAGCTATTAACCATTGGCTTTACTATAGCTTGTTTGATTACCATTGACGCAATCTGATCTGCTATAGAATTTAACACATCTGATAAACTTTTAAAGTGAACAATACTTTCAGTTATTCCATTAATCAGACTGTTTTTAAATGACTGAAATTTATTTTTAGCTTGATCAATGTTGTAACCTAAATTTACAAAAGATTTTTCTAACCAATTTATTTGCTGACCTCCATTTCTAAGGTTTTTAATTTCTTCATTAATCATTTCGAGTATTTGTTTATTATTTTTATAAGCTACTGCTAGTTTCTTTAATTTATTTATGGCAGCTTGATTTGCTTCTTTCTCTGTTTCATACCTATATTGAGTAGAATTTATAATATTGTCGATAGCATTTTGAGCTAATTTTTTTCTGCGTTGATTATAATACTTACTTATTTCAGCCATTTTACTTTGATATTTCTCATAGTCTTGTGCTAAATTTCCATACTTTTCTTTTCTGTTTTGCTCCTCCTGGTTAAGAAGATATAGCTTATATTCATACTCGCTCATATTCAATTTTTTTCGATCTTTAGCCATTTTCTCATTAAACTTTTCTAATTTGTTTTGGTGTCTAACTCTTAGTTTCTCTAATTTATTGTAATATTGATTATATAATTTCTCTCTTTTTTCTTTAGAAATTTCATCGTTATTTTCAATATTATTTAATATTAATTCGTACTGCCTTATTAATTCATCTTCAGCTATAAATCCTTTTTCAAATAATAACCTATCTGATTCTATATCCTTTCTTAATTTTTCCGCAAACTTCATTTCTTTTTCAAGCTGCTTTGAGCCAGTTACAACTTTATCTTCCCCTGATCCTTTACTTAGTCCAGTTAATTTATTTTTAGTAGCCTCAATTTTTCTATTAACTTCTTCAAGACTAATATCAGGAGCTTCTATTCTTTTAGATGATCCTGCTCTACCTTTTGCTTTTCTAGCGGCTAATATCTCCTTCTTTTGCTCTTTTAATAATTTTAATCTTTCTTCTAAAGCTGATCTTTTCTTAATATTAGATAGATCTTCATTGAGTAATTCATTCTCATGTCTCCATTTTTGAAATAAAGTTACAATCGTTGTCAACCCAGCTATTATTGCACCCCCAACGAGAAAAGGTGTAAAGCTAGTTGAAATCATTGCCAATCCTGCTGCTATTTGTGGTAAAAAACCAATTATAAGAGCTAATGGACCAGTTATACCAGCAATGATCCCGGACCAAATCATAAATTTAGCAATCACATCTTGTGTGCTTTCAGGTAGATCTCTAAGCCACTTCAAAATTTCTTTTATCATTTGTAACAAATCAGTAAATGCAGGTAGAAGATTTTCTCCATATTCTTGGGCTGTCTCTTTCCCAATCTCTCTAACCTGCGTCATAGCCATATTGAAATTGTCTAATTCTCTCATGGCATTACCATGAGCATTTTCTAATCCTTCTAACAACAACTTATATCTTACAGTCATTTTTTGTAATTCACTTAATTCTTCGCCAGCATCAGCTATTCCCATCTCATATGCCTTAGTTTTAATCATAGCTTGATTAACTACTACTCCCATTTCACGAACTGCTTCGTGATTACCAACAAGGTAAGAAGTGAATCTGTTTATGGCTCCATTAACTGACTTTATTCCAGGATAAAACGTTTTAACATCAAGCGCCAGTGCTGTTAATGTCTTACCCCACTTAAAACTCTTTTCCTCTGCTACACCTAATGGATCAAATGTATCTTTGAGTGTTGCGAGCCATTCTTGAATACTGCTATCAGCCATATCAAATTTATTAGAAAAATTATCTACAAAAGCATTAGCTTCTTTCTCCATCCCCGCAAAAACAGTTTCAAATTTACCCTGTGTATCCTCTGCTTCTCCTGCTATTTGGGCTAACTTAAATCCAGCAAGCCCGACCGCTCCAGCAAAAGCAGTAACCGCCATTCCACCTCTTTTAATTTTCCCTGCATTTCTTTTAGCAGCATCTCCAAAATTATCTAGTTCTCCTTTAGCTGTTTTTATCCCAGCTTTAAAATCTCTTAAGTTTGATTTAAGCTGTGTAACTATAGCTCCTGCATTATAAGCCATCATCTTCACCCCCTCTCTTCTGTGCTATTGAATACTTTTAAATTTGAATTAGGTATTTCTGCATCTGCTGCTAGACCAATAGAAGTAAAGTTTTGCCCATTATTATCTTTATTTTCCTGCTTATTAATGTCAATAATCTTATCCGGAGCATCCTTACTAAATGCAGCCCCAATAGCAAATCGTAAAATATTGTATTCCAGGTTATTTTCTTTCATCTTGCGTTTTTGAATAGCAGCATAAATACCAGTTATTTGTCTAGGACTATATCTAGCCACAACTTCATCAGGTCCCATTTTATATTCAGCTGCTATTTCTTCAATCACTTCAAACTCTGTTATCCTCGCAGGTTCTTCACTATCCCCATGGCTGGTCTCATCACTCCCGCGAGACTTTGTAAGTTTTTTATGATCTCTTCCACTCGATTAACCTTGAATATAGCAGCAAATAATTTAATTTCTTTGCTCATAGTTAAATTTTCTTCTAAAAATTCTTTAGCTAAACCAGTGGCAACTGTGTATATTTCTAATAATACATCATCACTTAAATATAACAATAGACCTTCAATTTCATTCTCGATATTTTCTAAATCAAAGTCTAAATTACCACTATCTATATCTTTGACAACCTTCCCTAATACTTTCATTAACTTCTTATACTTCTTACGTGGTAATTCAGTAATCAAAACGTCTTCATCACCAATTTCCATTTCAACTTCATCTGGAATAAGAACATCATCAACTCTATTTTCTTCTGTCAAAATAATCCCTCCTAATAGATGTAAAAAGCAGCCGTTAAGCCGCCTTAATTAATTTATGCAGTTTCAAAGTTAGTCCTGTAATTACTACCCATCTTGTTCCCGGCTAGATCTCTAACTTCCCCGGAAGCAAAAGCTAAATAAGTAGTTAAGGAACTTAAATCCGCATCCGGTGTGAATATGACTTTATTGGTTCCTTTATCATAAGCCAAACTTCCTGAAACTTCACCTCCACTAGCATCAACAAGATTAAAGTTGCCGGCAGTAATATCTCTTTCTTGAATAGCTTCATCAAACGTCCATTCAATAGTAGTAGTCACTGCTACTGTTGTCGCTGCGTCAGTAGGACTTACACTACCAACTGCCGGAGGAGTAGTATCATCATATACATCTGTACGTCTACCAAACCGCTGCCCTTTAGGTTTAGTAGTGTCTTCAAGTACTAACATAGTAATTTCTTTAAGAGCTTCCCCATCTTGGTTGTAAGTAGTTTCTCCAATATCCATGGCAACTACTTTCCATAACTCCCATTTAGCAGTACCTCCACCTGGAGCAGGTCCATTAATATAAAGACAACGATAATTAACTGTGTCATCTCCACCAAAATCTAGTGCATTATTAGCCTCATCTATAGCACTATCTGGTAGATCCCAGGCTAAAGCCATATTTTCCAATGTATCTTCTTTCATAGTATAGGAAACTTCTAGCCTTTCACCAATTTTCTTAACATCGATTACAGAGAGAAACTGGTCTGCTGTTGCTTCATATAATTCTGTAGAGTGGTTATAGCTTACTCCACCCTCTGTCAATCCTACATCTCTACAATTAGCCTCTGTGTCACCATAAGTACCTACTAATATCTCGGAATCACCCATTGTCAAATTGCCTGGCTGATTAGTCTGTCGTGTAACCATTTATTTCACCTCTCTTAATAATATTTAACTCTTAAATGATAATTACAAGCAAATAAATCCCGACCATTTTCATCTCTACCAATCTGGCCGGGTTCTCCTAAAGCCTCACTTAAATAAACAAAAATATATTCACCTAACCAAAAATTATTTTTATCTTTAAGTAAATTATGAATTTGATGCAATAAATTCATTCCATCATCATAATCATCATTTCTAACCTGGATCATCACTGTTGGATCGGAAGTAGTATCTTTCTTCGGATTAAAACCACCAGTATCAAACACAGCAATACAGTTAGTAGGAGAGGAAGGTTTGCCACCATAAAATATATCACCACCAACATCATTAGGCTTATAAGTTCCAATACCGTTGGTATCTAGATATTTAGCTATCTCTTCACTAAGCACTGACATTATAATCCTCCCCCTCCCTCATCTAATTTAGCTTCAATGGCCTCGGCTAAACCTTTAATATACATTTGAGCATTTTCTTTCAATGGATTTTCCAAATATTTAGCTTCTCCACCTTTAGGATGATTAAGGTCCATTTCCTCATGCTGATAAGTAGCATATGGAGTGTTAAAGACAACTTCTCCAATTAATTCATTCATTAATCTCTGCAATGATATATTCCCAGCCTGATAATCCCTTACAAGTTTAGCAGTTCCTTCGCTTACTTTCTCTGTATGGGCTACTTGATCATCATTGACTTTTGCCAACCCCGATCCTCTTAAAGTTCCTTCATCAACCGGTGCCTTTCTCATTCCTTCACCCAACAGATCATAAACGATATTCACAATCTCATCTATGGCTGCTTGAATAGCAATTTCTTCTGCTTTTTCTAAACCTTCCTGAACACGCTCTATATCTTCCTCTAATTCTTCAACATCTAGTTCAAATAACGGTTCATCTTTACTCATTTTAAGAACACCCTTAAATATACTGGTGAAGAAATACCATTTTTGTAACCGGATCTGATAACCTCATAACTCTTACTATCCTTTACTATTTCGCTTTGAGGAGCTAGTTTAGGAGTATCGGAAGGCAACCAAGCTTCCACTGAAGCAACTACTTCATTGCCTTTATCATTGCGAATTAACTTTGTTTCTTCCATCCAACGACAATCAACATCCTGGCCAACAGGATTAGTTTTCTTTTTACCACTCCCGGTGGTCCCGAGAAAATTATTAATTTCATCTACTGTAGCATTAAAATAACTTTCGATCATACAAGTTCACCAACTTTGAACTTATACTTCTTGATTAACTGTCTAACTACCGCACAGTAAGCTATCCCATCAATTATATAGGCCTCGCTAACTCCTCCAGATATACTAATGCTTTCTACTCCCTGGGACTGCATTTTAAGTCTTTGCCTATCTTCTGGCCCTAATTGCAAAAGAAATAACGCCTGCTCAAATACTGCTTTATTGTAGTCTTCAGTACTCATTCTATTTGCAAAACTTAATGAATCGACATGATTTTGGGCCATATTCAAGGCAGCATTCTTTTTACCATCAGTAGAATTGTCCCATTCATCAGTCCAAAGCCGGTTATTGAAATAGTTATTAGCACCACTTAACATGTGGCATCACCTACAATTCTTTCGCAATAGCTTCGACAAGTTCATCTTTTTTCATATCGCTATAGTCATTAATATCTAACTCACTAGCCACTTTTCTTAATGCTGCAACTTTTAATTTATCAATGGCTGGCAAGCCTTCTTTTGATGCAGCGCCTAACTCTTTTTGCAGCTCTTCTACCTTTTCTTTCATAGCTTCGTACCTTTCAACTGCAACTAATTCCGACCCGCTTTCATCTTCCATCTCTTCTGGATCCTTAGCCACATCTAAATCGATTAATCTATTTGCTTCATCTATAGGTAGCTTAATAACCTTTTTAGGCTCTATTCTTTTGCCACCTCGACGAATAGCCTGTTCTAAAAATACTTCTTTCATTTTGGCCATAATATGAACCTCCTAAATTAGAATATTAGAATAGGAGAGGTGTTAACCTCTCCCTTTAGTCTTAGATTACTGTAGCCTGAAATACTTCATCTGCTCTCTCAAATGTAGGAATAGAAGTAGCAGCAGCTTTAGTTACAATTTCAACTGGATCCTTGCTACTCTTATAAGTAACAGCATAGATTCCAGGTGTATCTGTAGCTTCTAAATTGTCATCTAATAATGCTTCCTCAGTAGGTCCTAATAACTGACCTCCTAATGCTCCATCTGGCAACATAACAAACTTGCTTTCAGGGAACATCCTTACACTAGAATAAGCTCCAGCATTATCCTGTGTTCTACCTCGAACATTATAAGTAGCAATAGTAGGTAATCCCATTCGCTCTAACAATTGATTCACATCATTAAGAGTAATAACTCTACTACCGCCATTATCACCAAAGATCATCTGTCTAACTGTAGAGTTTTGGAGCATGTTAGAAGCAACAGTATTAGAAGTTAATGCTCTGCTTAATTCAACTCCTGTATCACTAGTTACAGTATTAGCCCACCGCTGAATATCTTCAATAGGGTTACTACTCGGATCACTCCATAAGTTAGCCCCACTTAGCACTTCTTGGTGACCAGCAGGTACTCTATAATCAACTTCTGCTTGGATCTTATCACCAGTAATTGTGATCTTACCATTAGCTAGAGCATCCATCTTCATTTTTTCAACTCTAGCTTTAATTGCAGCTACCATATTGTCTAAATCACCAAAAATAGTGTCTCTAACTGCTTCTAAATCTCCTAATCCTTGTCGATTAAGCTGAACTAATGTATCTCCATCTAATGGAATTTTACGTTTAATAGCAGGAATAGAACCTTCGTCAACGTAAGCTCCTTCTCTACTAGCCTGATCAGCTTCTACACCAAAGGCGTGGACATTGGCTAATACAGGTGCTCCAGCAGCTCCTTTTACAATCTTATACTTTAATTCATTAGTAGTCTCTTCTGGAAAGAATAAGCTACCAATGTAATTCGGATTAGCTTCTAAGTTTCTAGCATAAGTAGTAGTATACTTTGAATCAAATAAGTCTTTTAAGATTTTATCCATCCTTTTTCACTCTCCTTATCTTAAATTAGTCTTATACAAATGTAATTTGGTCTAAGTCTGTCTTTTCTTTATCGCTTACCGTACCAGGTAATCTAGCTTCGATAAGTCTAGCTTCATCAATCCCACCGACTGCAATATCCCCGTCAGTACAATCTACATCATGTGGATATAAAACAAATACAGCAGTAGCACTTCCGTCAGTTACAGTTACTGAATCACCAGTACTTGCAGCTGCTCCTAATTGAGCAGTAAGCGTAATAGTATTAGCTACTTCATCTACAGTGTCAATAGTTGCAGTAGTATCACCTACATCAATCCCATCACCACTTTGAAAATAAGTAGCATCTACAACAGAAATAGTAGTGTCAGTAGATCCAGCGTCAGCACTTAACTCAGTAGATTTAACCGGTGCATACTTTTCACTGGATGTAATCTGTCCTAATCTAGTTCCTACCTCTAAAATCTTACGCCCTTCACTATTTTCCTTAACTTTAGTTGCATCAATAGTAGCTCCAACAGAAATATATCGTTTCTGTTCGGAGTCTAAGATATTTACTTCACCAGAAATAGTAGTTCTTTTAATAGATAAATCCATTTTTTATCACTCCTCCTTAATTATTCCACGGATTTTTTACGTTTTGGTTACTCTTCTGCTTATCTGAATTACTTCTATCTTTAGCTAATTCAGCAGCAGACTTATAAGTATCATCACTTCCTCCAGGGTTGCTGTCTCCACCGATGTCTTGACCACCTTCTTTGCTACCGATTAAGTCTGGTTTATCTTCTGCAAGTTCATCAATTAGCTTACCAGCTCCAAATTTCTTGCCATCTTCACTAGTAATTACATTACCTTCTTTATCAGTAGCAAAAATATTGCCTTCATCATCGACTTTAAGTCTGTCTTTAAGACCTCTTTTCTCAACTAAGAAATCAAAGTACTCTTCATCTTCAACGCCAGCTTTAGCAGCAGCTAGTTTCAATTCATAATCTTTCTTGAAATCATTACTGGCTTCTTGATCCTTCTTTTCTAATTCCTCAATCTTAGTTTCATACTCTTCTATCTTCTCTGGATCAACTAAGTCCTCCATCTGTTCTTTAAGCTCTTTAATCTGCTTATTTTTCTGCTTAATCTCGTTTTCATGTAAACTTCTTTCTCTACCTAACCTGCTATCTAGTGCATCATCAAATTCTTGCTGAGTAAGCAAATCATCATTACTAGGCATTACATCCTCAATTTGATTCCTTAGTTCGTCAGTAACCTCGACATCATTGTTTTCTAAGACTTCTAATATTTCATCCATAATCAGCAGCTCCTTCCCGATTTTAAGTCTCGTTTGACTCCCGTTTAAGCTCGTCAGCTTCGTCTTGACCAATATTGTCTTACCCGTATTATAAGCTCGTCAGCTCCCAACAGAGTTTAGTGTCGTCCAGTGTCTTGGACATTAATAAATATATATAAAAATAACACCCTTTAAGGTGTCTCTAAATCTGTCCTATTCTCACTATAATACTTCTCAATATCTTCTTCGCGCTTCTTAGCATACTTTTCAAGCCATGGTGTGACTACATGAGCACAATTTGGGTGGTAGGGCGGTTTTACTTTTAATGTTGGATATTTATCACTATTGCCAGAAATAGAATAAACCATATCTTCGTGTTCATTGCATATATCCATACCATCTACATCAGTATGCTTTGATATCTTAACTAAATCTAATTCATTTTGTTGCATACGATCAATGGTTCCTTTAGTCTGATATTCACGAGTTCTAGTCCTGGCATACATCCTAGTATATTTAACTGGATCCCATTTGCGACCAGCAGAATCAACTAGCTTTAAT
>Ga0136556_1000715_pt1 | contig 18556 bp, 20 predicted proteins | sample AntRauTorckE6831_FD_104780 | JGI IMG/M metagenome (GOLD analysis project Ga0136556, IMG submission 104780) | Saline lake microbial communities from Rauer Islands, Antarctica - Metagenome Torckler E6 #831 | ecosystem: Environmental > Aquatic > Non-marine Saline and Alkaline > Saline | place... | reverse complement strand
CCGGATCGACCTCTCGGCGTTCGGTGGCGGCACCGTGCAGGTCCCGTTGGACAGTATCGAGCGGACCATCGAGACGGACATCTTCGGCGAGTCCGAGGGGTCGAGCGGCGATGGAACGGCGAGCGGCACGGCGACGCCCAGCGATTCCGGTACGGCGACGCCGGGCGACGGCACCGCGACGCCGACGCCGGGCGACGCTTCGACGGCGACCCCGACGGCCACACCAGCGCCGACACCGACACCGACCGACGACGGCCTCTTCTAGCGAGCGGCGCCGGTCCCGTCGGTATCTCGGGGAGTGCACGGACTCCGACGGACGCCGGCAGGCATACGTGGCTCCCGGCGCCAGGTCGCGTATGACCGACCGCGGAAAGATCGATCGGGCCTTCTTCGCCGAGCGGATCGCCCCGCGTCTGGGCGCTGAGCGCGGGGACGTGGCGCTGGGGCCGGCCCACGGCGTCGATTTCGGCCTACTGGACCTCGACGGGACGGGACTGGCCGTCGCAACCGACCCCATCTCCGTGTTGCCGGGGCTGGGGTTCGAGCGCGCCGGCCGGTTCGCGCTCCACGTCGCGCTCTCGGACGTCGCCGTCGCCGGCGTCGCCTCCAGCCACCTCGCGATCTCCTTTTCGCTGCCGGAATCCGTCACCGACGAGCAGTTCGACGCGCTCTGGACCGGGATCCACGAGGAGTGCCGGGCGTTGGGAACGAGCATCGTCACCGGCCATACTGCGCGCTACCCTGGCGCCGAACTCCCGTGGGTCGGCGCCGCGACGGCGATGGCCGTCTGTGATCCCGAGAGGATCGTGCGCCCGGACGGCGCGCGCCCGGGCGACCGACTGCTCGTGACGCGCGGGCCGGCCGTCGAGACGGCGGGGCTGTTCGCCTCGCTCTACCCCGAGAAACTGGGCGAGCTGGGTCTCTCGCCGGAGACCGTCGCCGAGGCTGCTGCGGGGATCGACGACGCGCGACTCGTCCGCGATGCCGTCGCCGCCGCCGAGGCCGGCGAGGTTTCGGCGATGCACGACGCGACCGAGGGCGGCCTGTTGGGCGCGTTCTGTGAGATGGCCGAGACCGCCGGCGTCCGCTTCGAAATCGACGTCGAGGGACGACGTCCCTCGGGCAGTCGGGCTTCGCCCGACGACGCCGACGCGGCGCCGATGCACGCCGGCGTCACGCAGGTCTGCGAGGCGCTGGGTGTCGATCCCTGGAAAGTAACCAGTTCGGGGACGCTCGTGCTGGCGGTCCCACCCGCGGACGTCGACGCCGTCCGGCGAGCAATCGATGCTCGCGGAACGCCAGTCGCCCAGATTGGCAAAGTGCGTGAGGGGTCGGGGGTACTGTTCCGAGGCGAGGAGTGGACCGAGCCACCGCGGGACGAGTCGTGGGACGCCTACGCCGCGTTCGAGGATTGACCACGGTCGCGGTGGTAACGCCTTTGTCGCGCCGTCCCCACCCGAATCCATGAGCCTGTTCTCCGTCTCCCGCGAGGAGGCTGCCGCGCGGGACGCCGACGACCCGCTCTCCGAATTTCGGGAGCGCTTCGACCTGCCGAGCGACCGCTACATGGACGGCAACTCGCTGGGCCCGATCTCGACCGACGCCGAGCGAACGCTGGAACGCGTCGTCGACGAGTGGCGCGAGCGCGCTATCGAGGGCTGGACCGAGGGCGAGCAGCCGTGGTGGCACTACGCCGAGTACCTCGGCGATCGACTCGCGCCCTACGTCGGCGCCGACCCGGAGGAGGTCGTGATCGCGAACTCCACGACGGTCAACATCCACACGCTGATCGGAACCTTCCTCGATCACGTCGCCGACACCCCGGGCGCTGTGCCGGCCGACGAATCGCCCGTCGACGCCTCGGGCAACGTCGTCGTCGCCAACGAACTCGACTTCCCGACGGACCACTACGCGATCCGCGCGCAGTTCCGCCAGCGAGGACTGGACCCCGACGAGCACCTGCGACTGGTCGAGAGCCGCGACGGTCGGACGATCGAGCAGGAAGCCATCGAGGCTGCGATGGACGACGACGTGGGGATCCTGTTCATGCCGACCGCGCTCTACAGGTCGGGCCAGTTGTTCGACGTGGAGGCCCTGACCGAGTTGGCTCACGATCACGGCGCGCTTGCTGGGTTCGACGCCGCCCACTCCGTCGGCGCCGTTCCCCACGAGTTCGGCGCCGCGGACGTGGATTTCGCGGTCTGGTGTTCCTACAAGTACCTCAACGCTGGCCCCGGCGCGATCGCGGGGCTGTACGTCAATGAGCGCTATCACGGGCTCACACCCGCGCTTCCGGGCTGGTGGGGGAACGAGAAGGAGAGCCAGTTCGATCTCGAACTCACCTACACGCCCGAGCAGTCCGCCGGTGCGTGGCAGGTCGGCACCGTCCCGATGCTCTCGGCGGCGCCGCTGGAGGGCTCACTCGACCTGCTCGACGAAGCCGGGATCGACCGGATTCGGAAGAAATCCCTCGAACTCACCGATCTACTGGCGACGCTGGTCGAGGACCTCTCCGCGGCGGGCTACGACTACGCGGTCGGCACGCCCGAAGACGACGACCGCCGCGGGGGTCACGTCGCCGTCGAACACCCCGACGCCGACCGTGTGAGTCAGGCACTCCGTGAGCGTGGCGTCGTCGTCGACTACCGGCCGCCGAACGTGATCCGGATCTGTCCCGCGCCGCTGTACGTTGGGTTCGCCGAGGTGTTCGACGTGGCCGACCACCTGCGGGCCGTGATCGACGAGGGTGCCCATCAGGAGTTCGCCGAGAGCGAAGGCGTCTCGTAGTCCACCTCGTAGCGTGTCTGGCGTCGGTCGGCTGGAGCACACACGGGACCGACCCCACCGACTGAGTCCGCCGCGGGAGGTACGGTTTTCCCGTCGGCGCTCCACGTTCGGGTATGGACGTTCTCGTGCTCGGCGGCGGCTACGCGGGCTTGCTCGTGACACGAAAACTCGAGGGACGCCTCCCCGAGGCGGCGTCGCTGACGCTCGTCGACGACACCGGGAGCCACCTGGTCCAACACGAACTCCACCGGGCGATCCGTCAACCCGACTACGTCGACGACATCTCGGTGCCGCTCCCGGAACTGCTCGACCGTGCGTCCGTGCGGGAGGCGCGAGTCACCGGAGTCGATCGGGAGGATCGGTCCGTCTCGCTGGCGGACGGCGAGGATCTACCCTACGACTACTGCGTGATCGCGCTGGGCTCCGAGACGGCGTACTACGGGATCGAGGGGCTCGAGGAGCACGCGACGCCGCTGAAGACGCTGGAACACGCCGCCGAGATCCGGCGGGAGTTCGAATCCGTGATCGACCAGTTGGGTCAGGACGACTCTGCCGCCGACGAGCAGTCGGGGCGGGTCGTCGTGGGCGGTGCCGGCCTCTCGGGCGTGCAAGTCGCCGGGGAGTTGGCGGCGATGGCCCGCGAGTGCGACGTTGCCGACGACCTGGAGATCCTGCTGCTCGAACAGAAAGCGACTGTCGCGCCGGGATTCCCGGAGAAGTTCCGGCAGGCGACGCGGGAGCGGCTCGACGCGCAGGGGGTGACGATCCGGACCGGGACGACCGTGACCGCGGCCGAGGCGGGCCGGATCACGACCGAGTCGGGATCGATCGAGTACGACCAGTTCGTCTGGACTGGCGGGATTCAGGGGAGTTCGGCGATGAACGGCGACCGCCCGCAGGTCCGCGGGGACCTCCGACTCGACGAGCGAACGTTCGCGTTGGGCGACGCCGCGCGGATCGTCGACGCCGACGGCGAGGCGGTGCCCGCGAGCGCGTCGGCGGCGATTCGGGCCGCGGATACGGTCGCGCGGAACGTCGTCGCGAGCGCCACCGCCGACGGCGGGTTCGTCGACGTCGAGCAGTGGCGCTGGGAGAGTCCCGGGTGGCTGATCTCGGTGGGCGACGATGCGGTGGCCCAGATCGGACCCACGGTGCTGACCGGGAGCGCGGCGAACGCGCTCAAGTCGGCCGTCGGGGTGACGTATCTCGCGGAGCACGGCTCGCTGCGGCGGGCACTCGGGGTGCTGCGAAAGGAGATGGACGACGTCTCGGACGTTCAGGAGCTACTCGAGCGGCTCTGAGCCGCCGCTGATCGATCGGTTCGTCAAGAAGTAATCCAGGCTCGCGACGCGGACGTCACGGGCCTACTCGTCGTCTTCGTCGTCGTCGCGCATCTCTTCGAGTTTGCCGACCAGTTCGTCGGTCGACTCCGAGGACTCGAAGGAGAGGTCGCCTTCCTCGCCGCCGTCGATGTCGACACCCTCGGCCTGGTCGTTGGTGTCCTGATTCTGGTTCTCCTGCTCGGACTCGTCGTACGATCCAAATCCCATACTCGTACCGACGTGGTCGAGGGTAAAAACGCTGTGGGCCTGTCCGCGCCGTGTGGCCAGTTACCGCGGGTATGGCCGACGGACCGACAGGGCTTACGGCCCCCGGGTTCTCGGGGGGAGCATGAGCAACCGTGTCGTGCAGGGGCGGATGGTGACGCCCGAATCGCTGGCCGAACTGGTGGAGGGTGACGACGTACTCGAGGCCGAACCCATCGAGGACGCCGACCGTGGCTGCCCGGACTGTGGCGGCGACGTGATCAGCGTTGGCTACATGCCCAGCGTGACCGAGTTCGTCACCGCGTACAAGTGCCAGGAGTGTGACTGGGCCGAGACCGACCGGGACTGAACCGGATCGAAATCCCTTTACACCGAACGGATGTACCGACGAGTGCAAGGGGACGTGGCCAAGCCCGGGATGGCGACTGACTCCAGAGGCCACGCGCCCGGTGACGAACTCCAGACTGATATACCGAGTCGGCGACTGATCATCGCCGGCGACGACGACCCTCTGGAGGACCGAGGCGCACCGGAGATATCAGTCGACCGGGGGTTCAAATCCCTCCGTCCCCATTCTTCGCTGTCGCGAACACCGTGAGCGACTGCGAGATGCTCGGTCGGTGGGATCTGAAGCAGGGAGTGGAGCGAAGCGGAACGACCGTGGTTCAGAATCCCTCCGCCCCCATCTCTTCCCGTACTGCTCGATGATCGGCAACTGAGTGGTTCTCCTTTACCTACCCACTCTCACTGTGGACACTGTTTCAGCGATACCTGAAAGGCCTCCCGTATCGCTACGGACTTTGTCCGATGCTGCTGTCGATACCCCGTAATGTGGTTATCCGCCCCGTTCTGGAGACGTATCTTCCACTCAGTGGATCTGTTGAAATCCCATTTAGTGAGACAAACTGTCGTGAAGCAGTCGGTACGTGGGAGCTATCCGTTGCAAGTCTGTAACTACGTATTTCCACCGCAGGGCCCTCTGTGAGAGGGATGAGTAATAACGAGGGTAGCGTCACTGAGAACGAAGCGGACGTTCACCATCGGGATATTTTCGAGGACCCGGATGAGGATCCCTCTACCGAATTAGTCCTGACCGTCGCCGAACTCAAGGGGATCGATCATACGGAGTTGGATCCGCTCTACTCGTGGGCTGACGGGCTTATCTCGGACCTCTATTCGTCACCCCCGGGTCCGGAGTCGCAGATGGTCGTCGAATTCACGTACGAAGGCTATCGGGTTACCCTCTATCAAGACGGCCAAGCCGTGCTCATGGGTCGGTCCACCTCGGAGGACTGATGCACTTGTGGGTCCCTCAGGTGATCTAACCCAGTCCACTCGATGTATCGACTCACACACGACACATCCCCCAACTGAAGTCGTGGCGGAGCCGGACCCTGGTCCTCAGGCGACCATGTAGTACGGCTCCTGCTCGATCTTCGGCTCCAAGGCCGCTCTCGTATCCCCCGCCCGGAAGAACGAGAGTTTCAGGCCGTTTCTGTCACGTCTGTCGAGCGCCCCCTGTTCTTCCAAGTAGTCTTCCATCTTCCACCGGTTCCAGCTGTAAATCGAGCTGAACGTATCGTTGTGTTGGTCTACCTGCCGGTGCGTTTCGTCGGTGTCGTAGACGACGCCGGGTGTGTCTCCGTCGTGTGATACGGGGGGTCTGCTCGGAGGGAGATGTAGTGATTCTGGGTCGAGACGAGCCGGTTCGTCCCGATGTTCGCAATAAGGACGTTGTCCCGATCGAGTTTGGCGTAGCACCCTTCCGGTCCGAACGTGTCGTGATGGTCACAGTCTTCGAAGCGATAGTCCCCAGCGACTTGGATGGAGTGTAGTGCGTCGTCCGTGCGATACTCGGCGTCGTCCATGAACAGGCGGGGGAACATACCCACCTGTGGCCGGGAGTAGACGTTGTGATACACGCCCGAGTCGCGAAAACTCGGCGTGAATCCCGGCACCAAGACGCTCTCGAACTGCTGGGTGAGTTCCGTGTACAATCGATCGTACGATCGCCCACCAAAGGCGGCGTTGACGTCACTCAGGCCGACGTGAACGAATATGGTTGGATCGTCGTAGTCGTCGAGTATCGATTGAAACTCGCTGAACGGGACCGGTGACGGGGACGTATCCCGGACACGGTCGTCCAGTCGACGAAGGTACTGTTCCTTGGCGATGGCGCCCCACCGCCGGAACTCGCGAGCGGGAGACACGGTTCCGATCATACAGTCGGCTGACGGACAGAAGGTAAGGTAATAGACCGCCTATCGGAATTGGGGGAGTAGAGCCCGGACCGTAACTTTCCACTCTATCGGGGGCAGAAATAGTGTACCCCCGCACGGCGACACGGCGTTCCATCAGTGATCGGTGGTGATCCGCACTGGGTATACCGCAATCTGCCGGAATCCACCAACTGCGTCGATCGGACCGAGGAGCCATCTACGTCTTCTGCTGAAGGGCTGGCGCGTCGTCGGTGGAGTCCGATTCCGACGGCGACTGCTCCGCGACGACGGTCGTCAGGTCGCACGCCAACCTACTCACGGCTTCGTTGTGCGTTTCCTTCGGCTGATTGACCGCGTGGGGATACGTTTTCAGCTGATCGTACTCCTCGCAGTCGATATCCTGCCCGAGCCCCTCTTCGTACTCGTCGCGGACGAGCGCGAGTAGTTCGTGAAGATAGACGAGTTCGATCTTTCTCATGTGTGGAACGCGATTCACCGCCCGCAGCTCGATCTGTCGCTCTCGAATCTTGCTACTCCGTCCAATGGCGGCTGCTTCCTTTGTTATTCACCACTCCCGAAATCGAGGCTCGGCTTACTCTGCAGGTGAGTCGCGTCCCCGAGTCGCCCGACTACTAGTAAACCACCTGCATGTCTCTAGTGGGGTAAAGAACCACTTACTCACCGAGGGGCTGGTGACACAGCGCAGTTCCGACCGGACAGACACGGACGTACTAGGCTCGTCGTTCCTACCGATGGGATTCGATTTTGATCTGGGGGTCGCCGCTCGCGTCCGAGATGATCGTGACCGTCGTCGAATCCGCTTCGAACTGGAGAGAGACGCCGATATTGTCACTCTGGAAGAGCCCGTCGAGCGAGTCCGGGTCGATGTCGTCACTGATGAGCCACTTCTGTTCGATCACGTCCTCGTCGTGAGCTTTCGCGATCGCGGTGACGACTTCCGTACTCAACTGTTCGTCCGGATCTGCCTCGTAGTAGAAATCGGCTGCTTCGGTCATCAGTGGGATATAACGTTCGAAACCGCAAACCAATTGTTACCAGTACGTGTCCCGGTACTCCCTGTTTCCGACCGCTCGTTCGGCTGTCCCGCGTTCACCAGAAACCAGTCTCCAGAACGGCACCGTTATTCGGGTGGGTCGATTCCCCGTAAACGGGTTACCGCCTAGATCACGGAGCCCAGCCCGTCTATCCCTATAGGCGGGCACTCTACTATCCGAGAGCGGCAGCGTTCGACAGAACTCGAAGCGACGGCGACCCAGAACGCTCTGGGACCGTCAGGTCTCGCCATCGACGCCTTCCTCGTCGATGGCCCGTCGAACGGGGCGCCGAAACCCGACCGGAGGCGTGGCGCCGACGACCTCCGATCACGGGACTGCCCGCGTCCACCAGCCGTCGTCCGTAGAAGTATGCCCCGGCCAGTGACGGCCGGGGGGGCACGCATCGGGCTGTGGTTGGGACACGAGACCGGTTTGCGTGCCACTAGAACGGTGAATCCCATCCGTAATAGACCTTTTGTGATTAATTGGGTAAATCCGACTGTCGGGGGATCCGAGCGACAACGACTATTTACTGGGCCCCGAAACGTCCCGTTGTCCGGTCACCCCGGGCTGTGAGTTGGGACACATGAGCCAGGAAGGTACACTTAGCGAAGCTGTAGAGATCCTCCAGCAGTTGGGGCTGAAACAGTACGAGGCGGAGTGTTTCGTCGGCCTCTCGCGGATGTCGACGGGCACGGCAAAGCGACTGAGTGAGGCGACTGACGTGCCACGGACCCGGGTGTACGACGCGATTCGGGTCCTCGAGGAGAAGGGGCTAGTCGAGACCCAGCACACGAGTCCCAAGCGGTTCCGCGCGGTTCCCCTCGAAGAGGCCACGGAGACGCTCCGAGACCAGTACGAGGAGCGGATCGGCCGCTTGGAACAGTCACTCGCCGCCGCACGGAGCATCGACTCGGCGGAGGAAGAATCGGTACAGGAGATCTGGTCGATGAATGGCCACGCCGCCATCGCCAACCGCACCCACGAACTCGTCGCGGGCGCCCAAAACGAGGTCGTGTTGGTCGTCGGCGACGAGTCCGCTCTGGGTGAGAACCTGGTCGGGACGCTCAACGAACTCGACGACGACGTCGACGTGATGCTCGGCGCCGTGACGGACCCCGTTCGGGAGGCGATCCGGGAGGCCGTCCCCGAGGCCAAGACGTTCATCTCCGGCCTCGACTGGCTCCGCAGCGACAGCGAGGAGGAGTCCGTCGTCGCTATCAGTCGCCTGCTGCTGGTCGACAGGCAGGCGATCCTGGTCAGTACGGTCGTCCCGGGAAACGGCGAGGAGCACGCCATCTTCGGCGAGGGGTTCGGCAACGGCCTCGTCGTCATCTCGCGACGCCTGATGGCCCAGGGCCTCGTTCCGGCGCGGGACGCGAGCGAACTGTAGCTGTCGACCACACCGGTGGGAAAACGTCATACCGTGGGCCACTAACAGTGTGGTGTGACAACGAACAACAAAACGACGGTGGCGGACGTGATGTCCGCGCCACTGGAGACGATTTCGCGGGACGCGACGGTACAGGCGGCGGCCAAACAGATGCGCGAGAAGGGAATCAGCGCACTGGTCGTGACGACCAACCCGCGGTCGATCATCAGCAGCACCGACGTCCTCGACGCCGTCGCCGACGGCGCCGACGTGACGACCCTCCAGGTCGCGGACGTGATGACGAGCGACGTCGAGACGGCGTCGCCGGATCTCTACATGGAGGAGGTCGCGGCGATGATGACCACGTACGGCATCAAACACCTCCCGGTCGTCGACGACGACTACGTCGGGATGATCTCCTCGACGGACGTGACCGCACACATGTCTCAGTCAGGGTAGCGGCGGGCGTGGGACACCGACGCTCACGCAGTTCGATCCCGACGGTCGGACGGCGAGTCAGCCGGGTTTTTACGCGGGACCGGTGGAACTGCTGAGTAGAGTCTATGACCGAGGAGCCGAACCCGGAAGCGCCACCGGAGGGGATGGCCGGCCAACCGGGAACTGAGTCAGTCGAACAGTCGAGCGACGTCGAGTACGGCGTCGATGAACGCCCGCCGACCGGCGAGTCGGCGCTGCTGGGTCTCCAGCACTACCTCACGATGGTCGGCGCGAACATCGCCGTCCCGATCGCGCTCGCGACCGCGATGGGGATGCCACGGGAGTACCAACCGCTCTACGTCGGGACGTTCTTCGTCGTCTCCGGCGTGGGTACGCTGCTCCAGACGACGTTCGGGAACCGCTACCCCATCGTCCAGGGAGCGACGTTCTCGATGCTCGCGCCCGCCATCGCCATCATCGGCTTCGTCGGGCAGGGGAACTGGGAACAGGCGATCCTCGCCTTACAGGGCGCGGTCATCGTCGGCGGCGCCGTCGAGATCTTGTTGGGGTACTTCGGCGTCATGGGCTGGCTCAAACAGTACCTCTCGCCGGTCGTCATCGCCCCAACTATCGCACTCATCGGTCTCTCGCTGTTCAGCGCGCCGCAGGTCACGATGGCCAATCAGGCGTGGTGGCTGCTGGGGCTGACGGTGCTGCTGATCGTCGCCTTCAGCCAGTATCTCGACGACACGCACCGCGTGTTCCGACTCTACCCCGTGCTGTTGGGCATCGCCGCCGCGTGGCTGCTCGCGACGGTGCTCTCGGTTGTCGGCGTCGTCCCCGCCGACTCGCCGGCGTTCGTCGACCTCTCGGTCGTCGCCGAGGCGAGTCTGATCCAGGTTCCCACGCCGTTCCAGTGGGGCGTGCCGACGTTCCAGACCTCGTTCGTCATCGGGATGTTCGCGGGCGTCGTGGCGTCGATGATCGAGTCGTTCGGCGACTACCACGCCGTCGCGCGCCTCGCGGGCGAGCGCGCACCCTCCGCGCGCCGGATCGACCACGGTATCGGGATGGAGGGCGTCGCCACCGTCTTCGCGGGGATCATGGGCACCGGGAACGGGTCGACTTCCTACTCCGAGAACATCGGCGCCATCGGCCTCACGGGTGTCGCGTCGCGGTTCGTGATCCAGGTCGGCGCCGTCCTGATGCTCGTCGTCGGCTTCGTCGGCTACTTCGGCGCGCTGATCACGACCATCCCCAGTCCGATCGTCGGCGGCCTCTACGTCGCGATGTTCGGGCAGATCGCGGCAGTGGGCCTCTCGAACCTGAAACACGTCGATCTCGACTCCTCGCGGAACGCCTTCATCGTCGGCCTCGCGCTGTTCCTCGGCCTGGCGATGCCGGCGTACATGGGGAACGTGGGTAGTGCGGTGGCGTTCCAGGAGGGCGTCGCGAACACGCCGGTGATCGGCACGATCCTCACCGCAGCGATCCTCCCCGACGCCACGCTCCAGATCGTCGCCGACACGGTGTACGTCGTCGGCGGCACGGGGATGGCTGTCGGCGGCCTCGTCGCGTTCGTCCTCGATAACACCGTCGACGGCACGCGCGTCGAGCGTGGTCTCGACGAGTGGGAACAACTAACCGAGGAATCGGGCGCGTTCCAGTCCGCCTACGAGCGGTACGTCAAGGGGGACTGAGCGAGCGAACTGCTCCTGACTGACGCAGACCTCCATCGGTACGTTGGGGTCACCGGTGCGTCCGGAACCGTTCGGAACCCCAGGGGTTCCACTTATGCCCTCGTCGACACAGGGATGGAGTAGATGCTGCGAGACGCGACGGTCTTCGAGGACGAACACCTCCCCAGGGAGATCGTCGGCCGCAACAGCCAGATGAACGAGGTGACCGACGCGCTCACCCCCGTCGAGGACGGCGCCCGCGCGGAGAACTGCTTCCTCTTCGGCCCCAGCGGCGCCGGGAAGACCACCGTCGCGCGCGCCGCGGTCCGGGAACTCCGCCGCGAGGTGCTGGACGTGCCGACCGCGTACGTCAACTGCTGGAAGGACTACACCCGGCGCAGCGTGCTCGAGCGCGCGGCCAACGACCTCGCGGACGCCGCCGTCCCGAAGAACGCGCCGGCCCGAGACCTGATCGACACGCTCCAGACCGGCCTCGACTCCCCGGGCGTGATCATCCTCGACGAGGTCGACCAACTCCAGGACCCCGACACGCTGTACGACCTCCACTCGGTTCCCGGGTTGGCGTGGATCTGCATCGCCAACCGCGAGGTCGACCTGCTGGCGCGACTGGACGAACGCGTCCACTCCCGTGTCTCGGTGGGCTACCGCGTCCAGTTCGACCGCTACACCGTCGACACTGTGGCGGAGATCCTCGAGCGCCGGACGATACAGGGGCTCGAACCCGGCGCCGTCGAGCGCGGAACGCTCGAACGCATCGCCGAACTCGTCGACGGAGATGCCCGGCAGGCGATCACGGCGCTGCGCGTGGCCGCCCGCAAGAGCGAGCGCGAGGGGCTGTCGACCATCCCGCGGCGCCTCGTGGACGACGCGGTCCACGACGCCGAGAGCGAAGTCCGACAGAAGACGATCTCGAAGCTCAACGACCACCAGCGCGTGCTCTACGAGTGCATCGAGGCCGACGGCCCGCTGATCCAGAAAGCGCTGTACGCGAACTACGAGCAGGCACACCCGGACCCAATTACCCTGCGAGCGCTGCGGGAGAGCCACCTCCCGAAACTGGAACACTACAACCTGATCGAGACCGAGCGCGGCGGCGACGGGAAGCGCTACCGGCTGGCGTCGGAGTGACGAGCGTACCGACTGGCGGATCGCGCCGGAACTGCGCCCCGCCCGCCTCGTCGTCGCGACGGCGGGCTTCGATGCCCGAGCGGCGACCGCGCTTCTCGATACCCGCTGCCCATACCGACGGCGTAGAGCGCAGCGACGACCACGCCGAGCGAGAGCCAGACGCTCGCCTCCGTGTCCACGAGGCCGGCCCGGCGACCGACGTAGAGGAACATCCAGAGCAGGCTGGCCGTCACGAGCGCTCGCGTCCGGTCGAACGCGGGCGGTAGCGCGGCGAGCAGGGTCGCCAACCCACGTGGCGGCGCGACGCCGAGTAGGCGTGCGAGCGCGGAGATCAGGTGGGTCGTCGAACGGTGACTCCTCCCGGGAGCGTGCTCGTGCCGCGTCGGCCGCCAGAGTCGGTCGGGAGTCGGCGGCGGCGAGCGTCGTCGACGACGCGCCGGGGATTCCCCGCGGCGGACGTGCTGAGGTGGCTGCCGCCGTCTGGGGTGTCGGGTCTGTCGTCGCGTGGTTCGTCGTCGGTTCCGCGTCGCTGTGCGGTGGGTTCGAGCCATACTTCCAGTTGTCTCTCCGGCACAATTAGGGCTCGCCGGCGCGTTCCGTTCGGTTCCGGGACCGACGAACCTCCGGACGAGAGGGAGTCTCGGTGTTCCACTCGCGTTCCGACGAGGATCCGAGTTCCGACGAGGGGCCGAACGTCGCGTCTCGATCAGCTGCCCGTCGGAGTCAGTCTCCCGAACCTGTTCGGCAGAACGCTCCCGCCCGTACCGGACTACCAATCGACTATGCTTTCCGAGGAGTACGAACTCGACGATCGGTTCGAGAACGCCCCGACCGACCGACTCGCGGCGTCGCTCGACGCGCGCGACCTGCCCCCGCCCCAACCCCTGCAGAACACGCTCGAACGACTGGCGGATCTCGACGACGACACGGTTCTCGTCCAGTTGAACGACCGTCGACCGCAACATCTCTACCCCAAACTGGAGGACCGGGGCTACGCCTACGAGAGTGTCGAGGACGACGCCGTCCTTACCGCGATCTGGGTTCCCGAGCCGTAAGGGTCGCTGCGGTCAGGCGTGCTCGATCTCGACGCGCCACTCGTCGTCGGCGACCCGTTCCGTCTCGTGGTCGAAGCCGCGCTGATCGAGGACGTTGTACAGCGGTTCAGGTTCGAAACTGTTGAGCAGTACTAACGTATCCGTCTCGTCCAGTTCCTCCAGTGCTTCGACGATGTGGCTGAACGGTTCGCCGTCGACCTCACGGGCGTCGAGTGTTCTGTCGGCCATATCCTCCCATCTACGGACGTGGGTGTGGCAGTTGTGCCGAACATGCTCGGGACGGGGGTGGCGAACATGTTCGGGAACATCGTCTGGGTTATGGGTGTGCAACGGTGAAGTAGAGTCATGCCCGAAGCCAAACTCACCCTCACGATCCCCGAGCGAACGTGGCCGGGGGAGATAACCCGGCGCTACCCCGACGCCGAGATCCGGATCCTCGCGGCGATGGCCGGGTCCGACAGCGGCGACGGGTTGGCGGAGATCACCTGCGCGGACCCCGCGACGGTCGTCGACGATATCCGGGCCCACGAGTCCGTCGAGTCCGTCACGGTGCTCCAACTCGGCGACGGCCAGTGTCTGATCCAGTTCCGGACGCACCTCCCGCTACTGCTGTTCGCGGCCCAGGGCTCGGGCCTCCCCCTGGAGATGCCCTTCGAGATCCGGCAGGGGAAGGCGACGTGGACGCTCACTGCCGCACAGGAGAGTATCTCCGAACTGGGTGATCAGCTATCCGCGATGGGGGTCACCTACACCGTCGACTACCTCCAGCAGGACATCGCCACCCCCGAAGACCTGCTGACCGACCGCCAGCGCTCCATCGTCCGCCACGCCATCGAACGTGGCTACTACGACACCCCGCGTGGCTGCTCGCTCACCGAACTCGCCGACGCGGTCGGACTGGCGAAGTCGACGGTGAGCGAGACGCTGCACCGCGCGGAGGAGCGTGTGATGAAGGAGTTCGCCGCCAGTGCCCTGGAGGAGCCACCTCGGCCCCGCGTCGACGGCTAGTCGACCGCGCGCGAGACCGAGGATTCTGCTGTCGGTGCGGGTTCAGGTTGATTTCGCTAGTTTCTCGCGAGTGGCGACGACTGCTCGACGCCCGTGGGCTTCTGTCCGATCCCACGGATAACCGACTGGCCGAACGTGTTCGCGAGTTCCGACCCCGTGGGAACCCGCTTGACGGTACTAATGTGGTCGTCTCGAAGGCGCATCTGTAGAGAATGACTGACGACCTAACGCGCCGACGATACGTGGTCGGCATCGCTTCGACGGGAATCGGACTCGGACTCGCTGGCTGTAGTTCCGGCGGCGATTCGACGGACTCCGCGACCGATTCCCCGACCGAGACGAGTGGCGGTAGTGGCGGCGACGGCGACTGGGAGCAGACCGACACCGTCGACATGAACGACGAACTGGCGTTCGCGCCCAAACAGATCGAGGTGGAGGCCGGGACGACGGTCACCTGGGAGAACGTGGGGGCCATCGGCCACTCGGTAACCGCCTACGAGGACAACATCCCCGACGGCGCGGCGTACTTCGCCTCGGGCGGGTTCGACAGCGAGCAGGCCGCCGTCGACGCCTACCCCGACGAGGGGAACGTCACCGAGGGCGGCACCTACGAACACACGTTCGAGACGACCGGGGAGTACGAGTACTACTGCATCCCCCACGAGATGAACGGGATGGTCGGTAAAGTAAAGGTAATCTGAGATGAGTTCCACGAACCCAGACACCGAGGACGAGGAGCGTACTGAGCCGAAAGACGCCGACACGCTGTTCGAGGAGCACGAGGCACAGCTAAACGAACTGCTCGCGGACGTCGACGGCCCCGAGGCGCCCGAGGCCGATTCGCACCTCTCCGGACTCGGTTCGGGCGTGACTCGGCGCGACATGATGAAGGCTGGCGCCGCCGTCGGCGTCGCCGGCGGCCTCGCTGGCTGTTCGGGCACCCAGGCGTTCGGCGACGCCAACACGGACACGAAGAACAGCGGCAACGTGCCCGACCACAAGGTCCCGCCGGGAGAGCACGACGAGTACTACGGCTTCTGGTCGGGCGGTCACGGCGGCGACATCCGGGTGTACGGCATCCCGTCGATGCGCCAACTCACCCGGATCCCCGTGTTCAACCGCGAGGGAGCCAAGGGGTACGGCTACGACGACGGGACCGCCGAGATGCTGGAGGAGGCCGGTGACTACACGTGGGGTGACTCCCACCACCCGAACCTATCGGAGACCGACGGGAAGTACGACGGCGAGTACATCTTCGTCAACGACAAGGCCAACGGCCGGGTCGCCCGGGTGAACCTGAAGTACTTCCAGACCGACGCCATCGTCGATATCCCGAACGTCCAGTCGGTCCACGGCTGCTGTATCCAGAGCCCGGACACCGACTACGTGTTCGCCAACAGCGAGTTCCGGACGCCGATTCCCAACGACGGTCGGGACGTGAACAACCCCGACGAGTACGTCTCGGTGTTCAGCGCGCTCGACCCCGACAGCATGGACGTGCGCTGGCAGGTCGAGGTCGACGGCCAACTCGACATCGTCGACTCCGACAAGGACGGCCGCTGGGTGCTCTCCTCGGCCTACAACGACGAGGAGGGCGTCGAAGTCGAGGAGATGACCAAGGACGACCGCGACGACCTGAAGGCGTTCGACGTGCCCGCGATCCAGGAGCTCGTCGACGCCGGCGAGTACGAGGAGGTCAACGGCGTCCCCGTCGTCGACGGGACCAAAGAGAGCCCGCACAATCAGGGCGACAACCCGGTTGTGCGGTACATCCCGACGCCGAAGTCGCCCCACTGTGTCGAGGTGACGCCTGACGGGAACTACGCGATGGTCGCCGGGAAGCTCTCCCCGACCGTCTCCATCGTCGACATCGAGAAGCTGGCGACCGCCGACGACCCGGCCGACACCATCGTCGGCCAGCCGAAAGTCGGCCTGGGGCCGCTCCACACCACCTACGACGACCGCGGGCACGCGTACACCTCGCTGTTCATCGACTCGCAGGTCGTGAAGTGGGACATCGAGGAGGCCGTCGAGGCCGAGAAGGGCTCCGAGGAGCCGATTCTCGGCAAGATCGACGTCCACTACAACCCCGGCCACATTCAGGCGGTTCAGGGGATGTCGGTCGAGCCGGCCGGCAACTGGCTAGTCGCGCTCAACAAGCTCTCGAAGGACCGGTTCCTCCCGGTCGGGCCGATCTACCCGGACAACGACCAGCTGATCTACATCGGCAACGACGCCGATGACGAAACCGGCGGGATGGAACTCGTCGCGGACCACCCGGTCTACCCCGAGCCCCACGACGCCATCTTCGCGCACAAGGACAAGATCGAACCGGCGAAGACGTGGGACCGCGAGGACTACGAGGGCGAAAAGGAGTTCGTTACCGAGGAGAACTCCCGCGTCGAGCGCATCGACGACTCGACCGTCGAAGTGTACGCCTCCGTCAAGCGGAGCGAGTACGGCCTGCGTGACTTCACGGTCCAGGAGGGCGACGAAGTGACGCTGACCGTGACCAACATCGAGGGGTCACAGGACATCGTCCACGGTCTCGCGCTCCCCGAGTACAACGTGAACCTCGCGCTGGCGCCACAGGACACGCGCCAGGTCACGTTCACCGCCGACAAGCCCGGCGTCTACTGGGCGTACTGTACGTACTTCTGCAGCGCGCTCCACCTGGAGATGCGCTCGCGAATGATCGTCGAGCCGGCCGACTAGGACCATGGAACGCCCGCAATGGAGCGATTTCGGCGAGCTCAGGCGGCTGCTGCCGCTGGTAGCGGCCGCGCTGCTCGTCGTGGCGCTGTTCTTCCCGATGTGGCACATCCGGATGGACGCGGTCCAGTACCCGAGCGAGACGCTGGCGCTCGGGCTGTACGCCTATCCGCGCATTAGCGGCGACTTCGTGGAGATCGCTCGCCTCAACAGCTACATCGGGTTCTACTACCCGGATCCGGTGTACTGGCCGCCGAACTACGAGCCCCACCCCGACGCCATCGACGTGCCCGAGTGGTCGCTCGGACCGCTGGCGTTCGTCGGTGTGGCGGCGGCGGGCGTGTTCGTCGCGCTCGCGCCCACAGCGCGAAAGCTCCGTCGCGGGCTCACCGCACAGCTCGTCGGCTCGATCGTCGTGTTCGGCACCCTGCTCGCGGACATCCAGTACCGGCTGTACCAGGCGGGCCACACGCTCGATCCGGACGCGCCGGTGATCGGCGTCGACCCGTTCATGCCGCCGCTCTGGGGCAGGTACGCGGTCGCGAACATCACGAGCTACTCCCGGTTCGGCGTCGGCGCGTACCTCACTACCGTCGCCATCGGGCTGCTGGTGGTCGCGTGGCTCGCCCGGGACTCCCAGGCGACGCTCGAAGACGTCCCCCGGATCGTCCGTGGCATCCCCAACCGATTCCGCGACCGCTTCGGTTCCAGTGACGGGGTGGGTCGCTGATGGACGCCGCCGGTCTCGAACGCGGGTTCGTCGCGCTCGTGGTGGTCGTCGCCGCCGCCCTCGCGGGGGTAACGATCGCACCGAACTCGGCTGCCGCGGCGCCGACGCCCGACGCGGGCGCGGATCTGCCCGATAGCTACGCGTTCGATCCCGTGACCGAGTCCGGCGTCGCAACCGTCGGCGACGAGCAGTACGACTCCGTTCAGCGAGCCGTCGACGCCGCAGATCCGGGCGAGACGGTCGTCCTCCGTGGGCGGTTCGACGAGCGCGTGACGGTGAACACCTCGGGGGTAACCATCACCAGCGTGCCCGACGCCCGCGCCGTGATCGACGGGGGTCAGGAGGGCGACGTGCTCACGGTCAACGGCTCGAACGTCACCGTCAGTGACCTCTGGATCCGTAACTCCGGGATGGACACCTCGACCAACGACGCCGGAATCTGGGTCGACGCGCCCAACGTCACCGTCGAAGACAGTCGCGTGACGCAGATCACGTTCGGGGTCTGGGTCGACGGCGTCGACGACGCGCACCTGCGGAACAACACCATCGTCGGCCGGGAGAACGTCACCCCGCGGTCCTACCGCGGCAACGGGATCCAACTCTGGAAGACCACCGGGACGCTGGTCGAGAACAACCGTATCACCGACGCCCGGGACGGGATCTACTACTCCTGGGCATCCGAGGTGACCGCACGCGGGAACACCCTCTGGGACCTGCGCTACGGGGTCCACTACATGTACTCCGATAGCTCGCGGCTGGTGAACAACACCGCCGTCGACAACGACGTGGGCTACGCGCTGATGGT
>Ga0136556_1000714_pt1 | contig 18557 bp, 16 predicted proteins | sample AntRauTorckE6831_FD_104780 | JGI IMG/M metagenome (GOLD analysis project Ga0136556, IMG submission 104780) | Saline lake microbial communities from Rauer Islands, Antarctica - Metagenome Torckler E6 #831 | ecosystem: Environmental > Aquatic > Non-marine Saline and Alkaline > Saline | place... | reverse complement strand
GGTATCCCAAAACGGAAAAAGACGAAGCCTACCAGCGCCGTTCTTGAGAGTTTCAAGTCGGGTTCCTCCTTCGAGGCCGCCGTACGTCTTTACGTTTTCGACAAGAAGCTCCGTCTGCTTGTACTTGATGCACTGGAGCGCATTGAGGTGGCCCTACGGGTCGATATATCTCATACGCTGGGCAAGTATGATCCATTCGCCTATCTGAACCCGGATTTGCTCTTTGAGGGGTTCGCCAAGGAAGCAGACAGCAAAACAGGTGTGCCCAGACACGTGGACTGGATGAAGAAGCAGGCCTCACAAATTGCGCGATCAAAAGAGGACTTCATCAAGCACAACAAAAACAAGTATGGCCACCCTCTACCCATCTGGATTGCCTGCGAGGTATGGGATTTCAACACGCTTTCAGAACTCTATGGCGGCATGCGCCCGGAAGACCAGGACGCGATCGCAGATAAATACAATGCCCGAAACGGCCGCACTTTAGCCTCTTGGCTGCGGAGCCTGAACTACCTGCGCAATGTGTGCGCCCACCACAGCCGCCTATGGAATCGTAACGTAGTCGACCAACCACAAAAGCCGCCCAAAAACGTAGTGCCGGACTTTGACAACGCCTGGATGCGCGGCAACGAACATATTCTTGCCCGGCCTTTTCTGTTGCTGTGTATCTGCCAGACGCTGTTGAGCTCTATCAATCCAGCCAGCAGTTGGTGGCAACGGCTCTCAGAATTACTGACAGAATTTCCGGAAAACGAATCGCTTGGGATTGGCTGGGGAGCCTTTGGTGTGTCGGATGAGTGGAGAGGTTGGGAGTGTTTCCCGAAAAGCAGGCAATAAAAAACCCCGCAGCAGCTTCACCGCAAAGCGGATCCACCGATTGGGGCCGTGTTGCGACGAATATTAGACACGAGAGGCAAGTTTATCAAGGGTTTTTGACAACAAAACCCAAAAATAATAACCCCCGCGTAAGCTCCCATTGGAGCCAAGAGGCAGGGGCCGTTTAGCGGTGAAGTTAAGTTTTACTCTCCCTATTGTCAAGAAGATGTACATACGAAGACTAAACTTTATGCCCAAGCACAGGAAACCATAAATGGAAAGCTCGAACGTATATCTTGTTCGCAGCCCCAGCAAACTCATTGCTGAGAACTTGCTGCCTACGGATGGCCACAGGTTAACTTTCAGAGGCGAAAGACACTGCCAGCCTCATGGCGCTATTTGCCGACAAAGGCATTAATCCGGGGCGTAAGCTCATCAACGAGAAAATCCAGGGCCTCAAGCCGGAGGAAATGGAAGAACCCAAAGACCTCACCCCCCAAACCGATAGCCATTCCGAACGCCCCGAACCAGAACCACGCCGGCCACCAATGCCATGCTGCCGCTGAGATAAACCAGAGTATCGTCCCCCAGCAGAAAGCCCAGGCTATAGGGTATCGATGCCAAAAGCAGGGTCCCCCAGAAGTAATACCGGTTTTTCCCCAGCAACAGGTAAACCGGGAACACCAGTCCGTAGAACAGCAGAAACCCTTTGTAGAGCACCTCGGTAACCGGCAGCTCAAGCCAGGGCGCCTGCACGTTGACCACAGCATTCAGCAGCACTGCCAGAACCAGAAGATACAGGCCGTACGGCAACAGGCGGGGCAGCCAGGCTGCCGGCTGCTGACGCTGCACTTCCCTGAGGTGAACAGCGGCGGTGAAGGCGGTCTGCATCACAATAAACGCCACGACTGGCCAGAGTACCCGCAAATCAATCGAACCGCCCGCGGCCATCTTCAGCAGCCCGCCACTGTATACAAATACGAAAATCAGCAGGCTGAGGAAAAACACGCCAAACCCCAGGGTAAAGCTCAATCTGGGGTTGGGGCTTTGCTGCAAAGCGCGGTGGAAGGTCAGATCCAGATAGGGAGACAGCAGGAAACCCAGGATCAAAGGCAGAAGCGTATGCCCCCAGCCCGGTTGCAGGGTGACATCCGCAAGCGGAGGGTCGGTCAGCAGGTAACTGCCGAACAATGCCATGGACAACAGGAACAGAGCCGCGGCCACGCCGCCGATCACCCGGTCGGCGCGATAGAACACACCTACAAGCACCAGCATGGCCAGCAGCAACCACCAGCCAACCAATGCGCTGATCCAGACCACGAAAAACAGCTGGAACGCGATGGTCACGTGGGAGAACAGCTTCAACAGGGGCTTGTGATTAGACAGAAAGGCTTTTTGCCGCTCCCGGGTCATCACCCAGCCAAAAGCTGCGGCACCCAACACATTGGCCAGGGTGAAGCCTGCAAGGGTCACCCAGCCATAGTCTCGCAGTAGTAACACCGGCAAAAACGCACCAATACACCAAAGCCAGGAAGAGGCCAGATAAAAAGCCTGCAACACCGATGCCGCCACGCCTATTCCCCCACGGGCCAGACTTTGAAGCTGATCTTGCCCGAACCAATCCGCTTACCCGTGGTTGTTGGGGATTTGGCACGATACAGCTTGATCGTCATGTCCATCATGAACTTGCCGCCAGCGGCCAGTTTTTCTTCCAGATCGGTGTGATCAAGCTCCACTTTGTAGACAACCGGATCGACACTGGGCAAAAGAAAACGGTAGTCCAGCCGGGTGCATACCATGCGGTACTCGCCCTGAGTCAGCATGAACAGGTAGCAACCCGCGGCAAGCTCACTGTTGCCAAGAATGGCGGCGCCGGACTGGGTGCCATACCAGTTGGAGTTAAAGCGTTTTTTCGGGAGGTAGGCGTAAAAGTTTTCCGGGTCGTAATTGACCTTCAGCCCGCTTCGAGCGATGAAGGGCATGAAAATCCGAGCAAGTAACCGGTTGAGAAATGGTTTCTTGATGCTCAGTTTGTTGAGCTTGATTTCCAGCTCAGGCGGTAAGGCCACAGCCATGGATGCACCCTGTCATTTAAGAAATTAGGAATCTGTTCGCGGTAGCATCCTGTTGATGAAGAGCAGGCAGTCGATACTTCACCCCGTTTAAAGTTACCAACCGGCGACTCGCGCTATATTAGGGGGATGCCTTTCCCTGTCAAGTTCGTTGGGCGACAGCCCGCCCTGCCCCGTCGATTTTCTTTACACCCTTTCCCAGATTAAAAACCAAATCATCTTAAATTCAGCCACTTAATAGTTGGCAGGTTTTATGCTCATTTTATAACAAACACTGCCGCAAGCATGCTCTCAGGCTCTCGCTGGCAGTGTTATCCGGTTTACCGGAAGGGACAATCTGGAGGTATGCGATCATGAGAACAATCATTCCCGGGGTGACAGCACTGGTGGCTGGCCCGGGCTTCGCCCGTCGCCGGGTCGCTAAAGCCTGATAACAACCGGCCCTGGCATCACTGCCAGGGCCGCCTATTTACGATATCAAACACTCCCGCCATTACCCCTTATTGAAAGCTTCGACAGCAGATGTCAAAGTCAGACAATTATTCTGGGCGACCGGTCCGGAACCTTACCGTCAGCACGGAGAAAGCAACAATGCCCAGAGGGCTGCAACTGGTATTTATCGTCATCGCACTCGTGGTTATTGGCCTGCTTCTGGCTTACATCTGGCGACAGTCGAGGGCGCTTTCAGAGCAACGCTTGCGTGACAAAAAAACGGAGGAATTTCAGGCTAAACGCCGGGATGAAATGGTGGAAAGCATCCGGGTGATTGCGATGGCCATAGAAGCCAACCAGGTTGAGTACTCAGAGGGCTGCCTGCGACTGAAAGGATTGCTGGAGCATGTCGAGCCGGAGCTGCTTGAAAAACCCCCTTTTCAGGTATTCCAGGAGGTGCATGACAAGATCAGCCATATGCCGACCCACCGGGCCAGAAAGATGACCGACTCCCAGACCCTTGAAAAAATGGACCAGGAGCGCCTCGCGGTGGAACAGGAACATGCCGACGATATTCGGCAGGCAGCAACCACCATTCGCCATTACCGGTTTGATTGACTCCCAGACTTTCTTTTTCCCAGATATTGGCTATATTTCAAGCAGAGGCCACCCGTTGCATCCGGGAACGGCTTCTTCATTGTTTTCTCCGACAAGTTTGGACGCCACTGCGCAACATGGGTGAACTAGCCGGCCTCAATGGCCGGCATTTTTATCAGCCCTGGTTCATCATGCCGGCGATGGCCATTACACCGTCCTTGTTGTTCACCAGCTCTTCAAACCGTTCATCTACTTTCTCTCTGTTCAGCCCCAGTTCATCAAACACCTGCTGCGGAATCGGCTCTCCTGCCCCCAGGGCGATGCCTTTGTTGGTCAGTAACTGGCGCCCGAGCCACAACAGGCGCGCATACATGGCATGGTCGCCCTCAAAAGCCGGATTCTTCTGGTAGCGGATTGCGGTTACGACTTCATCCGGCATGCCCCAGTTTTCCATCAGCTGCGCGGCGATCTGTTCGCGGGTAATGCCCAGCAATTTATGCTCAATCACACTGGAATCAATCGTGGGATTCACCTCCAGTGAGCGGCACACCAGCCGGAAATGGGGCGGGAACACCTGCCCCAGAACAAGGTGGCCGAAGTTGTGCAGTAACCCGGCCAGATAGGCCAACCCGAATACTGGTCGCCTTGGCCCGCGCATCATTCCCGCCAGAATGCCGGCAGATTGGGCCTGCCAGATGGCCTGCTGCCAGTAGTCCACATAGCCATCCGGATGATCGGAGGGCTGCCTGAGAGCGCGGCCCAACGCCAGGCCCATGGCCAGGTTCATCACCAGATCAAACCCCAGAACCCGGGACACCGCATCGTGCACCGAACGCACCTGCCCCGCTGCCGCATAGAAAGAAGACGACGCCCAACTGACCACCTGTGCCGCCAGGCTTGGATCGCTCTCTACCACATCCACCAGATCACCCATGACCGCGTTGGGGTTCACTCGCAGGTGAATAATGCGCTGGGCGGTTTCAGGCAGGGGAGGCAATTCCAGAGTATCTTCCAGCCGTTGCTGAATACGCAGGCCGGTAAAACGGTTTATGGCTGAATGCAGCTGGTCACGGTCGGCAGAGGGATTGCTCAGGTTTACCGAAACCGAGTCGGTGTCTACCGCGAAGCTTTTGCGGTTGGCATTGCGGGTAAGTTCTGCGAAATCCTCGGCGGGCATGACCACCGCCAGATGTTGGTCCGAGAGTCCCAGTGCCACATAATCGAGGTCATCAACCCGGGAGTCGACCACGGTCGGCCAGCCGGTCAGGGCCGGCACCGCGGGCAGGTCCGACAGACCGATACGTTGACGCATGCGCACCTGTTCACCGATCGGCATCATTCGCAAATCCCGGCCGAGGCGATTGTTCAGGGCCTCAAGATCAAGCAGGTCATCCCGCCGGCAAATGGCCTGCACCTTGCCTTCACTGTCACTCAGGAGCACCATACGCAACAGGTGCTGAGGGCTGATCTGACTGACGTCCCGCAAAGAAACAGCCGAAGCCATCTCTGCCAGAGACTGTTTGATCACAACGGGCAATTGCATGGGTGTTACCTCAATAATCAGCGCTCACGCGACGAGTTTATACTTCTCCATATCGAATCTTCTCTCCGAGCCAGCGGCGAATCAATGCGTCCACTGTTCGTGGCTGGCTCATCAAACCCGGCGCCATTTCACGAACCGGCTCAATCCAGCCTTTGTCCCTTTCAAAATCCGCCAGGCGGAACTGCATCATGCCAGTTTGTCGGGTGCCGAGCACCTCACCCGGCCCACGAATTTCAAGATCTTTTTCTGCAATAAAGAAACCATCCTGGCTGTCTCGCAGGGCCTGTAGGCGGGCCTTACCATTATTGGAGAGCGGAGGGTGATAGAGCAGCACACAGAAACTGGCCTGTTCTCCCCGGCCAACCCGCCCTCGCAACTGGTGCAACTGTGCCAGACCAAGGCGTTCCGGGTTCTCGATGATAATCAACGAAGCGTTGGGCACATCCACACCGACTTCAATCACCGTGGTGGCTACCAGCAGGTCCAGCTCACCGTTTTTGAAGGATTCCATAACGCCGGCTTTTTCGGCGGCTTTCAGCCGACCATGCACCAGGCCCACTTTTAAGTCCGGCAGTCTCTCTGAAAGTTCTTCTGCCGTTACTTCGGCGGCCTGACACTGCAAAGCCTCGGATTCCTCAATCAGGGTGCAAACCCAGTAAGCCTGACGCCCTTCCCGGCAGGCACTGCGCACCCGGTCAACAATATCGTCGCGGCGGCTGTCCGGCACCGCAATCGTTTCTATGGGCTTGCGGCCCGGGGGCAATTCATCGATCACCGACGTATCCAGATCGGCGTAGGCGCTCATCGCCAGTGTTCTGGGAATCGGGGTCGCGGTCATGATCAATTGATGGGGTGCCAGAGTACCACCAACGCCTTTCTCTCGCAGCGCCAGGCGCTGATGCACGCCAAACCGGTGCTGCTCATCAACAATCACCAACGCCAGACGCTGAAAAGCCACATCATCCTGGAACAGGGCGTGGGTACCGATCACGACCTGCGCTTCACCTTCGGCCACGGCAGCCAGTGCCTCTTTCCTGGCCTTACCCTTGACCTTCCCGGAGACCCAGGCCAACCGGATGCCCAGTGGCTCCAGCCATCCGCGAAAGTTCTGGTAGTGTTGCTCGGCGAGAATTTCCGTGGGAGCCATCAGAGCCACCTGCGCACCGGCGCCAATCGCCTGCAAAGCAGCCAGCGCGGCCACCACTGTTTTACCGGAGCCCACATCACCCTGCACCAGACGAAGCATGGGCAGAGGCTGGCTGAGATCCTGGCGGATGTCGCTCATCACATGGCGTTGGGCGCCGGTCAGGCTGAACGGTAGCTGCTCGAGAAAACGTTCGGCCAGATCACCCGTGGGCAGCAATGGCAGGGCCTGCCGTGCCTGAATCTGTTCGCGCACCTGCAACAGGCTTAGCTGGTGCGCCAGCAACTCTTCCATCACCAGCCGTTGCTGAGCCGGATGCCGGCCTTCCACCAACAGGTGCACCGGGGAACCTGCCGGAGGCGAATGCACCAGCCGCACCGCCTCGTTTATTCCCGGCAACTGGTAATCCGCCAGCAATTGTGGAGGCAGCCAGTCTTTGATTGGAAAACGGTCCAGGTAGCTCAGGGCCTGCTGACAAAGGCTGCGCACCCGTGGTTGCTGAATGCCTTCGGTCAGGGGATATACCGGGGTAAGCGTGGCCCGATCGGCCGAAGGCATGGGCGGAGGGTTGACCTGATACTCGGGATGGTAGAACTCATAACCGGCACGGCCCGGGCGAACTTCACCGAAACAACGTACCCGGGCACCTTCGGATAACTGGTTTTTCTGGCTGGCATTGAAGTGAAAAAAGCGCAGTACCAGAAAACCGCTGTCGTCTCGCAGCGTCACCTGAAGACTCCGGCGCCGTCCCATCACCAGATCCGTCTTCATTACCTCGCCTTCGACCACAGCAACATCCCCCACCCGAAGGCTGCCCACAGGTACAACGCGGGTGCGGTCTTCGTATCGGTAAGGCAGATGAAACAGCAGATCCTGTACCGAGCGAATGCCCAGTTTTGCCAGCTTCTCAGCCAGGGCATCACCAACGCCCTTGAGCTGAGTTACGCAGATATCATCCAGTGAGGTCATGTGGCCCTCAGGCGCCTTCGACAACCACCGGGGTATCGTCTTTCGCTTTCTCGATAACCCGACATTGACTGGCGGCCAGCGACAACACGTCAATCGCCTTGGGCCGCGGGAAGGTTACCCGCCAGGCCAGAGCGACCGTGCGGAAGGGTACCGGCGGGGCAAAAGGCCTGACTGCCAGAATGTCTTCCTGATACTTGATCGCCGTAGCTGCGGAAAGCGGCAATACCGTGATGCCCAGGCCGGAGGCCACCATGTGCCGGATTGTCTCCAGTGAACTGCCCTCGGTGACCAGTTCCGGCCTGCCGGTGTCAACCCGCCGGGTAATGGCATCAACCAACGGCGGACATGATTCCAGAACCTGGTCCCGGAAACAGTGGCCGGGGCCCAGTAGCAGCAACTGCTCTTTCGACATTTCCTCGGCTGTGATCTGCTCTTTCTCTGTCAGCGGGTGACCGGCCGGCAGCAACACTACAAACGGCTCATCATATAAGGGCAGAGTCACCACCTCCGGTTCATCGAACGGCAGTGCCACGATGATCGCATCCAGCTCTGAATGACGGAGCTTCTGGCGCAGGCTGGCGGTGTAATTCTCTTCAATATACAGCGGCATTTCCGGCGCTGCGCGACGCAACTCCGGCAACAAATGCGGGAAGAGATACGGGCCGATGGTGTAAATGGCACCGACCTTTAAAGGGGAGTTCAGCTGATTCTTGCCATCCTGGGCCATGTCCCGGATAACCCCCACCTGGTCAAGCACCCTCTGAGCCTGCTCAATAATCCGCTGGCCGGTTTCGGTCACACGAATACTGCTTTTACTGCGCTCGAACAGAGGAATACCCAGCTCATCTTCAAGTTTTTTCACAGCAACACTGAGGGTGGGCTGACTGACATGACAGCGCTCTGCGGCGCGACCAAAATGCCTTTCCCGGGCGAGAGTAACAACGTATCGTAACTCGGTGAGAGTCATGGTGAGCTCCGGTCAACTGAAACGGGTCCAAATTTCGCATACTTTATCAGCCAAAGCATAAGGATTGAAATTGTCTATGGCAATGACAGATCTGAACCAACCTGCACAAATACTCGTGGCCGGCTGCGGCAAGCTGGGCGGGGCAATTGCATCCACACTTGCAGATAAAGCCCGGGTTTACGGACTGCGGCGAAACCCGGATAGAGTTCCGGCTGGCGTCACCGGTATTGGTGCGGATCTGACTCAACCAGAAACCCTGAAAGATAAACTGCCGGAAAATCTGGATGTGGTGATTTATTGCCTGACACCCTCCAGCTATGACGAACAGGGTTATCACGATGCCTACGTTACCGGCTTGCAGAACCTGCTGGACGCCATCGGAGACAAGCCCCTGACCCGCCTGTTCTTTGTCAGCAGCACCAGTGTTTACGCCCAGGATGACGACAGCCTGGTGGATGAAACCAGCGCCACAGAGCCGGACAGGTTCAGTGGCCAGCAGATTCTGCAGGGTGAGCAAACCGCGCTGGACAGCACCCATCCGGCCACGGTGGTGCGGTTCAGCGGCATTTATGGCCCCACCCGCCAACGTTTTCTGGAAGAAGTCCTGGAAGGCCGGATGAACCCGCAACCGCCAGCTCCGTTCAGCAACCGGATCCATGAACAGGATGCCGTGCGGGCCGTTGCCTGGCTGAGCAACAAGGCACTTGAGGGCCAGGAACTGGAAAACCTGTACATTGCCACCGACTGCGAACCGGTGCGGCTGGATAAGGTGGTGGAGTGGGTCCGGCAGCAGGTGCCGTGCAAGAATCCGGTGGAAGGTGCCCGCAAGGGGGGCCGGGCGGGCAGCAAGCGCTGTAATAACCAGCGCCTGCTTGATAGCGGCTTCGAGTTCCGGTACCCGGACTACAAAGCCGGGTACCGGGAGATGATCAGTAACCTCAGCTGAGAACCATCACCGCTTCCATTTCTACCGGCACATCTTTCGGCAGTGCCGCCACACCCACGGCGGCGCGGGCCGGATACGGCTCCTGGAAGTAGGTTGCCATGATTTCATTAACGGTGCCGAAATTGGCCAGGTCCGTCATGTAGATATTCAGTTTGACGATGTCCTTGAGCTCACCCCCGGCAGCTTCACAAACAGCCTTGAGGTTTTCGAAAACCTGACGGGTCTTGGCGGCGAAGTCGCCGGGCACCACTTCCATGGTTGCCGGATCCAGCGGAATCTGGCCAGACAGATACACCGTGTCTCCGGCTTTTACTGCCTGGGAGTAGGTACCAATCGCCTGTGGGGCGTTTTCAGTCTGGATAACAGATTTGTTGGTCATGACCTTCAGTTTCCTCTTTGCCAAAACGCCAATCGTCGCGCGTTGGTGTGGCGACTGTCAACTGCCACCGATCAGTGGCGCACACGGCCTATATGGGTAACCGCGCGGATGTTCCGTACCCTGCGCATCACCCGGGCCAGGTGCCGACGACCATGTACATGCACCACCAGGCTGACAATGCCGAATTTGGCATTCTGCTCTTCAACACCAATTCGCTCAATGTTGCCATCGGCCATGGCCACGGCATTAGCCACCTCGGCAATGACCCCGCGCTGGCGCTCCAGCTCTACCCGCAGTTCCACCGAGAATTCATCGGTGATGTCCTTCGCCCACTTCAGATGTGTCAGCCGCGCGCGGCCTTCGTCGTCTTCCGGCAATTTGGAGCAGGTGTCGGAGTGGATCACCATGCCATTACCGGAATCCATCACGCCCACAACAGGGTCACCAGGAATCGGCTTGCAGCAGGAAGCGAATTTCACCAACAGACCTTCGGTACCCCGGATGGTCACCGCGCCGGCCTTACCCTCAACGGTATTTTCGAGATTGGCCGACGCCTGATCCAGACCCTCGCCGCCAGACAATAACTGTCGGGCCACCAGGTAAGCCATGCGGTTACCCAGGCCAATATCACTGACCAGATCATCAAAGCTGTTCACCTGGTTGTGGTTAACAACCTGCTGCTTCTGGGCGTCGCTGATATCGGTGAGCCTGGCGCCAAAACCTTTCAGCGAGCGTTTTAGCAAAGTACGGCCCAGCTCCAGAGACTCAGCGCGCTCCCGTGTTTTCAGAACATGACGGATACTGCTGCGGGCCTTGCCGGTGACCACAAAGCTCAGCCACGCGGGGTTGGGCCGGGCGCCGGGCGCAGTAATCACTTCCACGGTCTGACCGCTTTGTAGTGGCTGGCTCAGGGATGCCAGGTTCCGGTTGATGCGACAGGCGACGGCAGCATTACCAATGTCGGTGTGAATGGCATAGGCGAAATCCACCGGAGTGGCGCCACTGGGCAATTCCATAATTCGCCCTTTGGGGGTGAACACGTAGATTTCGTCGGGGAACAGATCCACTTTTACGTGTTCGATAAACTCCATGGAGTCATCGGCCCGTTCCTGGATCTCCATCAACCCCTTCACCCACCGGTCTACCCGGGACTCGTTGATGGTGGTCACTCCGGAATCATCACTCTTGTACATCCAGTGGGCGGCAACGCCATCGTTGGCAATATGCTCCATCTCCTCGGTGCGGATCTGGATTTCGATATTCACATGCATGCCAAACAGGGTGGTGTGCAGAGACTGATAGCCGTTGGCCTTGGGCATGGCGATGTAGTCTTTAAAACGCCCGGGCAGCGGCTTGTAGAGATTGTGTACGGCACCAAGAATGCGGTAACAGTCGTCTTCGGTCTCGGTGATGATCCGAAATGCATACACATCCATGATTTCATGGAAGGACTTATGCTTGAACTTCATCTTGTTATAGATGGAGTTCAAATGCTTTTCACGGCCCAGAATGCGCCCCGGAAGCTCACGGGCTTCCAGCTTCTCCTGCAACCTGCCGCGAATCTCCTCGATAATTTCCCGGTGACTGCCGCGCAATTTATCAACCGCTTTGGCGATGTACTTCGAGCGCATGGGATAGAGTGACGAGAACCCCAGATCTTCCAGCTCGGTACAGATCGCGTGCATACCCAGACGGTTGGCAATGGGTGCATAGATATCGAGGGTTTCGGTGGCAATCCGCAGGCGCTTCTCGTAAGGCATGGGTCCGAGCGTGCGCATGTTATGAAGACGGTCAGCGAGTTTGACCAGAATCACCCGGATGTCCCGAGCCATAGCCAACGTCATTTTCTGGAAATTTTCGGCCTGAGCCTCAGCCCGGGTACGGAACTCAATCTGGGTAAGCTTGGACACGCCATCCACAAGCTCTGCGACATCGTCTCCGAACTGTTCCGCAAGGGCGTCTTTGGGAATACCGGTATCTTCAATGACATCGTGGAGCATAGCGGCCATCAGGCTCTGATGATCCAGCCTCAGTTTGGCGAGAATACCGGCAACAGCCAGGGGGTGGGTGATATACCGGTCACCGCTTTTACGCATCTGCCCTTCATGGGCCTGCTCGGCGTAATAGTAGGCCCTGCGCACCTGATTGATGCGATTATGATCAAGATACAAACCCAGCTCTGTGGCCAGATCTTCTACCGTTGCCTCTGCCGACACCGCGCCCCCACAATTTTCTGTTCGCCGGAGACAAAAAAGCCCGAATGCATGCATCCGGGCTTTCCGTGTCCTACCGGCAGGTTATTATAGAATACACTATAAACTGCGGAGACAGATTTCAATGCTTTCGGCGCGCCTTCAGATAGTTATCTCCCGGCCAGCCGATAGCACTTCAATCTTCTTCTTGCTCTTTCAGCAGATCGCGAGTGACCTTGCCTTCGGCAATTTCGCGCAACGCGATAACCGTTGGCTTGTCGTTCTCTTCCGGCACCATCGGCTCGAACCCCTTGGTGGCAATCTGGCGGGCGCGCTTGGTAGCCAACATGACCAACTGGAAGCGGTTATCTACGTTTTCCAGACAATCTTCAACGGTAACTCGTGCCATTATGTTCCCCGAAAAATAACAAATACTGATGGAAGACCGCGTAGTGTACTGCCCCTGGTTCATTTTGTATACAGGAAAGCCTCACTCAATGCCCGCCGGAAAGCCCCGCAAGCAACCGGGCATGCCGAATCTGCTGATTCCGCATGCTCAGGCGCTGACTGCGGACAATACACAGCAATTCCGTCAGCGCCTGATCAAACTCATCGTTCACCACCAGGTAATCAAACTCAACGGCGTGGCTGCACTCTTCCTCGGCCTCCCTCAGGCGACGCTCGATCACCTCCGGGGCATCGGTACCGCGGCCGACCAGACGTTCACGCAGTATTTCCGCCGAAGGAGGAACGATAAAAATACCAACGCATTCAGGAATCAGCCGTCGCACCTGTTCGGCACCCTGCCAGTCAATCTCCAGGATCACATCCTGGCCTTTGGCGAGGGTTTCCCGCACCCACACCTGAGACGTACCATAGTAGTTGCCGAAAACATCCGCATGCTCCAGGAAGTCTCCCCGGGCAACCATGGCCTCGAATTCGTTCCGGCTGACAAAGTGGTAGTTCACACCATTCTGCTCGCCCTCTCGCATAGGCCTTGTGGTATGGGAAATGGAAACGCCCAGACGAGCGTCTTCCTGCAGCATCCCGGATACCAGGCTGGTTTTACCCGCCCCCGATGGCGCGGAAATGACATACAGCGTGCCCTGCTCGCCGGCCTGTTTCATGGTTCGCTCTTCCTGATAACAGATAAAATAGCACCGGGCTGACAACCCGGGTCAGAAAACGCGCGATTATACGGGGTTTGACTTATATCCGCACCCCGAGGCGCAGGCAACTGATACCCTTTACGAAAACCTTCAGAACCGATGGATAACCCGCCATGAACAAATTGTTGATCATCATGGACTCAACCCACAAGCATCAGATCGCTTTGAGCCGGGGCATCGAATTGGCCCGCGCCACGGGCGCCAGCCTGGAAGTTGTGGCCTTTGTGCATGAATATCTGGATGCCCTGCCCGCCGAGCCAACGGTTCAGAAAAATGCCCGATCAGCATTGATTGATCACCGCCAGCAATGGCTGGACAAGATACTGGCGTTCACCGACTGCAAAGATGTCAAAATCGAGAGCCATACTGTCTGGGAAAAGCACATCCACTTATGGGTCCGCAAACGCTGCCAGCAGGAAAGCTTTCAGGCCGTGGTAAAAACCGGGCATCGCTCCGAGAGCTTCCTGTACACCCCCACCGATTGGCATCTGCTCCGTGAATGCCCGGCACCAGTCATGCTGGTAGCCGAAAACAAATGGCGCAAGGCCAGCCCCATACTGGCGGCGGTCGACCTGAGCTCTGACAAACCCGTCAAGAAAGCCCTGAACAACCAGATTATCGACCGTGCCTGGCACCTGGCCAAGTCCATGAATACCGAGCTGCACCTGGTGCATGCCCTGCACACATCTACCATACTGGCCGACCTGGACATCATTGACCCCCATGCCCATGCCCGCAAGCGGGAAGAAGCACTCAAGCCCCGTATCACGCACCTGTGCAACACCTGGCACCTGACACCGGAACAGGTGCATATCGCCTCCGGCCCGGCGCAGAAAGTTATTCCCAGCGTCGCCAACAAGATAAAGGCAGACATGGTGGTGATTGGCACGACCGGAAAAAACGGACTGACCGCGAAAGTGATCGGCAATACCGCAGAAAAAGTGCTGACTCACCTGAGAACTGACTTGCTGGCCATCAAACCGGCGGAATAAGAGGAAGAAACGAAAAAACGAGGCCGGCAGAACGCCGGCCTGACGGGCGGAATTACTCCAGGTTCTGCACCTAAAGATAGAGCGGGAAGAAAATTAATAAAATATTCAATATCTTGCGACCAACAATAACAAAAAGCATCTCTCCTACTACCCAATATACTCCCCACTCAGCAGAACGCTGCTGGTGTAACAGCCCGCCTGAAGACCGGCCTAGGCCGCCATCAACACTCGCCATTACAGCCGACTTATCCGATTGAAATGCAGCTAGGCCATCGCGTCGCCGATATGCATGGGCGGGCTTACAACAGAACCGACTTCATTGAGGATCGCCGACAAATGATGCAGACTTGGGCAGATTACCTCGATACCATTAAGTCCAAGAAGTAAGCTCCTACAGGCCAAAGTCTTCCGCAACGCTCTATGCCAACCTGCCGAACCTAAACCCGTTCCGGTCAAAGAGATGAGTCAGCTCCACTGGCTGGCGGTGACAACCAACCAAGATCCGAGGCAAGTGCGGCTCTTTTTACTTCCCTGCGCTGCTTTAAAATGCCCTCAACTGCTCCACGCCGCTCCGCAACAAGGTCTATCAGGAGCGAAAGGAACTCATCGCCTTTCAAGTTGTGCTCAGCCGCTAATTTCTGAATCTTGCGTTTAGTGTCGGCATCCACGGTTATTGTATTAGCGGCCTGCTCGGCCTTTCTTTGTCGATTTACGCGCTGGTTCCAGGCATTTCTTGCCTTGGCAAAGTGGTCCGCCCCGTGTCGACGAATTCCAAAAAGTGGCAAGGGAAAGCACGACCCTCCGAACATTAGTCCTTCACCGCAAAGCATCCATTCGACCAAACCTCCTAATTGACCATGACTCCAATCACCCAGGTAAAGCTCTAGGGGGTCTTTCGAAACCTGACCCCACAGGTATCGCACTGCCCACTTGCATTGAAACTCATCTGCGCCCTCCAGCCATTGGGACACTTTGACTGGATCTGCAAACGACTGATCGCCAATTACAGCCGTGACCGGAAGCCCTCCCGGTTTGGTCAACCAAGGTCTCTGACCACTCATGCTCGCTCTCCTACTACCACACCAACACCCGAAAAGTCAGTGTATTTCCCCAAAACACCAGATAATAAGCTAATCAATCGCATACTACCTAAGGATAAATAACATTATATAAACGTATTAAAAATGATGAGAAAAGACATCTTAAACATTGTAAAAATTTGTTTAAAACAACTGTGAAACCGTCATTAAATTTTATGTTCACGAAATTAACACATCATTTATACGCGATAAAAACGTAACTTCCACGTTTTTTAAATTAATTTATTCTGTATTTTCATAGGTACTCAAATTTGATAAGATTAGTTTATTCTGGTTTTTAGATGGTAATTTACCTGCTTATGCACTCCTCGCTCCAATGCCTAAACTCAATCATCCCGAATCTTAAAGCAGATGAAAAACTTTTTCTCATCCTTATGTTATTCATCTCAGAAAGCACTACCAGTGCTGGGAGTTTTGCATTGGTAAGAGAAAACGGCGTCCAGCTCGGAAAACGCCTCAGATTTACCAAGGAGGCATCGTTCAGGGCTCTGCATAAATTAAGGAACGAAGGGCTTATCGAAGAAATCACGGAACAAGGCAGGCTGGGCCGGCCAAGAAAATTGAGAAGGGCAGTCGCAGGAAGTTGGAGAGGCAATATAAACAATCAGGACTTCTTTCGAGCCCGGCTCGTCAAACAGAGCTTCAATCTAATCAGTAACAGGCTGAAATATCCGAATCGTGCTGCACAGGCTGGCCTGAACAACAGCCTGTTCATGCTACTGCTTATACTTCTGGCCAAAGCGGATCATTCAGGGGTAGTTTCAACGACGAGCCAATCGAAACTCAGCGAATACACCGGAATCCCTAGGCCACAGATGCAGAGAAGACTCTCTCAGCTTCAAGAGCTTGGGCTCATCACCGAGATCGTTCCAGGCCTGGTCGAGGGAGCCGTTCTTGGAAAACCCAACTCTATCTATTACCTGAACCTCAACCACCCCATCCTAAGAGCGACAGGCATTCAAGCGGAACCAATTCCTATTCAAGGGAAAGGCTGTACATCGACGGAAATGGATCAACTTGCAATGAAACTCGGTCACCCTGGGTCACGTGATCGCCTCGCATCTGCAGCACAGCATGCCGCAACACCTACCAGCATAAAGAAGACACGGATCAGCCCTGGCTCATGGGAACAGAATGCGCCCGACCTTCTTTGGCGCCCTGCCGCAAAACTGTATACCCAGTGCGTCATCGAGCGCTATGCGGCAAAACTGCTGAGCGATCCAAGTTCAATCCTTTCAGAATCAGAATGGAGGAAAGCCCAAGACCACGCCAGTGAGAGCTTTGTTCAAGAATTGACCGGAGGGCGCCCTACCGCAGTAAAAAAGAGTGGCGAATACAGCCGTATGTTCTACAGCCTCTGCGCCGACCTGGAGGAACTATCCCATCAGCTTGCATCGCTGTGCATCCGGGTGGGCAAGTTGCCAAAAAGGGCGAGTACTCTGAACACACCAATGACAACCTATCGGATATTACCCTCTGGCATCGGCAAACGTTCGAAAATCAGGCTTGAGCGAATCACACTCAGAACGTGACCTCTATCCTTTCGCCTCGCCGCCTACTCGACGATCAACACACTCCTGCATCGAGAAAGGCAATCAGGGACGATGATAGCTCGCCATAGATCATCCCTTACACGGTCCCTTCTATGATCTGGACACAAACAACATAGGAGACCAAACATGAAGATTTTCAGGCTCAAAGAGGTAACTGGCATGACCGGCCTAGCCCGCTCGACGATATATAAGTACATCAGTGCAGGCACTTTCCCCAAACCCATCCCCCTGGGCGGTAGGAGTGTCGGCTGGGTTCAAGCCGAGCTACACGAATGGATTACAGAAAAAATAGAAACCCGCGATATCCAAAACCACCCGATGAACCGTAATTCCGTTGCTTAATTAAATACCCCGGGAATAACCCGCGCTTATCCAAACAGTCTTTATATTAATACAGAGCACTCCCGCTCTGAAATGCTCATGCTCGTTCGAGCAAACTGATCCCGACATTTAGGGCGTATTGGCAGAGCAGATGTAGGTTTTAAATAGTATTTACTTACCGGCCTCAAGCCATCTATCTCATCGCTATATCACAACCAATTGAATAACTAGATCAGATACCTATAGGAAGCCTATCCATCAAACAGGTTACCTAGGGATTGCTGTGTCTGGTGATTGACTAATAAGGAAATAATGATGATGGATACACCTTACCTCCATAGACACTCTCTCGATCCAAACCTCTGGATTTTCAATGGCTACTACTACAACGGGATGCCTCTCGTTTGGCAGCAGGGTCCGTTCATTCACAATTACCTTCAGCGCATTGATAAAACGATCCAGGGAGCGCTTCAGGAGCATGCCAGCATAATGGCCGTCAGGGTGGACCTTAGACTTCCCTTCCAGTTCGACTGGATGGCCCAACCGGACTGGCGCCCTTTGTTCAGCAGGTTCATTGCATCATTGAAGGCCAAAATTAAAGCGAGACAGGCGCAGGCAGTACGAGATGGGAAGAGATTTCACCCGACTAAACTCAATTTCGTTTGGACCAGAGAGTTTGGACAAAGCGGCAGGCCCCACTATCACTGCGCACTCCTCTTCAATAAGCAGACCTTTCGTGGACTGGGTGAGTTCAATCCCTACTCAGGAAGCCTCTACGGAATGATCAGCAGCGCCTGGGCGAGTGCGCTCGGAGTGGAAGAGCATCTGGCTGAAGGGCTCGTAAGCAACCCCAGAGGTCCGACCTATCGGATCAGCAGAGGGGAAAGGTATGACGATCTTTTCTTCAGTCTCAGCTACTTCGCAATGCTCGCCAGCAAGCGGTTTGGATTAGCCAGTCACAACTTTGGCTCAAGCAAGAATGACTCGCGAGTGCGTGCTAAGAGTGAAGGCTATGGCCGTGCATGAACCGCAGCGGACCCCATTCCCGCCCCCGCAAACCTCTCAAAGCGACGGTCTTCGCTAAGAACGGACGCATTCCGTCTTCAACTCTGGAGAGGGCTTGGTGGAGGCCAAGGGCGGCAGAAGCAAACGAAAGTTACTCTAAAATTCACGCCTCCAGTATCGTAACGCCCTGCTTTATATATAACTAATAGACAACTTCTCTACATCCAAAGCTCCTCAAATCACAACGATTTTATAGGCAGATTCCCCAGCAAACCTTAGCAAATAGCCGCCAAACGGGGCTTCAACCGCTGTCTATTCAAATAAACGATCCCCTATCAACCAGGCACCGCCACAAGGAGG
>Ga0136556_1000713_pt1 | contig 18566 bp, 12 predicted proteins | sample AntRauTorckE6831_FD_104780 | JGI IMG/M metagenome (GOLD analysis project Ga0136556, IMG submission 104780) | Saline lake microbial communities from Rauer Islands, Antarctica - Metagenome Torckler E6 #831 | ecosystem: Environmental > Aquatic > Non-marine Saline and Alkaline > Saline | place... | reverse complement strand
TTTGAATGATTTCTTCTTGGTCTACGTGTCATAAAATACTCCATATATTGATGTTTATAACATCATTTGGGGAGCAAAATATCACTTATAAGTGTTGTTCAAATTTCCTGATCCACCTCTCAATGTTTTAAGTGCCTTAATCGATATCCAGAAGTTTGGACATGGGGTGAGATAGCTAAATATCCATGTGTAGGGCCAGAAGCTTATACTAGTAAAACATTTGAGCCATTACAGCAAGCATTTAAAACTAAAAATAAAGTGGAATATTGTGGTTTGATAAAATGCTCTATGAGTAAGCTCGGACTAAGTACTTCACTACTGCCAGATGGGTTTTATTTTGCGGATATGGCTTCAAAAGAAAAAATGATGAAAATCTATCCTCAAATAATTAAGGAAAGAAATAGCTTTCCATAGATAGACTGATAGCTTTAAGATTTTAGTGATTATAGGATACTTTTCTATCGATTGTGAGATCATTGAGATGCTTCTCGCCAGACCTAGAATCGAACCAAATGAATGCTTAGTTAGTTATTTGATTCGAATATCAGAGAAAAATGGCTTTAAGCACATAGGTCATTTGCTGCGTCACGCTGGTTTGGCTTGGAAAAATAATCGTGTACCAGTTCATCAGATTTTAACTGGTGAGTTTGATCTTAATGTGTATTTATTGCAGCTTGGATTAACAAATTGTTCCTCTAAAATTGAGCCAATATTTCATTCTTTTCAACACGTCATTGATACCCCCTATCTACTTGTTAAATATCCGAAGGTATGTCCAGATTGTATCGAAGAATTTGGGTTTTGTAGATTTGAATGGAGCTTATTGCCATACCTTGCATGTGTTCGACATGGAAAATTATTGATAGATATGCATTCTGGTACTGGCAAACGACTAAATTGGTATCGTAGGTATTTAAATAAGTTTGATGATACTGATGTTATCAACTCATTAAGTGATGTTGTTCCGTTTGAGGCAATCAAACTCAGTCAATATATTGAAGCACTGTTACAAGGAGGAAATGGAATTTCTTGTCCTGAAATTCTACAAGGCTTGGAGCTCCGAGAATCTCTTAGCTTAATTCATTTTATTGTTCATTATAGATCAAGGTTATTGGGTGGTTCGTTTCAACCTCTTTCGATAACGAATGGTGAGCTTGTTCAACATTATCAGTACGTATGGGCAATGTTTGAGAATTGGCCAGATGCTTACTACAAGTTTCTCAATCAATATCTTGAGCATCCGATGAGTAATAAAGGAGTCGGTGGCCTAAATAAACATTTTAGGGATTTATATGAGTCTCTACATCGTCAGAGTGAAAACAAGGGAATTGCTCGGATAAAAGTTGAATTTGACCATTACATAGAGAATTATTGGCCTAGTGTCTTAGAGTCGAAGCGTATAACACGCATCCAGTTAACTACCCGAGAACGAAATGTTGTTTCCAAAAAGGAAGCTGCCAAAATTCTTAATTGTCATCCAGATAGAGTAGATAAATTAGTACAACAACAAAAGCTTACACCTCGTGTTTTTGAAGGGAAAAAGCACTATTCCCGTGAACAGGTTGAGGGTCTTGCAATGCAAATATCCTCAAATTGGACGATGGATGAGGCTTGTGAGGCGTTACAGCTCACAAGATATCAGCTAAAGCAGTTGTTAGATGCTGGTATATTACATACGCTTCAGCGCCCAGATACGTTCAACCGAGATTGGATCATTGATAAAGTACAATGCCAACAGCTGATAGTGAGTTTGTGCCAGAAAGCACGGAAGAAGACGCCACCTTCGGGAGCACTATCAATGACAAGTATGCAGCGCAGAGGTTACTCAATAGTTCGATTAGTTCTAGCTATGCAAGCCGGTCAGATCGAATTTGGGTATTCCCATGATGTTGAGCATCCTTTAAGTTGTAAGCAATTTACGGATTTTACTTTAAATAACTATTAATTTATTAGCCAAAGAAAGAGGCCATTATTGATTTCTTATCAACCCTCTTATTTTCTTTACTCTAGAAATTTGGGTCTTAATGATCCAAAAAATTTATTGACTTGATCTAATCTGATAAAAGGTGTTTGAGAGATATAGATTTACAATCTATATCTCTCATAATTTTACAAGAAGCTCTTAGACCTTCTTGTAATAAATCACATCGTAAATCCTTCTCTATTATTTGCACCAAATAATAAGGCCATCTCTCATTACAAAATGGCTTCTACATCCCACTTTGCGCCAGATGGATGGGGTTAGTGTAATGGTACTATTATGGTGTACTTTCCACTTCCAACGAGGTCTTTCTTCGGGCAAAAGGTTTAATTGGATTTTTGCTCCGCAGCTACATGGACATTCAAAGACTGCTAGCCACTCATTCCCTTTAATACCGATGATGTAAACGGTATGAGAATGTAGTGGAGAGGGAATTTCTGCATCATCATTTAAGATTAATGCTTTATAACGTGGTACTGACGAATGAGATTCATCAATATCAGATGTTTCTGTTGAAATATCCTTGAGCTGTCTATTATTAAAGAAAAAATGCCATATTTGTCGATGGTAAATACACAGTATTACTAATATTCCTATTAGGAAGATTAGTAAAATCAGGCTTAACGATTTAGGCATGTTGGAATTCCGGAGCTGAATCTTCAAGGAATAGAGGTGTATCACCTCGACCTGCATATTTTGCTAGGTAAGGGCAAAATTCTCCATCGGATTCACACATATGGTCATTCTCTCGAAAATCAAAAGTGCGCCTTGCACTATCAGCATTACTAACTCGTCTAAAGCCTGGATATAACCTTGCAATTAATTCATTGGCAGCCATCGAAGCAATCATCATATTGAATGTGATTACAGCAGGACGTTCAACATGGACATTACGCATGTAACCCTCATGTCTTTGCCCTTCATATACGGCAGGATTCCTTCTAGCCATACCCTCATCTCCGACAAGCTGAAGTGATACCATTCCTCGACCAATCAAACTTGATTTATCTGGTTGTAGGTAATGGACACTCCCACAAGAACATGAAACGCCACCAAGACCATCAGCATCAAGACGTATGCCTAAGTCAAAATATGGAATGGAATAAAAAACTGCTAAGCGATTTAAGTAATAACGTCCTTCGACACTATCCATACAACCAAATAGCACATCACATTCTGTAATTTGACGCATAACCTCAAGATTTATTAGGTTTTTAGAAATGGGTTCAACAACAGTTCCTAAACCCATAGATTCAATAGCTTCTGCTAGGACATCGACTTTGAAACGTTCATCAACTGTGTCTTGATAGGTGGTATTGAGGATTCGATTAAGATTCTTTTCTTTAACTACATCTGGATCAATAAGCTTAAGATTTCCTATACCTAATCTTGCTAGCTGTTCAATTAATGGGCTTCCTGTACCAGAGCATCCGACTACCGCTACTGATAGTTTACGCAATCGTGCATAGGTTTCTTCACCAAAAAATTGACCATTCTTTTCTTCAAAAGCTTGAGGCGCAGTTTTTTGATTTTCAGTATCATTATGCCAAAAAAGTAAATCATCTCCAGCGACAGAAATAGTATTTACGGTATGCCATCCACCTTGTCGGTCCACAACTCTGGCAAGAATCCTGCCATCTGGCAGCATAATGGCACTCATATGAGGAAATCCATCATCTAGCCATGCATATACAGATGAAAAGAGTCTTCGATCCGAAATATCATCAGTCTTACTGAATCTATCAAAACCATTGGGATGACTATGTATCTTTAATACAGCCATTCCTTTCTTTTCAGCTTCAGGAAGTATTGAGTCAAGGATGTCAGTTTTCCATGTAACCTGATCTTCTGTACGAATGCAGTCTTCGTATGGAAGTGCGATGATTTGGTTAATCATCAAAATATGAGAATTTTCCCCATGGTAACGACCGCATAAAGCTAATGCTACAGCTTCTTTACCATCTCCTGGAAATAGGTGTTCTTGGAGGGCAGCATATTGCTGCCCCGTCATACGAAGTTTGTATTTCATATGACACCCTTTTATTTACATAACTCGTCATCAAGCCAAGACTTGATGCGTTCTACATGAATAGTTAGATCGTCAACCCCATGTCGCCAGCCATAATGTCGTGACCATCGTTGCCATTGCTGTCCACAAATGGTATGTGGAGCTAAAGCATTAATCATTCGCCCATCTGCACGTGCTAAGTCTGGAAAGAAATACACCATATCCAAAGCTGCTAATGGATATCCAGAAGTAATAATAATTGCAGCTTTAACCGTGGAATGATTATAGCCAGGTGGGACAGGGAAGTTATTTAAGATGATATATGGAATACCATTATCTGTAATTGCCTCCCAATTAGGATGATTTGTATCAAGAAAAGTTGTATCGGTTTCTGGTAAACTGAAATCACGTCGAAGAGCGGATGTCGATTGGATTGCCATATTCACATCTACGATATTATTTTCACCCTCGGTATTTTCTTTGGGGATAACAATAAATCGTTCAAGTCCTGGAGTATCTAGTCTTACAATTTGCTCTGGTGCTACAGTTTCAACTTTACCCCCGTGAAGACGTTGGCGAAGTGTAGAGTCTGAAGGTAATTTACTAGCTAAACCTAAAATCTCAGCACCTGTAAGCACATCTTTTTCTGTTTCGTAAAATGCATCATCAATACGTAAACGATATTTACGAGCTTTAGGTACGGGTTTACCTGTTTTGGAGTGGTTCTCTAGATCGAGAAGGTCAACTTCAATATTCTCGGCATCAATAGCATGTCCGTGAATATTGTTTTCATTGTTACTGTTACTATTGGTCATTTGTCATGATCCTTTACTGGTGGCTCAGTTAAACAGGTGCACACCAACAGAGGGCCAAGAATCTTGCGACTTGTCCAACTATCCGTTAGAATTGGGTTTCCTACATCCAGATCTAACGTGAGGTGCGTAGGGCTTAGAGCCATATGCCTTTCCTGCGTGAAAATCTACCAAGCCGACTTTTATAAAGTCGGCTTTTTAATTCATGATACCATCATTCTTTTCTCCAAAACTTCAAGATCTGCTTGATAAAGCAGGCAGAAATCTTCTGGGTATAAGTTAAAAAATGATGGTAAGTCATTAATTATTTTGGTTTTATCTTTTTGGCAAAACTCTAACATCAATTTTGCAAAACGTTCAGGGTACTCTCTTTCTAGAGGATATGGTTCCACCTTTCTATAGCCATACATACTCATTTGACGCCAGAGAGTTGCTGATTGACGTTCGCTAATATCACCTATATTTTTTGCCTTTACTATTAAAGCTGCCATGGAAACTTTCCAAGCTAGTTTATTTGCAGCATAAGTTTTTAAGTTGGTTGTTTGTAACTGGCCTTTAATAGATTCAGTTGGTACTAAAAACTCAGCTGCGAATTCATTTGCCTCTTCTTCCATATCAATTGAGGGAGCAAATTTATGAAGAACTAAGTGACCTAATTCATGAGCTAAAGTAAATCGAATTCTATCATTTGGCTGATTTCTATTTAGAAAAATACAGGGAGGGCTATCCTGAGTCTGTAGTGATACGCCATCAATATGGTCCTCACCAAAGTCACAGTAAAATATATAAACTCCAGATTTTTCAATAATTTTTGTTAGATTTTCAATAGGATCTAATCCTAAACCCCATGCTTTACGTAATTTTCGAGCTGCTTCACTAGCAGTACTCACATTAATATGAATTTGATAATGGGGTAATTCTAATGTTTCTTCTAAATGAGAAAACAGATTTAAAGCGCTTAGATTTGATGATTTTATTGTCATTTCTGCATTAATTTGACTCAGAATTTTTGCAGTTGTGGTCGCTTTCTTTCTGTAGGCATGTAGACTAATCGGTGAAACTTTGAAATGGTCAAGCTGAGTAAAAAAATTTTCAGGAAAATTTAGAACCTTAGCAAGTTGTTGTTTCGTTTCTTCTGAAGGTTTTAAATCACCTGCTTCAATTTTAGATAATGCTGCTTGAGTAATACTATTTTCCAAATTTTGGACAAGCTCTGTTTGACTCATGCCTCTTAGGTCACGAGCAATCTTTAACATGTCTGGGTTAAATGTACTCATATATCCTCCTCGAATCAAAAAAACACTCTGACTCAATATCAAGAATAGAAGAAAAAATCATCCATGTCAAACATGCCTGTCAATTTTTCTTAAAAATATAACTAAATCTAATTTTATTTCTATATATGGTGGGTTTTATTATGATTTTTACTCAAAAATACTATATATAGATTTTTTTTGGAATATTTTATGTTTCTAAAGTTCCTTGATAGTTAAGAAACCTCCAAAAACAGCTCCCGTATCAATAAAAAAACAGTTCTGATGTAGGGGGCTCTAGCTATAGTTTGACAAAAATAGATTTCATTAACCCCTAATTGTTTTCAACATTGTATCCATATAATAACTTTTGATTGGATCCTAAAACTTGATTTGCGACACTATTTGTCGCTTAAATTTAATAAAACTTCTAGTTATGTACTTACTAGATGATAAACTTCTCAAGAAATTTTATATTCTTGCTAAGACTAATTGGTAAAATTTAGGAATATTTGGGGAATGCTTTTAGACAATAAAAACAGGGGTTATGTAGGTGCTGAGTTGAAAAAGCATTCTTTTGAGGGCTCAAAACTTGCTGTTCTTTCTAGCCTATTCACTTTATACGGCTTCTCATCCCTTAAAAAAGAATTATCTAAAGTTGATCAAACTCGCCTATATCTAACAGATTGGCAAGAACAGAGCCTACAATCACTAATCGGCACAACACATGAAGTACGATTACTGAACCAACTTGACCAGAAGCGAGTAGCTGCGGAATGCGCTAAATGGATCCGTGGAAAGATTGAAGTTAAAGCCAGCTTGACTAAGCAAGTAACACAAAACCTTATCCACCTCCAATCAAAACAGGTGAGCTTTGCGATCCATGGTAGTGCAACCATTTCTCCTATTGGTTTAGGTGATATTGGTTCAAATAGTTTGCAAATGAATATGGGGCTTACTGATACAGAAAGCTCTCGGCAGTTACTAACCTGGTTCGACAGCATCTGGGCAGATGAGATTAACTCTAAAAGCATAAAAAAAGAGCTAATTGAGAAACTGGATTATATTGCTGCAGATCAGCCAGCAAATTTTGTTTATTTCCTGACACTCTTTAATCTCTTCAAAGATTTCCTTGAGGATATAGATGAAGAGAACATTATCCGAAGTAAAACTGGATTCAAGGATACGATAGTCTGGAATAAGCTCTATAAGTTCCAGAAGGATGGCGTTCTTGGAGCGATCGACAAACTCGAGAAGCACAATGGCTGTATCATTGCAGATAGTGTTGGCTTAGGTAAAACCTTTGAGGCACTTGCTGTTATTAAGTACTATGAACTCCGTAATGATCGTGTATTAGTTCTCTGTCCGAAAAAATTAAGGGACAACTGGACCATGTACATTATCAATGACAAGCGCAATCTTCTTGCCAGTGATCGATTCAATTACGATGTGCTAAATCATACCGATCTAAGTAGAAGTAAAGGCTACTCTGGCGAGATCAATCTAGAAACTCTAAACTGGAATAATTACGACCTAATCGTAATTGATGAATCACACAATTTTAGAAATAATCCAAATAAAGCTGAAGGTAAAACGCGCTACGAACGTCTGCTAAACGACGTTATCCGTTCTGGGGTAAAGACAAAAGTTCTGATGCTCTCTGCTACACCTGTAAATAACCGAATGAATGATCTTAAGAATCAGGTCGCGTTTATTACAGAAGGCCAAGATACAGCGTTTAACGAGGTTGGCATCAAAAGCATTGAGTCCACACTAAAATTAGCCCAAAAGCAATTCAATCAATGGGTCAGTGAACCTGTAGAAAACCGTACTACCGCAACATTGCTTGATAGCATGAGTTTTGATTACTTCAAGTTGCTAGATATTGTCACCATTGCTCGCTCTCGCAAACATATCGAGAAGTACTACGGCACTGCCGACATTGGTCGCTTTCCAACAAGATTGCCACCAAAAAATATTTATTCAGACATCGACCTATCTAATGAATTTCCTCCATTAAAAGAGGTCAACAAAACCATTCGTAAACTGTCATTAGCTGGGTACTCCCCACTTAAGTTCGTCAGAATAGATAAAAAAGAAGAATATGCTCGACGCTATGACAAAGCTGTTGGTGGCGGCAAAGGCGTTTTCCGACAAGTTGACCGTGAGGAAAGCTTAATCCACTTAATGCGTGTTAACCTGCTTAAACGAATGGAAAGCTCAATTCACTCTTTTACATTAACCGTTAGTAAACTTTTAAACCAAGTCGAGAGTCTTCTTAGCAAAATTGATGATCATGATTCAGACCTTATCGATGCACTAAATATCGAAGAGCTTCAAGATATTGAATTAGAGTCTACAGAGCTTGAGCAATTCATGATTGGCAATAAAACCAAAGTTTTATTGCAGGACATGGATTTAATTCGTTTCAGACAAGAGCTCGAAGCTGACAAAATTTTCCTATCGAGCATCGTTGAAGCAGCAAAAGGTGTTACTGCTCAACGTGATGCAAAACTTGAGCTACTTAAACAAACTATTGCTGCAAAAGTTCGCAATCCACTTAACCCAGACAATAAGAAAGTAATTGTATTTACAGCCTTTGCTGATACGGCACAGTACTTGTATAGCCACATTGCTCAATGGGCATCATTAGAGCTAGGTATCCATAGTGCTTTAATCACCGGTGGTGGTACTAACAAAACCACGCTATCAGGTCTAGGTATTGATCTTAATAATATTCTGACCACCTTCTCACCAGTCTCTAAAGAGCGGCATAAGCTTGATCCGAATGCGACAACACAGCTCGATCTGTTAATTGCCACGGACTGTATCAGTGAAGGACAAAACCTTCAGGATTGCGACACTCTCATTAATTACGATATTCACTGGAATCCAGTACGAATCATTCAACGCTTTGGTCGTGTTGACCGCCTTGGCTCAAAGAATACACGAATTCAGCTCGTTAACTTCTGGCCAAACATGGAACTTGATGAATATATCAATCTCGAGGCTAAAGTTTCTGGTCGCATGATGCTGCTTGATATTTCTGCTACAGGCGAAGAAAACGTCATTGATGAAAATGCAAAAGAAATGAACGACTTGGAATATCGTAGGAAACAATTACAGCAGCTTAAAGATGCTGTAGTAGACCTAGAAGATATGACAGGTGGTGTATCCATTACGGACTTAACCCTAAATGATTTCCGTATGGATCTATCTGGGTACATCAACCAGAAGGAAAATTTAGCAAAACTAGAAAATGCCCCTTTTGGTTTCTACTCAGTTACACCGATCGACAAGGTACTTGCTGCTGAAGGCATTAAACCAGGTGTTGTTTTTTGCCTAAAAAATATCCGGACAGGCACTGAAGCCGTACAGGTGGATTCAAACTATCCTCTTGCACCATACTTTCTTGTATATGTATCTGATAATGCTGTCGTTGAGTTAAACTTTACTCAAAGCAAAAAGATTATCGATCTGCTTAAGCGACAAGCCTTTACGCATACGACTGTGGCCTCACAAGCAGTTGAGCTCATGGAGAGTCGCACCCGTCATGGACAAGATATGGAACATTATCAGCATTTACTGGCTGTAGCGGTGGATAATATTGCTGGCAAGAGCGAGGAAAAAGGAATTGAAAGTTTATTTATTAGAGGCGGTACCGTTTTAAGTGCAACCAGTAGCCAAGGTATAGAGGACTTTGCTGTTGTTTCCTACCTGATTCTTACTGACAATTCAGGTGGTGAGTCATGAATGACCAAGTATTTGAAGTCTTTTTGAATAGCCTGAGGATTCCCGCTAGCTGCATTGTTGGTAAGCCCATTTTTAAAAAGCTATTTTCAGATGCTACAGACGGTCAGAAAAGTATTCTGGATGCTACAGATAAACTCTGCCTCAAGGATGATATTGAGAAAATTCGTTGGCTTTATACACTTAAGCCGAACACAATCAATATTCCTGCCTACATTAATGATGAACGAGAATATTCTGAGATAGCAGTCCTACATTTTGAGTTATCCAATCCGAGCAAAATCAAGCGTATTACTCAATTCGTAAACCGAGCTATACCTTACCCACTTGTTCTATTATTCACTCATAATGATGCGGCTGATCTCAATCTTGCCATGAGTGTTTCGGGTAAACGTATCAATCAGGCGGACAAAACTAAATGGGTTATCGAAGAAAGCTTCATAACACCATGGATTAAATTAAATGCTCCAAGCCCTGCTGAACAGGACTTTATTCAGAGCCTAAGTGTTAGTAGTTTTTCATTTAAGTCGTTCTATGATTTTTATAATTCACTGATCGAACGTATTGTGGCTTTGAGCTGTGTTGAGTATAGCGGTGTATTTAATATTGATGGATCTCAAGATACATCCACAAGCAGATTGAAAATACTTCGTATGCTAGAAAAGCTTGGGCTTAAAAAAGCAGAGCTTGCTAATAAACTGAAAAAAGAAAAGCAAATGGGTAAGCAAGTTGAGCTAAATATTCAGGTTAAAAAGATTAACGATGAGATAAACCTTCTTAAGGCGAACCTCTAAAAGGTATTGAAGATATGAGTAATTCACAAAGTGAGAACACCATGAAGCACGTCACTCCAGAAGAAGGTCAAAGTGCAAATATCATCGCTGAAAATATCGAGCGTTTGAGAGAGCTGCTACCCGATGCATTTACTGAGAATGGCGTTAATTTTGGAACCCTGCGCCAACTGCTAGGCGATGCTCAAGTATTGGATGAGGGTGAAGAAAAGTATGGTTTGAATTGGCATGGAAAGAAAAAGGCTCGTCAGATCGCTTTAAGCCCATCAACAGGAACATTACTTCCATGCCCTGAAGAAAGCGTTAATTGGGATACTACTAAAAACTTATTTATTGAGGGTGACAATCTTGAAGTGCTCAAGCTACTACAAAAGAGTTATGCCAATCAGATTAAGTTGATATATATTGATCCCCCGTACAATAAAGAAAAAGATTTTATTTATCCGGATCGCTTCCAAGATGATCTCTCAACCTACCTCAAGTATACAGGGCAAGTTGATGATGAGGGGATCAAATTATCCTCAAATACTGAAACAGTCGGTCGAAAACATACAGCATGGCTAAACATGATGTATCCACGGCTAAGGCTTGCCAAGTCCTTATTGACTAAGGACGGTGCAATATTTATTTCCATTGATGAAAACGAGATACTTAGCTTACGAGCAATCTGCAATGAAATCTTTGGCGAAGAAAACTTTGTTGCACAAATAGTTTGGCAAAAATCTAAGAAAGGCGACTCTAAACTAGTAGCAATTGTACATGAATACATTCTTTGCTATGCAAAAGATAAAACTCAAGCGATTGAGTCTGGTCTTTGGCGCACCAGAAAAGAAGGTGTAGATGAGGTTTTAGAAAAATACCAAACTCTAAGAGAAAAATACGGTTTTGACCATTCCAAAATTCGTGATGAAATGATGGGATGGTATCGAAATCTTAAAGATTCTGATCCTAGGAAAGCGCATAAACACTATAACTGGTCAGATGAAAGAGGGTTGTATTTCCCTGATAATTTTGCAGGGCCCGATGATGGACGTGACAGTCGTCCACGGCATGACATATTTCATCCGATTACTGGACTTTCATGTAAAAAACCGTCGACAGGATGGCGTTGGGATGAAGCTAAAACAAACTGGGCATTATCACAAAACCCTCCAAGAATTCATTTTGGAGAGGATGAGACAACTATTCCTAATCGTAAAAGCTATCTAAAAGAGACGGCATTAGAACCGTTTAACTCACACTTTTACCAAGATGGTCGATCAGCAACACTACAAGTAGAAAAGCTACTCGATGAAGGCGTTTTTCAATTCCCTAAAAATACCGATGTGTTGGCAAAATTAATAAACCTTGTCACAAAAGAGAATGATCTAGTTTTAGATTTTTTTGCAGGATCAGGCTCTACTGCACATGCCTGTATGAATCTAAACCATGAGGATCAAACTAAACGTCGTTTTATCTTAGTTCAATTACCAGAAATTCTTGATGAGTCTAAAAATGAGCAAAAATCGGCACACAAGTTCTGCAAAATTAATAAGCTACCAACAAATATTGCAGAAGTATGTAAAGCACGTATAAAAGCTGCTGGAGTCAGCCTACTGGAACAACACCCACAATCTGTCATTGATATTGGATTCAAAACCTTTAAATTGTCTACATCGAATATCAAAATGTGGAGTCCTGATCACACAGATCTTGAAAGTACATTGTTATCGCATGAAGAACATCTCATTGGAAAAAGAACTGAACAAGATATCCTCTACGAGCTACTTCTCAAACGAGGTGTTGATCTGACAGCACCTATCGAAAAGCGTGAGGTTTCAGGCAAGAATCTTTATAGTATTGGTTACGGGGCACTATTCGCTTGCTTAGATGAATCTATTTCCCGCCATCAAGTTGAAGATATCGCTCAAGCACTTATCAATTGGTACAAAGAACTTGAGCCATTCAGTGAAACCCATGTGTTCTTCCGTGATAGTGCTTTCAGTGATGACGTTTCAAAAACTAATATGGTCGCCATTCTGGAACAGAATGGTATTAGCCATGTCCGTAGTTTGTAAGGGAATATAAGCATGAGCAAAAAAATTAGTGGTGCCGAATTTCCTTTAGCTAAGATATTCAGCTCTGACTTTGAGTATGTTATTCCATCGTACCAACGTCCATACGCATGGGCGATTGATCAGGCAGCTGAGTTATTTGATGATCTATTTGACTTCCACTCTTCCGAGCTAGAGGAAGGATATTTCCTCGGTAGTATCGTTCTTATCAAAGAAGAGTCATCCCCATATGCTGAAGTTATTGATGGTCAACAACGACTAACAACATTAACTATCCTTCTTTCTGTTCTGGCAGCCACTATGCAAGGTAGCCAAAGAGATACTCTTTGTAAATATATTATGGAACCAGGTAATGAGTTTGAGGGGCTTGAGCCAAAACCAAGGCTAACTCTTAGAGAGAGAGATAAGGCTTTTTTCCTAAAGTATGTTCAAGGATTAAAATTTGATGAGCTGTTTTTACTCGATGATAGGGGGCTTGAGAATGAGTCTCAGCTGAATATCAAACGGAATAGTCTGTTATTTAGAAATAAAATCCAGACTGCTCTTCAAAATGATCCGAATAAAATTAAACAGTTTGTAGCTTTCCTACTACAGAGATGTTTTCTCGTGGCAGTTTCAACTCCAAGTCAACAATCAGCTTTTCGAGTGTTTTCTGTGATGAATAGCAGGGGCTTAGATTTACAGCCCACAGATATTCTCAAAGCAGATGTGATTGGGAAGCTAAAAACGGATGCTGATCGTGAGGCTTACAATGATCGCTGGGAAGACATGGAAGTTGAACTTGGTAGAAGCGGATTTAATGATCTCTTTAACTATATCCGGATGATCTATGCGAAAGCTAAAGCGAAGCGCACATTACTAGATGAGTTCCGTGAGCATGTACTATCCAAAGTGCCTCACCCGGAAACGCTTGTCAGCGACATTTTAGAACCTTATGCAGTAGCACTAGCAGTAGTTAAGCAATGTCGCTATGAGGCTGTTACTAAAGCAGAAGAGGTTAACTCTTATTTGAAGTGGCTTAATAGGATTGATAACTCTGATTGGATTCCTGTCGCCATTTGTTTCTTATCAAGTAAGAAAGATGACCCTCTATATGTAGCATGGTTCTTTCAACGTCTAGAACGCCTTGCCGCTTTTATGCACATATGTGCATACAACATTAATGAACGAATAGAGCGTTACAACAAAGTTATTGCTGAATTGGGTAACAATCACTCGTTAGCTTCTCCCATAGCTACTATTGAACTAACAGATGTGGAAAGGCAAAAGATGACCGCTGCTTTAAACAGTGATATCTATGAAATGACTGCTAGAAGACGCAACTACTTGATATTACGGTTGGATGCATTTCTGTCAGATGGGGCTGCATCTTACGATCCTACCGTACTTACAATTGAGCATGTACTTCCACAAACTGTTGACCCATCAAGCGAATGGGCAACAACCTGGTCTGATGAGAGTCTTAGAAAGAGCTGGGTACACAAGATAGCCAATCTTGTCCCACTGACCATGCGACGCAATGCTAAGGCTCAAAATTTTGATTTTGGCAAAAAGAAAACTGCTTATTTCTCAGGCTATCATGGTGTCTCATCATATGTTTTAACCACCCAAGTTCTTCACACACCTGAATGGACCCCAACAGTATTAGAAAAACGTCAAGCAGATCTACTAAATGTTATGAAAGACGGTTGGAGACTTTGAAAAATGAAACTGCATTTTGAAGATAACTTAGATTATCAACAAGCTGCTATTGATTCAGTAGTAAGTCTATTCAAAGGACAAGAGGTATCTCGCTCAGAATTTACAGTTACTTTTCGCCCAGACTCTGGTCCCAACCTATCATTGGGAATGGATGAGAACCAATTAGGCGTTGGCAACCGATTACTGCTGGTTGATGATGAAATTGAAGAAAACCTACGCCATATCCAACTTAGAAATGGTCTAAAACCTACTGAAAAGCTTACTAGCGGTGACTTCACTGTAGAAATGGAAACCGGTACAGGTAAAACCTACGTTTATCTTCGAACCATTTTCGAACTCAATAAAAACTATGGTTTTACCAAGTTCGTTATTGTTGTCCCGTCAGTTGCCATTAAAGAAGGTACATATAAGACGTTACAAATCACCCAGGAACATTTTGAAGGACTTTATCCAAAAGCCAAAGGTTACGAATACTTCCTGTATGACTCATCAAAATTAGGTCAAGTGCGCAACTTTGCGACCAGCTCCAATATTCAGATTATGGTTACAACTGTTGGCTCCATCAATAAAGCTGATAAAAACAACATTTATAAAGAAAATGAAAATACTGGTGGTGAAAAGCCTATCGATTTGATTCGTGCTACTAACCCAATTGTTATTGTTGATGAACCTCAAAGTGTGGATGGTGGCTTAAGCGGCGCTGGGAAAAAGGCACTAGATGCAATGAATCCACTTTGCACCCTCCGTTACTCGGCAACCCATGTTGATAAACATCACATGACCTTTCGTTTAGATGCAGTAGATGCCTATGAACGAGGTCTGGTCAAACAGATTGAAGTGGCGTCACTAGAGATAGAGAGCGGTCATAATAAACCGTACATTCGCCTAGAGTCGACTCACAACCAAAAAGGCTCTATTACTGCGAAAGTTGAACTCGATATTCAAAGTGGGAAAACGATTAAGCGGCAAATAGTGACTGTTGAGGATGGCGCCCCATTAGAACAAATCACTGGGCGTTCAATCTATGAAAACATGCAAGTTGGGACTATAACTTGCGGAAAAAATAATGAGTCTATTGAGATAAGAGGTGATGGATTCGATAAAACTTTGCTTCCAGGGGAAAGCATCGGCGGTATTGATCCAGATGAAATCAAGCGACTAATGATTCGTCGTACCATCAAAGAACATCTGGATAAAGAGCTTCTCTTTGCTGCCAATAATAACCCCATTAAAGTGCTAAGCCTTTTCTTTATCGATAGTGTTGAGCACTATCGACAATATGATGCTGAAGGCAACCCAACAAAAGGAAAATATGCCCAGATTTTTGAAGAGGAATATCGCAAATTAGCTAAGTCTTCAGATTACCAAAGCCTCTTTGGAGAGATTGATCTACAAGCGAATGCAGCCGAGGTTCATAACGGTTATTTCTCTATAGACAAAAAAGGGCGATCCGTTGAAACAGCCGAGAACAACCAGTCTGGTCGTGATGATGCAGAACGTGCATATAACCTCATCATGAAAGAAAAGGAAAAACTTCTCAGCTTTGACACCAAACTAAAGTTCATTTTTTCTCACTCAGCTCTTAAAGAGGGCTGGGATAACCCCAACGTCTTTCAAATTTGCACGTTGCGAGATATGGGAACAGAACGTGAACGCCGCCAGACTATTGGCCGTGGCTTACGTTTATGTGTAGATCAGAGTGGTAACCGCCTACGTGGTCATGACATCAACACCCTGACAGTTATTGCAACTGAAAGCTATGAACAATTTGCTGATAACTTACAAAAGGAAATCGAGCAAGAAACAGGGATTCGCTTCGGCATCGTTGAATCACACCAGTTCGCGACGCTTCAAATTGCCGATGATAACGGTAATGTTTCCCCGCTTGGTGTTAAGCAATCTGAGCAAATATGGAATTTTCTAAAATCAGCTGAATACATTGACTCAAAAGGCAAAGTACAAGACTCACTGAGACAAGCATTAAAAGATAGTAGCTTCGAATTACCTCCAGCCATAAAGCAAACTCTGCTTGATTTACATGGAGAGGAGCAAGCGAAACTCATCGAGACAAATGTCAGTAGCCTATTACGTAAACTTGCAGGCAAACTTGACATCAAGAATGCAGATGACCGTCAGATTATTCGTACCAGAGAGGCTGTTCTTCAATCTGAAGAGTTTAAAGCCCTCTGGGAGCGAATTAAATATAAAACCACTTATCGTGTTGAATTCGACAACCAAAAACTCATCCATGATTGTGCTGAAGCTATACGTCATTGCCCACCAATTACCAAAACTAGGGCTCAATTCCGGAAAGCTGATATTGCCATTGGTAAGGGTGGTGTAATAGCCGAAGAAACTTCCACTTCTGGTTTTACGACCATTCATGAACATGATATTGAGCTACCGGATATCATCACAGATCTTCAAGATAAAACGCAGCTTACTCGGAAAAGCATTGTTCAAATCTTACGAGATAGTATGCGATTAGAGGACTTTAAACGAAATCCCCAACAATTTATCGACTACTGTTCAGAAGCCATTATTAGAACTAAACGTTTAGCATTAGTTGATGGTATTCGGTACACCAAGATCGGCGACGATCACTTTTATGCTCAAGAGCTATTCCAACAAGAAGAGCTGAAAGGCTATCTCAAGAATACATTGGAAACGCAAAAGTCTGTTTACACTCATGTGGTCTATGACTCTGCTGGAATTGAGAAGTCATTTGCCGAGGATCTGGAGAAGAACGAGAAAGTTAAGGTTTATGCAAAACTGCCTGCATGGTTCAAAATTCCAACTCCTTTAGGAAGCTATAATCCTGACTGGGCTGTTGTAATTGACGATCAAGGACAGGAAAAACTCTACTTTGTCGTTGAGACTAAAAGTAGTACTTGGTGGGATGATTTACGCCATCTTGAGGGGGCTAAAATCAAATGTGGTGAAAAGCACTTTAACGAGTTAGGTAACAAGGCCACTAACCCAGCAAAATATATAAAATCTACAAACGTAGATGGAATTATGGGGTACGTGGATAGTTAATTGTCTTGAATTTTTATTGTGGGCATTAATGCCCACTGATGTGATTGAATGGGTGGCTTTAGATGATGCAATTGATAACAGATTCAATGGCGAATAGTTAGTTTACATTTTGATTTACGATATGTTGGTATAAAACAGTAAATGTCAGTAGATAATTCATAGAGAATCGGAGAGCGTTCTAAAATTATGTCTATATATCGTGAGATAAAAAATGCATTTATTCTTGGATTGTGAATTTAATGGCTGGCATGATCAAGGTACAGGTGAGTTGATTTCATTAGGCTTAGTGTCTGCCGACGGCAAATATGAGTTTTATGAAGTGGTAAACTGTCAGAATCCTAGTCCTTTTGTTGTACAACATGTTCTGCCAATTTTAGGGCAATCCGCTATCCCTATGTGGGAGTTAGTGAACAAGCTGTGTAGTTTCTTATGGGAAGTGAACTCTCAAGGAGAGGAGAGCATTACTATTGTAGCTGACTATCCTTCAGATATAGAGTTATTTAACCGTATTTTGCTCTTAGGGCAAGGGCAATGTATCAATGTGCCTGTATTAGGATTCCTACTCGATTTGTCGCTCACGACAAAGAATTCTGCGATTCCCCACAATGCATTAGCTGATGCTAGAGCTTTGAGCAAAGATTATGCATTAAAGTACGCTAATAAGATCACAAAGTGAGTGAGCTTTGAATTTAGCTCTGCCTGACTAAAGGCGGCTTTTTATAATCTTATCCTACAATTTAATTTATAGACTTATGCTTCAAAAGGCTTAGTTGAGCGGGGGCTGGGCCATTTTTTTATAAACTTATCCTACAACTGACATTAAGTACGGTTAAGGACAAAATCAAAAAGCCCGCACATTGCGGGCTTTTTGCTGCGCAGATGGGCAATAAGATTGCGCTTAATTTGTGCACAATTTTTCAGTCAATCGATTGAATTAGGCGAAATGAATTGATTTGGAACACATGATGTATACAAGTTTGTATGCAGAAAAGTAGCCATTTGGGCGAAAATCTACCTAAAATACAGTGCATTTGAAAATAAATAAATGATTGATAAATATTGAAATAATTAAAAATTTTATAATGATTTTCACATCGTAAAACCCTGCTTGGCATAGAAATTGAATTGGCACTCATAGCGCGAATAACAATCATGCATTGCAAAATGCACCCTAAGT
>Ga0136556_1000710_pt1 | contig 18635 bp, 15 predicted proteins | sample AntRauTorckE6831_FD_104780 | JGI IMG/M metagenome (GOLD analysis project Ga0136556, IMG submission 104780) | Saline lake microbial communities from Rauer Islands, Antarctica - Metagenome Torckler E6 #831 | ecosystem: Environmental > Aquatic > Non-marine Saline and Alkaline > Saline | place... | reverse complement strand
CGCGAGCGCTTTCGTCACGAGATCGCCGGCGCGCATCGGGATCTCCCAGCCGCCCGCAACCGGCCGATTGTAGGAGGGGTTCACCATCGTCCCCTCGGGGGTTATCGTCTCGAACGGCCGGTAGAACCCGTCGTTCTTCGGGAGGTCTTCGCCGATGAACGCCATGATGACCGCCATCGTTCCCGCGAACGCCATCGCGGGCGTGCAGTTCAGTGGCCCCTCGTTTTCCGCTGCGGTCCCGGTGAAGTCGATAGTCATCTCGTCACCGTCAACCGTCAGCGTGAGGACGAGGTCAACGGGTTCGTCGACGATGCCGTCGCCGTCCATCTGATCGCTCGCCGAGTATTCCCCGTCCGGGAGCTCCTCGATGGCTGCACGGACGCGGCGTTCCGTGTAGTCGAGTAGTTCGTCCAGGAAGGTCTCGACGCTCTCGCGACCGTGTGCCTCGTGGAGTTCCGCGAACCGCTGTTCGCCGATGCGGTTCGCCCCGAGCTGTGCCTGATAGTCGCCGCGTCGCATCTTGGGTTCGCGGACGTTCCGCAGGATGAACGAGAGGGTGTCCTCGTTGTACGCCCAGTCCTCCACCGCGTGAACGCCCGGGATGATCAACCCCTCCGCGTAGAGTTCCGTGCTGTCGTTGGGGATACCGCCAGGGGTGCCCCCGCCGATGTCGACGTGGTGTGCTGAGTTCGCGGCGTAGCCGACGATCTCGTCGTCGTGGAACAGCGGCGAGATGAGCATCACGTCCGGGAGGTGGACGGCGCCCTTGTACGGGTCGTTGATGAGGATGCCGTCTCCCGGTTTGAGGTCGTCCTCCCAGTCGGGAACGTTCCGCGGGACGACCGAGACAAGGGACCCGATGTGCTGGGGGGCGATGTCGTGCTGGGCGATATGTCTGAGGTCAGCGTCGAACAGAGCACAGGTGTGGTCACGACGGATCTTGATGTTCGTCGAGTACGCGGTCCGTTGGAGCGTGACACCCATCTCTTCGACGACACTCTTCAGTGAGTGTCTGAAAATTTCGAGCTCGCCCGTGTCTACCATACCGCTGTCTCCCGTACCAGACAGTATAAACATGTGGGTGAGTCACTTACTCTCCGCAGAGAGGCGGTCCGAGCAAACTCCGTTCGACCCGCAGTCCATGGAGTTCCCGCCCAACCCAATCGCAGAAAGAGTTATTGTGAGTTGTTTTCACATACCAATATGGCCGATATCGAGAGCTACGACCAGTTCATCGACGGCGAGTTCGTCTCCTCGGAGAGCGATGACCGTGCCGACGTCACGTTCCCATACGACGGCGAACCCTGGGCGACCGTTCCCCTCGGAACCGCAGGGGATGTCGACCGAGCCGTCGCCGCCGCCCGGGCCGCCTTCGAACGTGACGACTGGAGCGGCCTGCAACTGAGCGAACGCGCCGTCCTGCTCAGAGACGTCGCCACGGTTATCGACGAGCACGCGGACGAACTCGCGGAACTCGAAACCCGACAGAACGGGAAACTCATCCGCGAAATGAGCGGACAGATGAACTCACTCGGCGACTGGTTCCGCTACTACGCCAGTCAGTGCGAGACTCGCGAAGGCGATACCATCCCCGTCGAGAGCAAGGACGGCGAGATGTTCAATTACGTCGTCGAGGAGCCCTACGGCGTCGTCGGCGCCATCACCCCCTGGAACTCCCCGCTCCTCCTCACGACGTTCAAACTCGCGCCCGCCCTCGCTGCCGGCTGCACGTTCGTCCACAAACCCAGCACGCAGACACCCGTGAGCGCTCTCCGTCTCGCCGAGCTCTTACACGAAGAAGCTGGTCTCCCCGCCGGGGTCTACAACGTCGTTACCGGTAGCGGCAGCACCGTCGGCGACGCGATAGTCAACAACGACGACGTAGACAAAGTCTCCTTCACCGGAAGCACCAGCGTCGGTCGCCACATCGGTAAGACTGCGGGGGAGAACCTCATCCCGGCCTCCCTCGAACTCGGCGGAAAGAGCCCGAACATCGTCTTCGACGACGCGGACCTTGAGAACGCAGTCAACGGCGTTATCAAGGGTATCTTCGCTGCGACCGGGCAGACCTGCCTCGCGGGCTCGCGCGTGTTCGTCCACGAGGAGATCTCTGCTGAGTTCGTGGACCGGATCGTCGATCGCGCCCGCGACATCGAACTCGGCGACCCACGTGATCCTGCGACCGAGATGGGGCCAGTCGCGTTTCGTGGGCAGTGGGAGACCGACCGGGAGTACATCAGTACCGCGCTCGAAGAGGGGGCAACCCTCCGCTTCGGCGGTCAACAGCCTGACGACCTCCCGGGCGAGTGCTTCCTCGAACCAACCATCCTCACCGACGTGGAGAACGATATGACCGTCGCCCAGGAGGAAATATTCGGCCCCGTCGCGAGTATCCTCACGTTCAGCGACGAGGACGACCTCGTGGAACGCGCGAACGACACAGACTTCGGGCTCGCGGCGGGTATCTGGACCGAGGACTTCCGGAAGGCCCAACGCATCGCGGATGCCATCGAAGCGGGAACTATCTGGATCAACGAGTACCGTATACTCACCTACAACTCCCCGTTCGGCGGGTACAAGGACAGTGGTCTCGGCCGCGAGAACGGTACCGAGGGATTGGAGGAGTACATGCAGACCAAGAGCGTCTGGGTCGACCTCGCCGGCGAAGTCGAGGACCCGTTCACACTCGGCTAGCGCGGACACCTACCGTCCCGCGTTGTCGATGCCCGTACGCCTGTGACCCGCCCAGAAACGACTAGAGAGACCGACAAACCGATCACGTACCGTCGCGGAGGCGTAGTTTTACTCCGCTGCCGCCCGTTTTCGCCGTATGGAGACGATTCCTGACGACAAACACGACCTGTTCGAGAAGCCCGCGATAGCGACATTCGCGTCCTTGCTTCCGAACGGGCGCCCCCACGTCACGCCCGTTTGGGTCGACTACGACGGGACGCACGTGCTCGTCGTCACGCGGACGGGGACTCGGAAGTACAAGAACGTCCAACACGACCCGCGGGTGACGGTGACCATTATCGATCCGGACGACATGTACAGATACGTGGAGGTGCGTGGGGACGTGGAGAAAATGCCGACGGACGGGGCTCTCGCGTTCAGTGACAAGCAGGCTCAGCGGTACTGGGGTGTGGACGAGTACCCGTACGCGCGAGATGCGGAGCGAGTACTCATGCATATCCGCCCGGAGCGAGTCGTCTCGCCGGAAGTGGGGACTCCGACGCGCGATTAGCTGGCGGGAGGTCGCTGCCGTCGCCCGAAGGTATTTACCGTTCGTTTACCCTCTTCGTCGTATGCACGTCCTCATCACGGGAGCGAACGGCACGGTCGGCAGTGCGATTATCGACCAACTGGGGGGTACAGACGAGTACGAATTCACGTGTCTCGACATCGAGGACCACCCCGACCGGGAGACAGTCGTTGCGGACATCACGGACCTGGACGACCTCGGCGGCCACTTCGATGACGTCGACGCCGTCATCCACCTTGCTGCCGCCGTCGACCTCAGCGGATCCTGGGGGAAAATCCTTCAGAACAACATCGTCGGAACGTACAACGTCCTTCAGGCGGCCGCGGAAGCCGAGGTGGAGAAGTTCGTCTTCGCGTCATCTATCCACACGGTGGGGATGTACGAGATCGAACTCTCACCGGAGATATACGACCCCGACTACGACCTCACGGTCACACACGAGGATCCGGTACGCCCCGACTCCTTCTACGGCCTCTCGAAAGTGTTCGGGGAGGCCGCGGGACGGCTATTCGTCGAGAGTCAGGAGAACCCGCTCGGCGACCTCCACCCAACGTACGTGACGAACACGAGAGCGTACCCGACGAGTTTCTACTCGCTCCGGATCAAGACCGTTCTCGGCGACGAGTACGACCACCCGTATGGGCTCGGGGAGATGGGCGTCGACGAGGGCTGGTGGGAACGCGACAGCGAGGAGTACGAGTATATGGTGGACCGGTTGAAGTGCACGTGGCTCTCGCAACGCGATCTCGGTCAGCTCGTCGACCGGCTGCTCGGTCACGACGAGCCCGGGTTCGACGTCTTCTGGGGCGTCAGCGGAAACGATGGGACCTGGGTCGACCTCACCCACACTCGGGACGTTCTGGGGTACGAACCGCAGGACAATGGGGCAGAGTGGGACGCTCCGCCCGAGTAACTGGCGGTGTCCAGAGAAGGACGAAGAGTGAGACGGCGTTCTTCCGGGGGACCGTCTCGTACGCGACTGGCTGGTGGCGATTTCGAGCACGAGAGGCCAGTGAGGGCGTACACGTCTAACAGATTCCCGTTTACGAGTACGCAGCCCCCCGTCGAGGGCGTGAAAGACCAGCGTGAATCCGGTACTGTCACCGGCGTCACCGGTGAAGATATGGCTCTCCGGTGGAAGATCGGACGGCGTGATCTACGAAAATTTGTGACCTGGTGTTCTGAACGTCCCGGAAGCGAGAAGCGGCCGCCCTCGGATGTTTTCAGCGCTCGATCTGCCAGTCGAACGCGGTTTCGAGGTGGTGGGGAATGTGGCCGCCGCGGTCGAGGCCGCGATCGAGGTACTCCCGAAGGCCGTCCCGGAAGTCGGGGTGCGCGCAGTTTTCGACGAGTGATTCGGCAGTCTCGCGGGGTGAGTTCCCGCGGAGATCAGTGACGCCCTGTTCGGTGACGACGATATCGATGTCGTGTTCTGTGTGGTCGACGTGGGGGACCATCGGGACGACGCGGGAGAGTTCGCCGCTGGCTGCCGTGGAGGGCAGTGCGAGCACGGCGATGGCGGCGTTCCGGTTGAAGTCCCCGCTCCCACCGACGCCGTTCATGGCGTAGTTGCCGTTGACGTGCGTCGAATTCACGTGCCCAAACAGATCGACTTCGAGCGCACTGTTCACGGCGACGACGCCGAACCGGTCGATGAGCGCGGGGTTGTTCGACACGTCGGCAGGCCGGAGAACGATGTCCTCGGTGTATCGGTCCGCGTGCTCGTAGAGGCGGTCCTGGCCCTCGCGGGAGAGTGCGAGCGAAGTGGCGCTCGCGGAGTCGAGTTCGCCGTCGTCGAGCAGGTCGAGTAGGCCGTCCTGGATGACTTCGCCGAAGTAGATGAGGTCGCGGTCGCCGAAGTCGGCGTCGCCGAGCGCGCCCATGAGGGCGTTCCCCAGGCTGCCGACGCCGAATTGGATGCGAAGGGAGTCCTCGAACAGCAGTGAGTCTTCGAGTTCCGTTTCGAGGAAATCACCGAGATTCGCCGCGATGTCACGGTCCTCCGGTGTCGGGTCGCGGAACTCGTAGGGCTGGTCGAGGCACTCCGTCTCGACGACTGCGGTCAGTTTCTCGGGGTCGAACGTGACGTGGTCGGTGCCGATGCGGCCGCCGGGATCCGTGAGCGGGATCGGCTCCCGGTTCGGCGGCAGGCCTACTCGATAGATGTCGTGGAACTCCCGCACAGATTCGGGGACCGAGTGGTTGAGTTCGACGACGAGTTCGTCCGCGCCCGCGATGAACGCCGGTGTCTGGCCAATACTCGTCGTCGGGATCAGCCAGTCCGGGCCGACGGAGAGTGCTTCGACGATGGCGATGTCCGCGTCGACGAGGTGGCCGAACTCGACTTCGTCGCCGAGCGTGCTGATGTTACGGTCGTGGAATTCGATACTGCCGTCGTTAACGGCTTCCCGGGCCGGTGGGCGGGCCTGGTAGGGAAACCGGCGGGCGACGGCGTTCGCCTCGACGAGATCCACGTCGATTTCGGCGCCGACGCTCCCGCCGCTCACGATCGTGAGATCGAGATCCCGGTCTGATTCGGCGAGTGCGACCGGGACCGCTTTCGGGTAGCCGACGCTCCCGAAACCGCTCACAACTAGCTCGGCGTCCGCCGGAACGTCAGCGGCGACCGATTCGGCGTCTCGGACGGGAAGATCGCCGACGAGGCGGTCAGTCATCGCTTTCTCCCGGCTGCGTGCCGACGCCCTCGGGCCATCCCAGCGGTTGTTCCGGCGAGACGTCCGCCTCCTCGCGCTTGAGCACCATCGGCGTCCGCTCGAGCGAGAGGACGAGGTCGCCGTTTTGGTTGTACGCCCGGAGCTCCGTGGTGACCATGCCGACGTGATCGCGGCTCTCCGATTCGCGCTTCGAGAGGACTTCGGATTCGGCGAAGATGGTGTCCCCGTGGAAGACTGGGCCGTGGTGGCGGATATCGTCGTAACCGAGGTTGGCGGTGGCGTTCATCGACACGTCCACGACACTCATCCCCACCGCCAGCGCGATGACAAACGTGCCGTTGACGAGGCGTTCGCCGAACTCGGTCGCGGCAGCGTACGCCTCGTTGAAGTGCATCGGGTTGACGTTCATCGTCAGGTTCGTGAACCACACGTCGTCGGTCTCGGTGACGGTGCGACCGTACGGATGTTTGTACACGTCACCCACGGTGAAGTCCTCGTAGAACCGTCCCTGCCAGCCGGCTTCGATGTGTGTTTCGGACATTAGTAGGAGCGGGGGAGGCCGAGAACGTTCTCGCCGATGTAGTTCAACGCGAGCTCTTGGGTGATGGGGACGAGGCGGGTGAGCCGCGCCTCGCGGTAGAACCGCTCCACGTCGTACTCTCGGGCGATCCCGAACCCGCCGTGGGTCTGAACGGCGGCATCCGCGGCGTCGAACGCAGCATCGGCGGCGAGAAACTTCGACATGTTCGCCCGCGCGCCGACGTCCTTCTGATTGCCGTCTTCGACCTCGCTCGCGGCGCGGTACACCATTCCCTTCGCGGCCTGGACGCGCGAGTGTGCCTCAGCGAGCGGATGCTGGATGGCCTGGTTCGAGCCGATCGGGGCTCCGAACACCTCGCGCTCGTTCGCGTACGAGACACCTGCCTCAATGGCGGCCTCACCTAACCCGATACATTCGGCGGCGATGGCCAGCCGTTCCTCGTTCAAGCCGTCGAGCATCTGGTAGAACCCGTTTCCTTCCTCGCCGATGACGTTCTCGGCCGGGAGCCGGAGGTCCTGGAAGAACAGCTCGTAGGAGTGAACGAAGTTGCTCGCGGTCTTGTCGATCTGTTCGATTTCGAGGCCGCCCTGGTCGTACGCCTCCGCCAGCGGCACGAGAAACATCGTTATCCCTTGGGTCCGCTTCTCCACCTCCGATTTCGGGCTGGTACGGGCCATGAGGACGAGATAGTCGCTCTGTTCGACACGGGAGATCCAGATCTTCTGGCCGTTGATGACGTACTCGTCGCCCTCGCGTACGGCGCTGGTTTCGATGGACGTGGAGTCGGAGCCAGCGTTCGGTTCCGTGAGCCCGAACGCCTGAATCGACGTTTCGCCGGCTGCGACCCGGGGTAAGAGGTCGTCTTTTATTTCCTCACTCCCGTACTTCACGAGGGGGACGGAGTTGTAGATGGCGCCATGAACCGCTTGGGCGGCGCTGAACCCGCCGCCGGAGGCAGCTATCTCTTCCATCATCACCACGACCTCTTCGGTCCCCATCCCGGCGCCACCGTACTCTTCGGGGAGGAGCGCGCCGAACCATCCACCGTCGGCGAGTTCGTTCGCGAACTCGTAGGGGTACTCGCCCTGTTTGTCCTGCTGGCGCCAGTAGGCTCGGTCGAAATCCCCGCAGATGTCGCGGATGGAGTCCCGGACCAGTCGTTGCTGGTCCGTAAGCTGGACCGTGTTTCTGTCTACCATAGACTGCTGGCTCGTAACTTTGGAACCGTGTTAAACCTATGGATGAGCTGCATCACGGACTGCCGTGGCGATGTCGTCGCAGTCCGCAAGGTCGGTGAAGATCGCCGCGAGGGCGTCCGCAGTCTTCGCCGTGACGGCGCGGCGTGCACACTCGTCGAACTTCGCGCGGAGCTCGGCGTCCGTTAGGGGATTGTCGTGCGTTCCTGGCGGGTTCTCCTGCACGCGCTCGTAGCTACCGTCGGCCGTGTCGATGTGGACGTACGCCTGGTGGGAGTCGTAGTGGAGGTCGTCGTCAACCTCGAATTCGACGCGTTCACGGACTCGCTGGACGACGGGGTCGCCGATGGCGTCGTCGTCGAATGCGGTGAGGCCGACGCGGTCGCGGACGACGGCGCTCGCGACCGTGTATTCCATGGAGAACTTCGCTTCGAGTCCCGTGTCCGGGTCAGCGTGGTGGAGCGCGTCAGCCGCGCCCTGGGAAACCCGGACCCGAATCTGCTCGATCTCCTGGGGGTCTATGTCGTACTCGTCGACGAGTGCGGCGGTTCCGGCGATGCTGGTGTGCGTGAAGTAACAGCAGGGGTAGTACTTGACGTGAATGCCGTGCTCTCGGAGTGCCCAGCGTTCGGAATCGAACGTGAAATCGTCGCGGGCGTCCGGGCCATAGAGGTCCCAGAACCCGCGGTCGCCGCTGATGGCGGTCGGGTCGGCGGTGAACTCCTCGTTGGCGAGGCGGGCGGCGGTGACGCCGGAACGCGCACAGAGGCCAGCGTGGAGGGGTTTCGTCATCGACCCGAAGTTGCGTTTGAGGCCAGCTGGGGTGGACGCGGCGACGTTGAGCGCGTGCACGGTTTCGTCGGTTGTGAGGTCGAGCAGGGAGGCGGCGGCGGCGGCCGCGCCAAGCGCGCCGAACGTGGCGGTCGCGTGCCAGCCATCCTCGTAGTGATCGGGGCTGATAGGTGCGGCGAGCCCGCATTCGAGTTCGAACCCGGCGACGAACGCGGTGACAAGGTCACGTCCCGTTGCATCGGCCTCGTCAGCGAGCGCGAGAATTGGGGGGACCAGTGTGACGCTGGGGTGACCGTCCATCGCCCACGCGAGATCGTCGTAGTCGAGCGCGTGGCTCGCGGTGCCAGTGTGGAGCGCGCGCTGCGTTGCCGGGCGTTCGGTGTCGAGACCGAGGATCGTGACGGCATCGTCGGGGGTGATGCCGTCGGTTCGGAAGGTGGTCTCCCCGGCGCGGTCGTGCGCGCCGGCGAGCGTGACACCGACGGTGTCGAGAAACGCGCGCTCGACGGTGTCCCGGGCGTCGGCAGGGATGTCGTCGTAGTCGAGGCCGGTGACAAACCGGCTGAGCGTCGTCTCGGGGGTGTGCATGGCACGATGTCGCGTGGCGAACGAGATAAACATTGACGACCTCAGTGTGTTCGATCATACGGAACATTAAGTGCCTCAGTAGAGAACGAGCACGTATGGTTGAAAACGACGCGATCGATGGTATGGATTCGGTCGGATCCATCGAGACGTTGTTCGATATCTTAGAACACGTCCACCAGACGGGTGGTGCAACTGTCTCCGCTATCGCAGCGGAGCTCGACTACGCAAAGAGCACGGTACATAGACACCTCGTGACACTCGAACAGCGGGGGTATGTCGTGAACGACGACGGCTATTACGTCGGGCTTCGGTTCCTCGAACTCGGCGAAGACGCTCGGAACCGGCGTCACGGGTACCAACTCGCGAAAGAGAAAGTCGAGGAACTCGCGGGGGAGACGGAGGAGCGCGTGCAGTTCCTCGTCGAGGAGCACGCGGAGGCAGTGTATATCCATCGCGCTCTCGGGACTCGCGCTGTGCGGACCGATCCGGGGATCGGGAAGCGCGTTCCGCTGCACGCGACGGCGTCCGGGAAGGCGATGATGGCGTCGATGCCCTCGGATAAAGTATCCCGTATCATCGAACAGACTCAGTTCGTGGCGGTGACGGACGAAACCGTGACAGATGAGGAGGATCTACGGCAGGAGCTCGGTGAGATCCGGGAACGCGGGTACGCGTTCAATCGAGAGGAGAATCTCGATGGTCTGCACGCAGTCGGCGTGCCCGTACGGAACCCCGATGGGAGCGTTATCGGCGGCCTGAGTGTTTCGGGTCCGAGCCATCGGTTCACGGGTGAGCTCTTTGAGGAGGAGCTTCCGACGCTCCTGTTGGGGGCGGCGAACGAGCTCGAACTGAACATCGCCCACTCCTAGTCGTTCTGTATCATAGAACAAAGAGAACTCGTGGGAGCAAGAGTAGTACGGAAAGACAGAGGAGAGCCCTGTAAGGCTGACGCGGAGCGGACGTGGACGCGCCGCCGATTCGAACGCAAGAGCGTGGATGTGGGCGAATTGGAGTCGTCGTTCGGTACGTACAGGCTGTGTGCACGTACTTGACAGCCGACTGCGGCGCGGAGTACTCCCAAACTTCTCCCTCGGTCGCGGACCGACGCCGCACGATTCAGCGGCTCCAAGACGGCTACAGACGCTGACGGAGGGCAAGCTCGATGGTAGCGGTGGTGAGGTGACACTCGGGAAGTTCCGAACGGTGGTGAACGTGCGAGTCGTATGTGAAAACTGTGGGGCGCGGTAGGTGATCGGTAACCTCCTCGATCCGGGCAGCTGCGACCCCAAATAACAACCGTACCCTTGTCATCTACTTGTGTCCGAGCGGCGTTGTATATTATCAATTCATGTGAAGATTCGATACCGTAAATGGATTCCAACCCCGCTCCCGAAGCCAGCAACTGGGGCGGTCGAGAATATCGATGGAACTGCTGAGACACCCTAAACACTCTCCCCGTGCGTCACAGTTCTCGCAAGGCGGAACGAAACGAACCGTACCTCGGTTCTCCGCGCGGTTCTGGCCGCGCTCGGTAGCGACGACGCGTCGGTAAAAACTGACGCTGACGAGGGGTGGGTCGAACTAATAACCGATACGTTCACACACGAGTTCATCCGACAGAACGACTGCGTCACCACGAGCGGCGATCCGGACCTCGACGACTCGACGGTTGCCGACCTGGTCGCCTCTTCCCACGAATCAAACGACAGGTGCAGTGACGACCTTCGCGATCTCATCATGGGTCCCGTCGACGCCACCGAAACCGAGCGCTTCACCAGCGAACGAACCGACTGGAGGACGAACTCGAGGAGACCCGCGAAGGACTCGAACGAGTCGAGACCGATCTGGAAGTCCAGGATGGGGACGTCGAGACCCAACGCGCGGAAAAAGAAGAACTTGGAAACCGGCTGGCCGACCTCCGAGAGAAGCGGGACACGCTCGAGGAGATCCGATACGAAACTGAGACCGAGGGGGAGAGCCGCGAGGAGCTGCGTTCGGAGAAACGGGATCGCACTCGCCCCTTTGCGATGGGCTTCCAGGTTTCCTTCGTTGATATACCCCCGCACCACGAAAAGATATCGCGGTAATTGGTTTGTCGCGTGTTCTGTCCGAGTCCCAGATTGCCACCGGGATGGCGGGCGTACTCCCGGAAAACACGTTCCTCGTGGTTCGAGAAGGTCGGATCACGGTCGACGTTGTCGGGGACGATCCTGATCCAGTCGTCGTTGCCGTCGCCACCGCGCCTTTTCTCCCTGTCCTTGAGGCAGCGGTGGAAGCGCTTTCGAGCAACTGATCGGCGCGTTTCGAGGAGTTTTGCGAGTCACGCTCTCTTTCGCGTACTGGTAGGTCGGACGAACGTCCTCGAGGGGGCTTCGACGATCTCCCAGAGGATCGCGGGGGGATCACGTGCAAATCTGATCCCCCAGCGGTCCTGCGTAGTCGTGATTGAGTACTGGAAACGCGCCTGTCCGAGGCCGGGATGGTCCTCGTCCTGGTGCTAGCCGGCGTGAGGACCACGTTCGAGTCGGTGTAGTTGATACGGAACCAATCGTGTGGGTCCTGTCGATACCACCTAGCGGTCATTTCCGGGAATCAGAGTCCGTCGAGGGATCGAGGCGGGTTGGATCGAGAATCGTCCGCAGCTACGATATCGTCAGGAACGTACTCGACGGCCGTGATCCGGGGTACACGATCGTGGACGTCTCGCTTCAACTGGACATAGATTTGCGTTGCCCCACCTGGATCTGGCACCGACATACGTTAGCTACTGCCTCAGCGTTCTCTGTCGTTGGGGCGGGGAAGTCCCACTCGCGGATGGCGAAGCCAACTATCAGGATACACCGCTGAAGGTGCTTCCACTCGAGAGCAATCTCCCGGCGACGGTCTCAGCGTGAGGGATTCGTTAGCGACCGTCCGCGAAGCTGGTTCGGTGAATCCTGCATCGCTTGGCGCCTATTCCCCGGGTAAGCGTCGTCGTGAGGCGGCTGCAGTATTCGTGCTTGACAGCGTCGGGGGACTTTATCCCGGCCGTGATAGCCGAAATCACCCGGGATCACTGGGTATCGTTGGCTCCTCGGGAGAAATTGAGGTTTTGGAGCGTCTTAGCGCTGGATTTCTGAACGACTGGGAGTTCGTATATTGCATATCGCTATACCGAATTTGGGGCTCGTTCCGTACCACGTAACTCGTCACCGAGTACCGGAAGCCGAGACTGAATCCCCTCCGTATCCGTCATAGAGCGTCTCAACACAGAAATAGACGAGTAGTGGGGAGAAGTGGGTGCTTCTCTAACTCGTCCTGGCCCCGGCTTTCGGAGCATTAGCTGGGACTCGAGGTGGATGTCCTCCACCTTGTCGAGGACTTCATTGAGTTGTCCTTCTTTGAGTTGGTACTCTATCCCCCCGTCGCGACTGGACGTTCTTCTGGGACATATGTGCCCACACTTCCGGGCTTCGACTGCCGCTGGACGGTTCGATAGCGCCGGAGCGTATGTCGTCGCCGGTAGGCAGTCACTCCGCGATCCCCAGCAGCGTCCCGGCCAGTTCCCCGGGGGCTGCGAGGAACGGTGCGTGCCCCGTTTCGAGTCGGTGAACCGCGTCACAGTCGACGGCTTCGTGCATCGATCGCTGGAACGCCACGGGGAGGGCACGGTCCTCCGTACACTCGATGTAGATTCGGGGGGCGGCCCCGTAGTTTCGCTCCGAGAGATCGACCGGCGTGTGGCGCGGCGCCGCTGGCTCCGGGCGCAGTCGGGACGTAGCCCACGCGGCGTCTTCTCCGGTGCAGTCGTGGTAGAGCAGTTCGGCGGCGCCCGCCTCGTCGATGGTGACGACGCCGCGGTCTTCGTCGACGTCGATGTGCTCGGGCAGGGACGAGTCGAACGCGCGGGCGTCGAGGTCGGCGAGCGCCTGGCCGTCGGCGGGCAGGAACGCGGTCAGGTAGACGACGGCTGCGACGGCGTCCGGGTGGTACTCCGCGGTCTGTGTGACGACGTGGCCGCCCATGCTGTGGCCGACGAGAATCACCTCCGCGTCGGCGTCGTCGATGGCCGCGCCGACTCGGTCGACGTAGCCCGAAAACGAGGCGTCGCTCGCGTCCGCCGGGTCGCTGCCGTGGGCCGGCAGTTCGACGGCGAAAGCCTCGTGTCCCGCCGCGCGGAGCCTGGGCAGAAGTTTCTCCCAGCACCACGCACCGTGCCAGGAGCCGTGGACGAGGACGAACGTGCTCATTCTCTGACGAGGACTGCCGCTCCCGAAACGTCTGCTCGCGGCGGTATTCAACGTTCGGTGCCGACTCGAGTGCTGCCCTGAGAATCCCATCCCCGCCGGCGCCGAGAACCCCACCAGTTCGACCGCAACGGCGGGATTTATCGCCCGTCGACACGACGCCCCCGGCGTGAGCGACGACGCCCGCGTCGACATGACCACCGGCGCGATCACGCCCAAACTGTTCGCGCTGGCGTGGCCGCTGGTGCTCGGCAACCTCGTCCAGACGCTGTACAACCTCGCGGACATGTTCTGGGTTGGCCGCGTCAACGCCGAGGCCGTCGCCGCCGTCTCGCTGATGTTCCCCACCTCGTGGATGTTCGTCTCCGTCGCGATGGGGATCACCGCGGCCGCCGTCGCGCTCGTTTCGCAGTACGTCGGCGCCGGCAAGCAGCGCCAGGCCGACCACGCCGTCGCCCAGACGGTGCTCCTGACAGTCGTGATGGGGCTGGTGCTCGCGTCCATCGGGTGGGCGATCCGCTACCCGCTCGTCTCGCTGATCGGCGCGCAGGGGCAGGTGTTCGTCTACTCGATCGACTACCTCGAACCGATCCTGGCGGCAATCCCGTTCACCTTCCTCTTCTTCGCGTTTCGTGCCGTCCTGCGCGCCGCCGGCGACGTGCGGACGGCGATGTGGCTCGTGGTGATTTCGGCGGGCGTGAACGTCGTGCTCGACCCGTTCCTCATCCTCGGCTGGACGCTCGTCGAGGGGGCGCCGTTCGTCGGGACGATCACCTTCCCGGCGATGGGCGTCCGCGGCGCGGGTATCGCGACGCTCGTCTCGCGCGTGCTCGCGGCGCTGATCGGGCTGCTCGTGCTGCTTAACGGCGGGTGGGGGGTCCAACTCCGGATCCCGGACCTCCGCCCCGACCGCGAGGTGCTGACCGAACTCGTCCGGATCGGCGTGCCGGGCTCCGCCGACGGCCTCGCACGCTCGTTCGCGGCGGTGTTTTTCGCCGCGCTGGTCGCCCGATTCGGCCCGATAGCCACCGCGGCCTACGGCATCGGGATCCGGCTGATGTCGGTCTCGTGGACCGTCTCGGGCGCCGTCGGGCAGGCGACGGCGACCGGTGTGGGCCAGAACCTCGGCGCCGACACGCCCGACCGCGCCGCGGAGGTGGCGTGGAAGGCGACGGCGGCGACGATGGCGTTCCTCTTCGCGGTGGGGGCGCTGGCGTTCGTCTACCCGGCGACGGCAGTCGGGGTGTTCGTCGACGAGCAGGGCGTCATCGACGCCGGGGTGGTTCTCCTGCGGATCATCGCGCCGTTCTGGGCGTTCATGGGCGGGCTGATGGTGATTCAGGGCGGCTTCCGGGGCGCCGGCCAGACGAAGCAGGCGATGGCGCTCTCGCTGGCCTCGCGCTGGCTGTTCCGGATCCCGGTCGCGTGGCTGCTGGCGTACTACCTCGCGTGGGACGCCGCGGGGCTCTGGTGGGCGATGGCGTTCTCCGGCGTCGTGACGTTCGTCATCGGCGCCGCGTGGTTCAACCGCGGCCACTGGCGGGAGGGCGTCGTCGATACGGGGCCGGATGTGGCTGCTGGCGACGATTAGCCCGACAGTTCCGGTCCTCTCCGCCGGCGACTCGCCAAAAACACAAGTCCACGGTGGCCCAACGCGTCCCTATGGCCGACGACGAGGACCGCAGTCCCTCCGCGGGTCGTCGCGAGCGCGAGGAGATGTACCCGGAGGCGGGCTGCGTGCTCGTCCGCATCGACTACACCAGCCCGCCGGGGGAGGCGCTGACGGCCGTCCGGACGTACGACTCCCTCGACGCGGTCGGGACGATACCGTCAGACACCGATTGGGAAGGATACGTCGTCTACGACAGCGAGGGCACCGCGTACTCGAAGGGTGATCTGTAGGGTTACTCCCCGTCCAGTTCCTCCCGAAGCAGCTGGTTGACCTGCCCCGGATCCGCGGAGCCGCCGGTCTTCCCCATCACCTGCCCGACGAGGAAGTTCAGCGCCCCCTCGTCGCCGGACTCGTAGTCGTCGACTGCGTCGGGGTTCTCCTCGATGGCTTCCGCGACGGCCTGCTCGACCTCGCCGCCGCTGGCTTTCCCGAGGTCCTCGTCCTCGATGATCGCCTCGGGGCTCTCGCCCTCGTCGAGCATCCGGCGCAGCACGACCTCCTCGGCGTTCTTCGCGGTGAGTTCGTCCTCCGCGACGAGGCGGATCACGTGCTCGATCTCGTCGAGGCGGTCCGTGATGTCGGCGATCTCCATGTCGCGGTAGTTGAGTTCGCCCAGCAGGTTGTCGGCGACCCACGTGGCCGCGAGGTCGGGGTCGAACTCCTCGGCCAACTCCTCGTAGAGGTCGGCGACGGATTTCCGGGAGGTCAGCTTCGAGGCCGCCTCCTCGCTCAGGCCGTACTCCTCGCGGAAGCGGTCGCGGCGGTCGTCCGGGAGTTCCGGGATCGGGATGCGCTCTTTCCAGTCCGCGACCTGGAGCGGCGGCAGGTCTGCCTCGCGGAAGTAGCGGTAGTCCTTCTCCTCCTCCTTCGAGCGCATCGAGACGGTAACGCCGCGGCTCTCGTCCCAGTGGCGGGTCTCCTGTTCGACCTCGCGGCCGCGCTTGACGGCGTTTTTCTGCCGGGTGACCTCGTAGGCCAGCGCCTGCTCGGCGCCCTTGTGGCTGGAGATGTTCTTGACCTCGGTCCGGTTGGCGTTCTCGAGGGTCTCCTCGTCGATCCCGCGGTCCTCGCCCACTTCGTCGGCGGGCACCAGCGAGATGTTGGCGTCGACGCGCAGGCTGCCGTCGCGGGTGGCGTCGAAGACGCCGAGGTATTCGAGGACCTCCTCCAGTTTCGCGAGGAAGGCGCGGGTCTCGGCGGGCGAGCGGAAGTCCGGCCGGGTGACGATCTCCACCAGCGGCGTCCCGGCGCGGTTGTAGTTGACCAGCGTGTAGTCGGCGGTGTCGATGTTGCCCCCCTCGTGCTGGAGGCTGCCGGGGTCCTCCTCGAGGTGGGCCCGTCGGACGCCGATGGCGTGGCGCTCGCCCTCGACGCGCACGTCGAGTTCGCCGTCGGCACAGATCGGCGCGTCGTACTGGGTGAGTTGGAACCCCTTCGGGAGGTCGGGGTAGAAGTAGTTCTTCCGGTGGAACGTGGTCTCCTCGGGGATGTCGGCGTCGAGGGCCTTGCCGATCTTGACCGCCGACTCGACGGCGGCCTCGTTCAGTACGGGGAGTGCGCCCGGCAGCCCCAGACAGACGGGGCAGGTGCGGCTGTTGGGCTCCTCGTCGTCGGCGGCGTCGGTCGAGCAGTTACAGAAGATCTTGGTGTCGGTCTCCAGTTGGACGTGGACCTCCAGCCCGATGACGGCCGCGAGCTCCCGGTCCGCGAGCGCCTGACTCATTGATTCACGATTTCGGTGGTTCGTGGTTAAGCGTGTCGGGAAGCACGCGTCGCCGCGGGAACGGTCACCCGCGGTGTCGGGAGCGTCAGTGCGGGAACGGTCACCCGCGGCGTCGGGGCGCGTCAGTGCGGGAACGGTCACCCGCGGCGTCGGGAGCGTCAGCTCGGGAACGGTTGGTCCCTCAGTACACCAGTTCCCCGGAGATGAACTTCCGGGTGCGCTCGTCGCTCGGATCCTCGAAGATGCGCTCGGTCGAACCGATCTCGGTGAACCCGTCGCCCAGCAGCACGCCCACGCGGTCGGCGATGCGCTCTGCCTGATGCATGTCGTGGGTGGCGACGACGACGCCGATGCCGCGGTCGCGGGCCTCGCCGATCGCCGCCTCGATCAGCCCCGTGTTCCGCGGGTCGAGATCCGAGGTCGGCTCGTCGAGCAGGAGGTAGCTCGGTTCGTACGCGAGCGCTCGCGCGAAGGAGACTCGCTGGGCCTCGCCGCCGGAGAGCGAACCGGCGTCCTGCTCGATCTTGTCGCCCAGTCCGACGATGTCGAGGGCGTCCGTGACGGGATCGGGCGTCGGCGTCGACCCGACGAGCGAGCGAGCCTGCTCGCGGAGTCGCTCACGCCAGCCCTGCCGGACGCGGAGGCCGTACTCGACGTTCCGGGCGACGGTGGCGTCGAACAGGCTCGCTTCCTGAAACACCATCCCGATCCCACGCCGGAGCGCGAGCCGAGTCTCCTCGTCGGCGCCCCAGACGGCCTCGCCGTCGAGTTCGACCGTTCCTGCGCTGGGTTGGAGCGTGAGCGAGAGGATCCGCAGCAGCGTCGTCTTCCCGACGCCGGAGGGACCGATGATGGCGACGACTTCGCCCTGATCGACGTCGAGGGAGACGTCGTCGACGACCCGTTCCGCGTCGTACTGGTGGGAGACGCCCGAGAGCCGGATCATCGGTTCATCGCCCCCGAGTCGCCGAGTCGGACGACGATGGCGTTGACAACCAGCACCAGCCCCACGAGCACGGCGCCGAGCACCATCGCGGTCTCGTAGCGCCCCTGCCGGGCCTCCAGTTGGATGGCGGTCGTCAGCGTCCGGGTCTTCGAGATCCCGTCGGCGCCAGTGATGTTCCCGCCGACGATGAGCACCGAGCCGACCTCGCTGATCGCCCGGCCGAACCCCGCGAGAATCGCCGTCGCGATGCCGTAGCGGGCCTCCTTGATGACGACAAGCGCGACGTCGAGGCGCGTCCCGCCGAGCACGCGTGCGGCGTCGCGAACGTTGTCGTCGACGCCCGTGACCGCCGCGAGACTGATCGCCGTGATCGGCGGGGTCGCGAGCACGAACTGCGAGATGATCATCGCCTCTCGGGTGAAGACGAGCTCCATCGCCCCCAGCGGTCCCTGGTTCGAGACGGCGAAGAGTACCAGCAGGCCGACGACGACGCTGGGGAACCCCATCCCGGTGTTGATCACCGACTTCACCAACTGCTTGCCCGGGAACTCGGTAAAGCCCATCACGAGCGCGACGGGGATACTGAACAGCGCGCTCAGCGCGACCGCCGTACAGCTCACGTACAGCGAGACGTAGATGATGCTCCGCACGTAGCCGTCCTGGAACGGCAGATCGAGGAACAGCGGGAGTAGCCACGCGGCCGGATCGAGCGGCACGGTCACTGGCTCTCGGCGTCGATACGCCACCCGTCCGGAACGTACTGCTGGAAGGCGGGGTTCTCCGAGACGGCCTCGGGGTAGAACAGCTGTTCGCCGTTCAGCTGGTAGTTCGCGATCGCTTCCTGGGCGTCGGGGCTCGTGATCCACCCGATGTACGCCATCGCGAGGTCGTAGTTGACGTTCTCGTGGACGCCGGGGTTGACCGCCATGACCCCGTAGGGGTTCGCGAGGATCTCCGGGCCGCCCTCGATGGGCCCCTGTACGAGGATGGTGAGACTGATTTCCGCGCGCTGGG
>Ga0136556_1000708_pt1 | contig 18688 bp, 21 predicted proteins | sample AntRauTorckE6831_FD_104780 | JGI IMG/M metagenome (GOLD analysis project Ga0136556, IMG submission 104780) | Saline lake microbial communities from Rauer Islands, Antarctica - Metagenome Torckler E6 #831 | ecosystem: Environmental > Aquatic > Non-marine Saline and Alkaline > Saline | place... | reverse complement strand
TGGTGTCGTAGTCCTCGCTGCCCGCGTAGTCGGCGTCGCCGACGGCGGCCATGTGTGCACACTGGGCCTCACCCTCGGCCGGCGCCTCGATGTACGGTACGTCCAGTCGGTCCAGCAGCCCGCGGGTGGTCTCGTGGATGGTGTCGGTCAGGCGCTGGGTCCGGGCCTCCAGTCGTGCGGCCTCAACGGACTCGCCGGCCTCCTCGGCTTCCTTTTTCCGTTCCGTAGCTTTCTCGCGCTGTTCGCGCCGGCGCTCGACCTCGTCGCTTTTGAGGTCGGTGACGCCGCCGTCGAACACCAGCACGGGGGTGACGTCTGCTTCGAAGAACTTCGGCAGCCCCTGGACGACGCCGACGAGGTTGGCGACCTCGTCGCCGGCTGCCGTGGTGTACACCGAGTCGGCGGTGAACTTCACCGTCGTCGTCAGATAGCGGTAGAGCCAGTTGTGCGCGTCGACGGCGACGACGCTCCCCGACAGCGAGTCGAAGGTGACGTCGTCGATTGCGGCGACGTCACGGAGATCCGCGTTGCCCATACGTCGGGTAGCCGACCGGCGGGCTTGAAGGTGGAGGTTCCGGGCGTTCAGTGGGACGCTGGCTCGGAGGGGTCCTCGCCGGGCTTCCCGGGCGTCGACACGAGATCCGGCGCCGGGGCGTCAGCCAGTCGGTTGAGGAACGCGCCCTCCTCCTGACTGAGGTCGCGCTCCTCGTCGGTCCGGAACGTGTCCAGTCCACACTGATAGGTCGCGGCGTCGCGCTGGCCGGGACGTTCGAGCACCAACTCCGCGAGCCCCGTCTCGCGCCCGGTGTAGACGAACCCGGCCTTGTAGAGCGCGTGGTAGGCGAAGGGGTTGTTCACCGCGATGCGGCAGCGACGGAATCCCTTCTGTTCGGCGCGCTCGGCGACGAACGCCGCGAGTCGGGCGCCGATCCCCTCGCCCCGCCGATCGTGGCGAGTGGTGATGTAGCGGATCCAGAGCACCCCGGGGTCGGTGCGGTCGGCGTTGAACGCCGCCGCGGCGACGACGTCCCGCTCGAACGGGTCGTCGTCGCTCCCGGGGTCCGGTCGGTCCAGATCGGCGTCGATCCTGGGCGGCGCCGCTCGCGGGCCGCCGGGGTCCAGCGCGACGGCTTTCCCCGTGTTGCTCATCACGAACTTCCCCGCGTAGCTGAACTCCCGGAAATCGAGCCGGAGCGTCGGCCCCGCGTCCGGCCAGCCCAGCAGCGCGAACTCCATGGATGAGCCAAACGGCTGGACGCTTATCAGGGTTCGCTCGGATCGGCTTTAACTGGCTGTCCGTCCAATATCACGTATGACCGGGTGGCTCGGCCGCGGCGACGTTCGCTTCTTCGACCGCGGCGCTCGACTGTACGACGTGCTGATGCCCGCTCCACGGATGGACTGGGCGGCCGACGCGTTCGCGTTCGCTGATCGACGGATCGAGCGCGTGCTGGACCTCGCGGGCGGCACGGGACGCGTTTCCGACGCGCTCGCGCCCGAGTACGAACCGCTCGTCGCCGACGTGTCGGGGCCGATGCTCCGGCGCGCGGCTGCTCGCGGGCTCCAGACAGTCCGGAGCGACGCAGGCCGACTCCCCATCCGGGGCGACGCCGTCGACGCCGCGGTGATCGTCGACGCCTACCACCATCTGCCGGACCGTGAGGCAGCGCTGGCGGAGGCGGCGCGAGTCGTCGCACCTGGCGGAGTGGTGGTGATCCGTGACTTCGACCCCCTGACACTCGCTGGGCGGGCGATCGCCGAGGGCGAGGGGCTACTGGGGATGGACTCGCAGTTCGTCGGCGTCGACGCCGCGGCCCAACAGCTGACCCGGGCTGGACTGCGCTCGCGCGTGCTCGACCGCGGAACCGTCTACACGGTCGCGGGACGCGTGCCGGACGAGTGAGCCCGCGACTCCGTAACGAAGGAGTCAGTACGGAGGAGTGGAAAGCCGGAGCCATGAGCGAGTCGTTCCTCTCGAAGCGGGTCGATCGGTCGGCCGCGCCGCTCGCGGTCGGCGACGCTATCGCCATCCTCGCAGTGATCGCTATCGGCATGACGAGCCACCAGTCTCTGACGGGCCCCGTCGCGCTGCTGGGGACCGCCGCGCCGTTCCTCCTGGGCTGGGCGCTGATGAGCGTGCCCATCGGTGCCTACTCCGCCGGTGCGGCCGAATCGGCGAAGGCGTCGGTGCCGCTGGCGATCCGCTCGTGGATCCCGGCGGCGGTCATCGGCGTCGTCATCCGCGGCGCGGTCCAGAGCGCGTTCACCGCGAACCTGGCTATCTTCCTCGCTGTGATGCTGGCGACTGGCTCCATCGCCATCGGCGGCTGGCGCTTCGTCGCGTTCAAGCTCCGCTGAGGCAGGCGATTTTTTCCGGCTCCGTGGCTGGGCGGGCGTCGCTTCTCGGCCGCGGCAGATACCCTTTAGACGCTCGCCCCCTATCGCCGACGTATGACCGAGACACTGTTCCTGCGGAGTGAGGACGTCGACGGTCTCGCTGAGCCGGCGGAGTACGTCGACGCCGTCCGCGAGGGGTATCGTCAGCGCGGCGAGGGCGCCGCCGCCGAACCGCGAACCAAACTCGGCAACGAGGATCCGGCGGGGATGCTGACCACCTACGCCGCCGTCCTGCCGGACACGGGCGCGATGGGAGGCTACATGTACAGTTCGGGGTTCAGCGAGCACGACGCGTGGTTCACCACGCCGGTGTTCGATGCCGAGACGGGCGAACCGCTCGCGATGCTCGACGGCGCGTCGATGAACCCGTTCAAGACCGGCGCGACGGGCGCTGTCGGCGTCGACGCGCTCGCCCGCGGGGACGCCACGGACGTCGCCCTGATCGGTTCGGGCGCACAAGCACGCGGTCAACTCCGCTGTACTGCCGCGGTCCGTGACCTCGAGACGGTCTGGGTCTACTCGCCGACGAAGGAGTCCCGCGAGAGCTTCGCGGGCGAGATGAACGAGCGACTCGACGCCGCCGTCGCCGCCGTCGCCTCCCCGGCGGCCGCCGTCGAGGGTGCGGACGTGGTGATCACCGCGACGACGGCCTCGGAGCCGGTGTTCGACGGCGACGACCTCGAACCCGGCACCCACGTCACCGCGATGGGGCAGTACAACCCGGACAAGCGTGAACTCGACGCGACGACCATCGAGCGCGCAACGTACGTCCCGGACCTGCGGGCTCGCGCGACGATAGACGCGGGATCCTTCCTCCAGGCGGTGGAGGAGGGCGTCGTCGACGAGGATCACATCCACGCCGAACTCGGCGAGGTCGTCGCCGGCGAGGCCCCGGGTCGGACGGACGACGAGGAGATCACGGTGTTCGACTCGGGCGGTACTGGGATCGAGACGGTCGCTGGCGCGTATCTGCTCTACGAGAGAGCCCTCGAGGAGGGACTGGGCGAGACGATAGAGTTCGCGCCGGCGAGTCAGGCGCTGACTGGGAAGTAGCGCGGCCGTCGGGGCTGTCACCAGATCCCCGCGACGACAGCTATATGCTGCCGTATCGCCTGTTTTTACGTGGCGGCCACGCCGCCAGTTTCCCATCACCATTCAGCCCCGAATCGGGGCAGTTCACCATGCAAGACACAGCCAAATACCTCATCCACGCGAAACTTTCGGCGGACGGCGTCATCGAACGGAGCGACGTCGTCGGCGCCGTGTTCGGACAGACGGAGGGTCTCCTCGGCGACGAGATGGACCTCCGGGACTTACAGGACGCCTCGAAAGTCGGTCGGATCGACGTGAGCGTCGAAACCGAGGGCGGGCAGTCGTTCGGCGACGTGACCATCGCTTCCTCGCTCGACAAAGTCGAGACGGCCATCCTCGCCGCGTCCCTCGAAACTATCTCCCGGGTCGGCCCCTGCCAGGCCCGAATCGAAGTCACGGACATCGAAGACGTGCGCGCCGCCAAACGGCGGATCGTCGTCCAACGAGCGAAGGAACTGCTCGCGAACTCCTTCGAGGAGAGCGTCCTCACCAGCGACGAACTCCACGAGGAGGTCCGCGAGTCGGTCCGCGTCGGCGAGATGAACGAGTACGCCGGCTACCCCGCCGGCCCGAACGTCGCAGACGGCGACGCCATCGTCGTCGTCGAGGGCCGGGCCGACGTCTCTCGGTTGCTCGAGTTCGGCGTCAAGAACGCCGTCGCCGTCGAGGGGACCAACGTCCCCGAATCCGTGGCGGAACTGACCGCCGGCCGGACCACGACGGCGTTCCTCGACGGCGACCGCGGCGGCCAACTGATCCTGCGGGAACTCGGGCAGGTCGGCGACGTCGACTTCGTCGCGTTCGCGCCCGAGGGCAGATCCGTCGAAGAACTCCCGCGGGGCGAACTGCTCGCGGCGCTCCGCGAGAAGACGCCCTACGACGTGTACGTCGAGGCCCGTGACGCCGCCGACCCGCAGTCGGCCCGCGAAGTCGCCACCGGCGGCGCGGCCCAGGAGGCCGCCCGGACCGACGGTGCCAGCCCAGTCGTCAGCGGTAGCGGCGGCGAGGCGTCGCTGCGCGAGCAGGTGACCGAGACGGAAGACGAAGACGCGGTCGAGTCACCCGCCGACGCGGTGCCTCCGGAGCCTGCGCCACCACAGCAGGTTGAACCGAGTGACGGGAGCGAAGTGGCCGAACCAGGTGACGAGACCGAGGCGGCGGACGAAGAGGCCGCGGAACCGGACGAACGGGCCGAGTCGGAGACGGAAGCCGCGGAACCGACTCTCGGTGACCACGTCCGCGAAGTCGTCGGTGGCCACGCCGGCACCGTCCGCCTGCTCGACGACGATCTGGAGACGCTGCGCGAGGCGCCCGCTGGACGGGCTTACGAGGCTGTCGAGGGAAGCGACGGCGCTCACGCGCTCGTTCTCGACGGCGAACTCGATCAGCGCACGCTGGACGTCGCGGCCGAACACGACTTCCAGCACGCCGTCGCCCGCGACACGGGCGAGTTCGTCAAACAGCCGGCGCTCCCGCACGTCAGACCCGTCGACGGCTTCCTCGCCTGATCAGCCCTCCGGGCACTCCTGGAGGTGCGAGGCGATGTCGGGCACCGACTCGCCACAGAGGCTGCACTCGAACGGCTCGGTCTGTTTGCCGCCCCGGTCGGTGTAGTCCACCTCGTAGCCCGCCTCCGAGAGCACGTCGCTGACCACGTCGCGCTGCTCGTGGGGGACGGAGGCTCGGAGGCGGCGCCGCACGGAGTCGGGCGATATCTGCTGCATCTGTGACTCGTTCTCCGCCAGCCACGCCTCCAGTACCTCCCGCAACTCGTGCTCCTCGCGGAGGTAGGCGATGCCGGTCAGTCCGCCCGCGACGCCCGCGGTAGAGCCGCCGCCGCCCGGGCCCCCGGAGATGTTGAGCGTTCCGACGAGCGCACGGACGTTCTTCGCGAGGTTCTGCACGGGGAGCTCCTCCCGCGGCGAGGGGCCGTGCTCCGAGAGGTACTGCACCGCTCGGGAGTCGGCTGGCTTCTTCGGCATGGGTTCACACACCTCTGGTAGCTCCACCACCGTATTGGTACCGGGGATTCCCACCTCCCTACTCAGTCCTCGTCGACTATCGCGCGGAGCCGGTAGCCGGGCCCAGAACCGTAGGCGTCCGGCTCCACGCCGACGCGCTCGAAGCCGAACTCGTCGTAGAGCCGTTGTGCGCCCTCGTTCTCGGCGGCGACGCGGAGTTCGACGGCGGTACCTTCGGGAACGCGGTCGAACATCTCTTGGAACAGCGCGCGCCCCCGACCCTCCCGGCGATAGTCGGGGTGGACGACCATCTCCGCGGCGTAAGTCGGATCGCCGGGAAACCAGAGCAGGTAGCCGACGACGGCGCCGTCGACCGTCGAGACGAGCAGTTCGCCGCCGGCGATAGGGTCGAGTAGCTCCGGGGCTGGCTCGGGGAGGCGCTGCTGGAGGCGGGAGACGGTGGCTCGGTCCCCGGCGCGGGCGTCCCGGATCACGCGAGCAATAGGAGCAGCACGCTCGCCAGCGCGCCCGCGAGCGTCGCGAGCAGGTTCACCGTCTCGTTCTCGATGCGCTCGCCCTCGACGGTCGCACCCAGCAGGCTGTCGGCGGTCATGCCCGCGAGGCCGCCGACGGCGACGACGGCGACGAGCGTCGGCATCGGTGTCGAGATGCCGAGCAGCATGCTCGACAACACGCCCACGAACGCGGCGCCGACGAGGCCGGCGAGTTCGCCCTGCCAGGTGACGGCGCCGTCGGTGCCGGGTGAGACGCGCTTCCAGGTCGTCACCAGCCGGGGGTTGTCGAACAGGCCGCCGATCTCGCTGGAGAGCGTGTCGCCCATCGCCGCCGCCAGCGACCCCGCGAACGCGACTCGGAACAGGTCCGGATCGACCGGGAAGTCGGCCGCGGCGGCGAAGCCAACGACTGCGAGCAGCGCGATGGCGGCGTTCCCGAGCACGTTCCCCAGCCCCCGGGCGCCCTCGTTCTCCTCGGCGACGCCGCGCTTTGCCTTGACCTCGAAACGGAACTTCGTCGAGAGCGTGCCGATGCCGAAGAACGTGAGCAGGAGCGCGAACCAGCCCGGTCCGCCGAGGACGATGGTGACCAGACAGAGCAACACGCCCGAGAGCATCCCCTCGACGGAGGCGGTACCGGTGGCGTAGGTGACGATACCGAGGAAGAGTGCGACGCCCAGTGCCAGCCCCACGTCGAGCACGTGGACCGATTGGGAGAGGGCGCCGATGACGAGCATCGTCGCGCCGACGGCGAACGTCGCCGCGGCGCGGTCGTCAGCCGAGAGCAGCGACCGGGTCAGCGCGCCAACGAGCGCCGCGAGTGCGGCGTGGAACGTCGCCGTCGAGAGGTCGATGGCCTCGACGCTGGCGACGCCGACGGGGGAGTTCCCCAGCGCAACGACGACTAACTGTGCCAGCAGCGCGGCGACGAAGCCGGCGACGGCGAACGCCGAGATGACGAGGAACTCCTCGTCGACTCGCTCGCGGAGTGCGGTGGCGCCGAGGGTGCCGACGCCGACGGTGACGACGCTGGCGGCGAACGCCGGCAGCGGCATGGAGTAGGTGGCGGTGACGAACGGCGGCGGCGCGGCGAGGAAGGCGAGCACGGCCGCCGACAGCGAGAACGCAGCGAGACCGTAGAGCCGGCCGGCCTGCCAGTCTCGTGGGCGCGCGAACAGCTCGAAGGCGGGACCCTCGTCGATGAGGAACGCGGCGGCGCCCGCGATGGCGAGGAACGGCAGCACCGTCGCCCAGCCCAGCACCGGCGCGGCGAGCGCGAGCAGGGAAACTGCAGCGAACCCAGCGTCGCGCCTGAGCGTCCGATTCACGACGCCGGCTACCCCCGACGCGTACTTAACGCTCCCGACAGCCACCGATCCCTGCCGCTGGTCGGGACGAGAAACCGCCCCAGCGAAGGGTTTTCGAGCGCGCGAGCGCAACTGCGTGTGTGGGAGCGTACGACGCCTATCTCGCCCTCCGCCACCGCCTCGCCGACGCCGACGGCCCCGAACACGTCGCGCTGGTGCTCACCGAGCGTGACCTGCTGGAGCAGGGCGCCTACGAGACCCTGGAGCGAACGCTCGGTTGGGCGTTCGACTACGGCGCCGAGCGCGTCACCGTCTCGGTGTCGGTGCTCGACGAGGCGGTCGTGCCGACACTGAAACGGGAGCTACAGGCAATCGACGCGCCGAGACCGGTCGCGGTTCGCGGCCCCGACGACGCCGAACGCGCCGACGCGCCGATCCGGATCAACCTCGGCCTCGGCGGCCGTGGGGAGTTCGCTCGGGCGGTTCGGGAGATGGCCGAGGACGTGGAGGCGGGGGATCTCGATCCCGAGGCCGTCGACGAGGAGACCGTCACCGATCACCTCGTCTTTCCGGAAGAGCCGGATCTGTTGATCAAGACCGGCGCCGAGCGACTGTCGGACTTCCTCATCTGGCAGTCGACGTACTCGGAGCTCTACTTCACCGACGTGAATTGGCGGGACTTCCGTAAACGGGACTACCTCCGGGCCGTCCGGGAGTTCGAGGACCGACAGCGCCGCTTCGGGGAGTAGTCATCGTCAAACTCGGCTGACGGGGTGCCGAGTAGCGTACTCTGCGGACTCGGCTGACGGGGTGCCGAGTAGCGTACTCTGCGGACTCGGCTGACGGGGTGCCGAGTAGCCTACTCTGCCGACTCGGTGCTGCGGGCGTCGAGTTCGGCGTCGATTTCGGCGGTCGCGCCGGGGAGTTTCTCGCGGAGGCGGCCGGCGACGGTCCGGGCCTCCTCGAGTTCGGTCTCGGCGACGGCCCGGACGATGGCGGCCCCGCGCTCGCTGCGGGTGCGCTGCCAGGAGCGCTCGCGGGACTGGTAGGTCCGGATGCCCCGGAGGAAGTCGATCTTCGAGAACTCCGGCCAGTAGGGCGCACAGAAGTAGGCGGCGGCCTCGTTGCCGTTGGCGTGCCACGGCAGGAAGTTCGAGGTGCGCTCGTCGCCACCCGTGCGGATGATCAGGTCCACGTCCCGGACCTCCCGGCCGTACAGTCGATCGTCGACGAGGTCGGTGTCGATCGATTCGGGGTCGAGGTCGCCGGCGTCGACGTCCGAGAGCACGTCGCGGGCTGCCCGGAGGAGTTCGTTCCGGCCACCGTAGGCGAGCGCGACGTTCAAGCGGAACGACTCGTACTCGGCCGTTTTTCCCTCGGCGTAGTCGATGGCGTCCCGCACCCGTTCCGGGAGGCGGTCGGTCTCGCCGATAGCACGGATGGCGACGCCGTTCTCGTGGATGCGCTCGTTGTCGGCGATGCCCGTGAGTTTCTCACAGAGCAGGTCGTAGAGGTGTTCACGCTCCTCGGGCGGGCGTTTGAAGTTCTCCGTGGAGAACGCGTAGAGGGTGAGTTCCTTGACGCCGAGATCCTGGCACCACTCGAGCACCCGTTCGGTGGTCTCGGCGCCGGCCCGATGGCCGTCGGCGGCGTCGTCGCCGCGCTCGCGGGCGTAGCGCCGGTTGCCGTCTTGGATGATCGCGACGTGGGAGGGGCCCCCCTGGCCCTCGCGTCGGAGGAGCCGTTCGTAGGCCCGGGAGACCTGACGGCTGACCCACTGCTTCATACGGGATAGAGGGCTGGCACGGTGTATGAGTCTTGTGACGACGATCCGGCGACCGCCTCAATCGTCCCGTTCTGGTCAGTTATTCCCCCGCTTGTTAGACCACATCTGTTCTCGATGAAGCGCTCACGAGTCTGTCGAGTCCCGCGTAAGGGGAGCCTACTGGCTTCGATCCGGCCCACAAACGTCTTAACCCAGAGCGACCCAGTAGCGGTTATGGATCCCCTCGTGTTGCAGTTCGATCTGGATTTCCGGCAGCTCGGCGTCGAAGCCGGCACCGGCGCGCTCGTCGGGGCGCTCATCGGGTTCGCCGCCAAGAAAGTGGCCAAGATCATCGCGGTGCTGGTCGGCATCGAGATGGCGCTGTTCAAGTTCCTCGAATCCCGCGGCATCCTCACCGTCGACTGGAACCGCCTCACGTCGGGGATGATCGGCGCGGGAGAGGACGTCGCCGCCGGCGCGCCGCCGTCGTGGCTCCAGACCATCCTCTCGACAGTCTCCGTGTCGGCTGGATTCACCGGCGGGTTCTACGTCGGCTGGCGCCGGGCCTGATCGGTCGATAGAACGGGAAAACAGTTCTCAACGAGCGCCGAGCGGTTCTCAGCGAGTTTTGAGGTCGTCTTTCTCCTTCACGATGCTGGTCTCGGCCTCGCCGCTGGTCTCCTCGTTGACCAGGTCGTAGAAGTCGTTCTGCATCCCCGCGGGGAACGTGATGACGCCGATCCAGGAGCCGTCGGTCTGCCACTCCTCGCGCTCGAGGTCGCCGTACTGCCTGATCTTCGCCTGGGCGCTCCCCGCGTAGTCCGGCGGGACGTTGACCGCGACGGTGACCTCGTCGAATCGGATGGGGATCACCGGTCGAAGCGCATCGAGGGCGTCGTCGACCTGTGATTCGACCGGTTCCATCGGATCGACGGAGAACCCGGCCTCCTCCAGCGCCCGCTCGATACGGTCGGGCGGGTGGGGCGCGTTGTCCATCTGGGGGTTGACCGCGTTCCGCGCGATCTGGGTGACTAGCGCGTTGTGCTTCTGCTCCTCCATCTCCTTGCGCTGCTCGGCGGTGATCTGGATCTCCCCGCGTTCGACGACCTCCGGGATGATCTCCAGCGGATCGGTCGTCCCGAACACCTCCTCGAGGGATGTCTCGGCGGGTCGATCGCCCCGCGAGGCGTTCTCGAACACGTCCTCGGCGGCGATCACGTCCTCGAGGTCGCCCTCGAACTCCCCGCGCTTCATCTCGAGAGCGGCGTCGGGGTCGATGAGCACCTCGAAGCGCTCGCCGTGGGACTCCAGCCGCGCCGTGACGGCTTCGTCGAGTGGAATCATGCGTGTTGGTTCCACGGCCGCCCCCTTAAATAGTCGCCCTCCGTGGCGTGGTCAGCGGAACGCACCCAGACTCGACTGCATCTCGCGGTCGGTGGCGCCCTCGACGACCTCGTATCCCACCAGTTCGCGCAGATCGACGGCGTAGGTGCTGCCGCCACGGTCCAGCAAGAGGATCCTCCCTTTCACGCCGCGAACCGTGCCCGTCGCCATGGTCTCGCTGACTGGTCGGCCGGTGAGGTCGAGTTCGTAGTCGAAGTCGAACGTGTCGATCGGGTCGAACTCGGAGAGCAGGTCTGCCCAGGCGGCGTCGTCGACCGACTGGCCGAGACCATCGATCTTCGTGGGCACGCGGACGCGATCCGGGATTCGCTCCGCGATGCCGGACTCGATCCGCCGGGCCTCGCGGCCGTCGTCGACGGTTCGGATGTGGGCCGCGCGGTCGGCGCCCTGCTCCAGCAGTCGGGTTTCGAGGCGCCACTCGCGAGTGACGCCGACTTTGAACGTGTCCGGGGCGAAGGCGGCGAGATAGACCGCGTGATCCTCGAAGCAGTCCATCTCGTCTTTCAGACAGTCGCCGGTACAGCGCGCACAGACCCAGACGTGGCTGTGCTGGTCGCAGTAGGGCGCGCCGTCGGCGTCGCAGGTCACGTGGTCGTCGTCGACGAGGCCGGCGCAGTGGCGCTCACCCAGCGTGTAGGCGATCTCGGTGCCGGGCGTCAGATCGACGTACCCCACCTCGCCGTCTTCGGCGAGTAGGAGGCCATCCCCGGAGTCGTAGCCGACGAACTGCACAATATCGCTTGGCTGTCGGGCCGCATATGGCTGTCCATCGCTGACGATCCAGTTCGTTTCGAGAACGAATACATAATTTTCCTGCTGATTCGGTAAAGATTTATCTCGGTTGGGGATCGTGGTACGAGCCGTCATGCCACGAAACGGCTCGACACGTCGTGACGCGTTGAAAGCAGTGGGCGCCGCCGCCGGCGTCTCCACCCTCTCGGGACTCGCGTCCGCGAAGGGTGACCAGCAGGTGGAAGTCAACGTCGGGTGGGACGACGACCACGGTCGGTCGAAGGCCCAAGCCGCCGCCGACGAGGTGATCCGGGAGTTCGCCTTCGACGCGATGACCGCGAGGATGTCCGCGACGGCCGCCGAAGCACTCGGAGATCACCCACACGTCCGGTACGTGGAGGAGAACGGGACGATGCAGGCGCTGGCACAGTCGCTCCCGTGGGGCCAGGACCGCGTCGACAGCGAGGTGGCTCACAGCAACGGCGACACCGGCGACGGCGCCGACATCGCCATCCTGGACACGGGAATCGACTCCGACCACCCCGACCTGACTGCCAACATCGGTGCCGGGAAGGCGTTCGTCACCTGTTCGACGCGGGGTGGCTGTCGGTACGGCGCCAAGCCCGCCGACAACACCTGCTACACGTCGTGGGACGACGACAACGACCACGGCTCCCACTGCGCCGGCATCGCCGACGCCGTCGACAACAGCCAGGGTGTCGTCGGAACGTCGACGAAGGCGACGCTCCACGCGGTGAAAGTACTCGACAAGTGTGGCTCGGGGTCGTTCTCGGATATCGCGGCCGGCGTCGAGTACGTCGCCGACCAGGGCTGGGACGTCGGGTCGATGAGTCTCGGCGCGTCCAGTAGCTCCGAGGCGCTGCGTGACGCCTGCCAATACGCCCACGACAAGGGCGTGTTCCTCGTGGGCGCCGCGGGCAACTCCGGCCCCTGTACGGACTGTGTTGGCTACCCCGCAGCGTACGACACTGTGATGGCCGTCTCGGCGACGACGGAGAGCGACACGCTGGCGGAGTTCTCCTCGACGGGGCCGGAAGTCGAAATCGCCGCGCCGGGCGACACCGTCAACTCCACCATCCCCGGCGGCTACGACGAGTTCTCGGGGACGTCGATGTCCTGTCCGCACGTCGCCGGCGCTGCCGGCCAACTGATGGCCAACGGCGCGACCAACACCGAAGTCCGGGACACCTTGAAGAGCACGGCCGAGGATATCGGCCTCGGCGGCAACGAGCAGGGGAGTGGCCTGCTCGACGTGGCCGCAGCACTGGGTTACGACTCGAGCGACGACTGACGGGACCGTCGCTGGCGAGCGCGTAACACGGAGCAGTAAACGGCGGGTCGACCGTCGGCGCGATCAGCGCTCGCCGGCGTCGCGGACATCCATCGACTGGCAGTCCGGACAGCGGACGCCCAGCATTCGTGTTTTGGGCTGATCGAACTCGGTGCCACACGAGGCACACTCGTAGGTGAACACGTCGTCGTCACCGGCCGACCCACCGGATATCGCGTCCGAAAGGGAACGTAGTAGTCCCACGCTCATACCCACTAACACGCGGTTTGCGCTCCGATCCTTTTCAACGTTGGGACGGGTCTCGACCGCCTAGAACGGGAGACCGCCGCGAACGAGCCACCGTTCGGCCTGTCGGGGTGAACACCAAGGATCTCAGCAGACGGGTTTCGGGTCGATGTTCATCCCTCGCAGCGCGTCGGCGTAGTCGTCGTAGGCGATCTGTACCGTGTACTCGGCGACGTTCCGGGCGTCCTCCCAGTCTTCCTCGCTCTCACACAGCGTCCCCAGCAGGTCCACCCCCCGTTCGGTTCCGAGGTCGGTCTCCTCGCGCAGTTCTCGGAACAGGTTAGCGCGCCGGTTGTCGGCCCCGTTGACGAAAAACGAGATCACTTGCGAGTGGGTGCGGTCGGCGACGAGGCCGCGGCCGACCATCCCCGCGGCGACGCGGGTAACCGCGCGGTCGCGCCCGCGGAGGTACTCGTGAAGCGCGCCGCCGTCGTTCGGGTCGTACGCCGCGCCGTTCTTCTCCTCCAGCGCCGCAAGCACACGCTCGCGGTGGTCTCGCTCCCGCTCGGCGACCTCGGCGAACGCCTTGCGGGCGCGCTGGTGGTCCTCCTCGTCGGCCCACTGGGAGAACGTGGTGTGGGCGGCGTGTTCAGAATCCGCCGCGGCCTCCAACACGTGCCGCGTCGTGAGGTCGGCGTCGGTGAGCGCCACCAGTAGCTTGTTCGACCCGAGCCGCTTCAGTTCGGTCTGCTTCCCCTCCGAGACTCGTTCGCGGAGCGTGGCGCCGTCCATGCCAGCCGAATCGGTCGCGGGGTCAATAGGTCTCCCGGCGGGCGCTGTCGTTTTGCCCGCGTCGACCCTACTCTCGGCCATGTCCGAGAGTCAAGCCGACGCGCCGGCCGTCGACGCGGCCGAACTCGCGTCGTGGCTCCGCGCGGGGGAGTCGTTCACCGTCCTCGACGTGCGGAACCGCGACGAGTTCGAGTCGTGGCACGTCGACGGGCCGAGCGTCGAGGCGGTCCAGACGCCCCACCAGCAGTTCATCGCCGCACGAGCGAGAGGGACGACCGAGGACCTCGTGCCGGACGGCCCCGAACCGGTTCTCGTGGTCTGTGGCGTCGGCGAGGCCAGCGCCGAGGTGGCCACACAACTCCGCGAGACGGGGGTTGACGCCCGCAACCTCGCGGGCGGGATGGCGGCCTGGGCGCGTGCGTACGAGGCAGTCGATATACCGACTGCGACGGGGACGGTGCGCCAGTACCAGCGCCCGTCCTCTGGCTGTCTCGCGTATCTCCTCGTCTCGGATGGCGAGGCCGCCGTCGTCGACCCGCTTCGCGCGTTCGCGCACCGCTACGCCGAGGACTCGGCGGCACACGACGCCACCATCGAGTACGCGATCGACACGCACGTCCACGCCGACCACGTGAGCGGCGTTCGCACTGTCGCCGACGCGACTGGCGCCGATGTCGTGTTACCAGCGGGCGTCACCGACTACGGCATCGACCTCGACCTCGACGCCGACCAACTGTTGGCCGACGGCGACACGGTCGGCGTCGGTCGACTCGCGCTCGAAACACTCGCGCTGCCGGGACACACCCCCGAGGCGGTCGGCTTCCGCGTAGTCGTCGACGAACACGGCGACCTGTTGCTCGCGGGCGACACGCTGTTCCTCGATTCGGTCGCACGGCCCGACCTCGCGGTCGAAGCGGGGGCGATGGCGTCGATGGCACGGAACCTGTTCGCGACGCTCTCCGAGTTGACGAACCTCCCAGATGAGACGCGGGTCGCGCCGGGCCACGTCGCGACAGCGACGAGTGCCGATTCGGCGGGCCGCTACCTCGACACGGTCGGTGACCTCCGGCAGCGACTCGATGTACTCTCGCTCTCCGAAGACGCGTTCGTCGCGCAGCTGACCGACTCGATGCCGGAGCGACCGGCCAACGACGCAGCGATTCGGCGTATCAACCTCGGGCAGGAGTCGATCGACGACGAGGCGGCGTTCGACCTCGAACTCGGGCCGAACAACTGCGCAGCGCAGTAACGAGAAATTCAGAAAGTGTGTTAATCGCCCGCCGCGGCTGTTGCTAGGTGGGGCGATCAGTCGTCGTCCGCAGCAGCGTCGGCGTCGTCGGCCGCGACGTCCTCGATGCTCGGCGGGTAGCTCCCGCGGTCGAGTTTGAGATCGGTTTTGGGGCGGGCCATGCAGGTCAGCGCGTAGTTTTCGGCCTCCTCCTCGGTCAGCGCGCGCTGCTCGACGACGGTCTGTTCGACCTCGCCCTCGATGATTTCTGCCGTACAGGCCAGACACATGCCGACGCGGCAGGAGTACTCCTGGGCGATCCCTTCCTCCATGCAGACCTGCAGGATCGGGCGCGTCTCCGGGACCTCGATGGTATCGTCGGTGCCGACGAACTCCACGGTGTGCTCGGTCATACTCGGAGGCTGCGTGGGGAGCCGAGAAAAGGGTTTATGCCTGACTCGGCGACTACTCGCTCTCTGCTTTTTCCTTCTCGTCCCGGTGGCGGATCGTAAGCACCGGCACGTCGGCGGTGCGGACCACGCGCTCGGTGACGCTGCCCAGCAGGAAGCGCTCGACGCCGCTGCGGCCGTGGGTGCCCATGACGACGAGATCAACGTCCTCACTGTCGATATAGTCGAGGATCCGGCGGTAGGCGGTGCCGGAGACGACGTGGGTCTCGATATCGACGCCCGCCTCGGCGGCGGCGTCGGTGACCTCCTCGACAGCGCGCTGGCCCTCCTCCTCGAGGGCGTCGATCACGAGTTCGGAGCCGGCTTCGATGGAGGAGAACGCGCTGGCATCGACGACGTACAGCGCGTGGATCGTCGCGTCGTACGTCTTCGCGAGGTCGACGGCGTGTTCGATGGCGGCGGTTGCGGCGGGGCTCCCGTCGGTCGGAACGAGGATGTCCTTGTACATCTCGCTTTCACTTGCGCGCGGCAGGGGTTAGAAACCCCGGTTCCGCGAGGCGTCAGTCGAGTGCTTCCCGCACGGCGGCCTCGCCCGACCGCATTCCTTCGTAGCGCTCGTTCTCGCCGTCGCCCAGCGGCGTCGTTTCGACGACGCGCCAGCCGTCGTCGAAGACGAGGCCCTTCACCCAGTCCTCGGTCGCGAGCAGCAGGCCGACGATGGCGCCGTCGTCGGCGTCCTCGAGGTCGGCGACGTTCACGGCGACCTCCAGCGCGTCGGAGTGGTTGAACGAGGCAAGTTCGGCGTCGGTCAGCGGGCGGTCCGGCAGGGAGTCGAGCACGCTCATAGCCGGAGATACGGCTTCGGGCGGAAGGCGGTTCCGAAGGCTCGCCGACCGTCGATCCCTGCCGGCGTCGACGCCGCTTCCTCGCGGTTTCGCCGTTTCCGAACTTCCCTCGCGGCTGCGCCGCTTCCGAACTTCCCTCGCGGCTGCGCCGCTTCCGAACTTCCCTCGCGGCTTCGCCGCTTCCGAACCTTCATGCCACAGCGGGCGACAGGCACGGGTATGCGCCGACTCGACCGGATCGAGCGCGCGGTCCTCGCGCTGACGGTCCTCGCGGTGCTGGCCCGACTGTTCGGCCTCGGGGCCCGGCCGTTCGACTGGGGCGAGGCCCGGGTGGGCTACTGGACGCTGCGCTCGCTCGATACCGGCGTCTACGCCTACCGCCCCGTCGCTGGCGGGCCGTTCCTCTACGTCGTCGGCCGCTGGCTGTTCTCGCTCGGCCTGAGCAGCGACGCCGCCGCGCGGGTGCCCGTCGCGCTCGTGGGCGGACTGCTCCCCCTCGCTGCGCTGTTGTTCCGTCGGGCGACCCTCGTCGTCGACCGCGCGGCGGACTCGCAGCACGCGTCCGGAGTCGGACTCTCCGAGGCCGAGACGGTCGCGCTGGCGCTCATGCTCGCGCTGGCGCCGCCGCTGCTCTACTACTCCCGGGTGCTGCATGGGGATCTCCCGCTGGCGGCGTTCTCGCTCCTGGCCCTCGGTTTCGCGATCCGGTGGCGCTACCGGGGCGATCGTCGCTCGCTCTACGCCGCTGCAGGCGCGTTCGGCCTGGCGCTTACTACCTCCGGGTTCGTGCTCGCGACGATCATCTGCTGGCTGCTCGCGGCTGTGTTGACCGTCGACGAGACACGGATCCGCGGCGTCGATCCGGGTGCGATGAGGGGGCGCGCCCGGGACGGCGTCTCGTGGCTCGTCGACCGTCAGGTCGCGCTGATCCGGAGCGTCCTCGTCACCGTCGGCGTCGTGCTGTTTTTCTACGTCCCGCGGGGCTGGATCGACCTGTCTCGCCCGGCGACGCTGCTCTCGGCGCTCGAGACAGGCACCGTCGGCGCCCTCCAGCGATTCCTCGCAGTCCGGGTGCTCGGTCGCCACGCGCCGCCGACGCACACCAACGACCACCCACTCCTCCACTTCGTCGTCGAGAACGTCGAGGTACTGCTGGCGGCGGCGCTCCCGGTGGTCGGTCTCGCCCTCTACGGCTTCTTCCGTGAGCGCTACGCCGGCCGCTCCCGGCCCGCGGTGGCGTTCGCCACCTACTGGGCCGGCGCGGGACTGCTGATCTATCCGATGGCGACGGAGGTGAGCGAGCCCTGGGTCGCCGTCCACGTACTCGCGCCCGCGACCGTCCCCGCGGCGGTCGGCTTCGCAGCGCTCTGGAGCCACGCGACGGCAGCCGTCGACGCGGGCGACGCGGCGCGTGTCGCCGCCGCGGTCCTGCTGCTCTCGGGTGCCGGCATTCACACCGGCGCCGTCGTCGCCGGCGAGGTGTACGACGCGCCCGCGGCCGACGACTCGCTGCCGGGTTACGCGCAACCTGGCGGAGATCTGCACGACGTGGTGTTCGCGATGGCGGGCGCGATTTCCGGGAACGCCGGGACGGACGTGCTCTACGTCGGCGAGCGGTTCGCCGTCGCCGACGAGGCGACGCTCGATCGTCCACCCGTGCCCGCGGCCGACCGCGGAGCGTTCTCGGCGCGCCTGCCGTTCGCGTGGTACGTCGAGCGTGCCGACGCCGAGACGGCGAGTGTTGCCTCGCCCGGCGAGATTTCCGAGCCAGTACCGCCGGTCGTCGTCACGTCGCCGACCCACGGCGCGACGCTGAGCCGGCAGCTACCGGGCTACGAGCGATACGAGGTGAACACGGGACTCACGAACCGACGGCTGATCGTGTTCGTGAACGGCTGAGTCGGGAAAACGGGCGGCCGCGGGAGTCTAGCGGAAGCCCATCGCTTCGATCTGTTCCTGGTAGCGGTTGCGGATGGTGACCTCCGTCACCTGGGCAACGTCGGCGACTTCGCGCTGGGTCTTCTTCTCGTTGCAGAGCAGCGAGGCGGCGTAGATGGCCGCGGCGGCGAAGCCGGTCGGGGACTTGCCCGAGAGCAGGCCCTGTTCGGCCGAGACGTCGATGATCTCCGTCGCCTTCGACTGGACCTCCTCGCTGAGGCCGAGTTCGGAGGCGAAGCGCGGGACGAACTGCTTGGGGTCGACCGGCTTGAGTTCGAGGCCGAGTTCCTGCGAGATGTAGCGGTACGTGCGACCGATCTCCTTCTGGGGAACGCGGGAGACCTCGGCGACTTCGTCGAGGCTGCGCGGGATCCCCTCCTGGCGGCAGGCGGCGTACAGCGCGGCGGTGGCGACGCCCTCGATGGAGCGCCCGCGGATCAGGTCCTCGTTCAGCGCGCGCCGGTAGATCACCGACGCCACCTCGCGCACCGAGCGTGGGACGCCCAGCGCCGAGGCCATGCGGTCGACCTCCGAGAGCGCGAACTGGAGGTTCCGTTCGCCCGCGTCCTTGGTCCGTATTCGCTCCTGCCACTTGCGCAGGCGGTGCATCTGGCTCCGCTTCTCGGAGGAGAGCGAGCGCCCGTAGGCGTCCTTGTCCTTCCAGTCGATCGTCGTCGTCAGCCCCCGATCGTGCATCGTCTCCGTGATCGGCGCCCCGACGCGGGACTTGCTCTGGCGCTCGGAGTGGTTGAACGCGCGCCACTC
>Ga0136556_1000703_pt1 | contig 18802 bp, 21 predicted proteins | sample AntRauTorckE6831_FD_104780 | JGI IMG/M metagenome (GOLD analysis project Ga0136556, IMG submission 104780) | Saline lake microbial communities from Rauer Islands, Antarctica - Metagenome Torckler E6 #831 | ecosystem: Environmental > Aquatic > Non-marine Saline and Alkaline > Saline | place... | reverse complement strand
TAAGTATGAGGGCAAATTTAAGGAACCGGTAACCGCCTTTCCGGGTCATTGGGCTCCCAATGCATTGGAATTCTACAATGCAAGTCAATTCCCGGAAAAATACCATAATGCCGCGCTTATTGCTTTTCACGGCTCTTGGAACCGGGCTCCGCTTCCTCAGGAAGGATACAAAGTAGTATTTGTTTCCTTTGAAGACGACAGCGCCTCCTCAAATTATCAAGAATTTGCTACGGGCTTTGCAGGCACGGATACGCCCCAACCGGGCACAGCCGAACACCGTCCCACGGGACTGGGCATTGGTCCTGACGGCTCTCTCTACGTAACGGATGATACCGGAGGCACGGTCTGGAGAATTGTTTATACCGGTTCTTGAATTTATGGTAGATGGAGTCCACTTTAAAAGTGGGCCCCATCTTTCTTAATTCTGTTGCGGAACCTTTATTTTATTGCATTAACCTTCCGTTGAAGCTCTTGCATCTTTGCAGCCGCATCGATTGGGATAGCGACATCTTTTCCCGCAACGGCAAGCTCATATAATTCCAGCACTACCTTATACTTTTCCATTGCCTTGCCGGTTTCACCCTGCATTTCCATAATTTCTGCTTCTTCTTTCATTATATTACCCAGGGCAAAAGCAAGATCTGCTGAAAATGTGCCACCTTTGGTACACAATTCTATCAAGCCTTCAATATCTTTTTCCTGTAGAAGCTTCCGATTTTCATCAAAAAAGCGAGCATACATATTGTCTATTTCAACTAAAGCTTTATCAAACTTCTTTTCTTGCTTTAATCCCAAAATTACAATTAGCACCTGCACCAGCTTTTGCACCTCGCGCATGATATAATCTTTTTCAATCATTTGAATCAGGATTTAGAGGATGGAAGAATTATTGGGATGATTTTATCTTAATTATCTAAACAATCCTTACAATCTGATTCTAATTTTACTCTACACGTTTCCCTTCCAGCACCCGGCCGCCCTGGTAAAGTTTCAGCTTAATAAAATTACCGTTTTCATCCGGGATGAACTCAATCTGCGCATCTACTACCTTAAGAAAAAACTTTGTTTCGCTTTCAGGATAAACCGGGAATTTCTGTTGACCGGTGGCCTGGGTCATAAGTTGGTCTCCCTCTTTGGTGACGGTAATGCTAAATGCAGCAGTGATTTGATACGTGCCGGTGTAGGAATCCAGTGTGGAAGAATCTACCGTAACGGTAGTCCGCACTTTCTTTAGCGGATGGCGTTCATCCAGCAGGTGCAAACCAATATCATCAACCGATTCTGTGCCATTAGATAATACCACTATTGCCGTGCCCTCTTCTTTGTTTAAACCCGCAAAGCTTTTAAACCCTCCCGTGCCGCCGTTGTGCCAGATAATCGTATCCTGTTGCGTTGAATAAAACCAGCCAAGGCCAATGGCAGGACTTTTGCTCGTATCAAAGCTGATTTGATGCGTTTTGTTAATGGCGGATTTTAAATCGGATTCTTGTAACCCCATTTGTGCTTTCATGTACGTTGCCATATCCTCGGTGGTGGAACGGATAGCTCCTGCTCCCGCCAGTGTGGGAATATCCCAGTGTTTAGCATCTTCACCATAATTGTAGGGAGCTGCAAATCTCGCTTGCTTCTGTGCAGAAATTGCAATGCCCGTATCATTCATTTCAAGCGGACCGGTAATATATTGCTGCAAAAGTTGTTCGTAGCTCTTGCCCGACTGTAGCTCCAAAATATGTCCCAACAAGCCCAGTTCAAGATTGGAATAAGCGAAATTTGAGCCCGGGGCTGCCGTAAGCTCATACTCGTTTAAAAATTCATACATCTGCTTTACTGTGTAATCTGCATAGGGATTTAGCGGATCACTCGGACTCATATTAAAAGGTACGCTCGGCAAACCGGCGGTATGCGTAGCAAGGTGCTGCAACGTAATCTTCTTGTCTTCAAAAGCAGGCATATTCACAGAATTAGGCAGCAATGTTTCAATTGGAGTGTCCAGCGAAAACGCGCCCTCTTCTGCCATTTTTATCATCATTAATGCGGTAAAGGTTTTAGAGATGGAACCGATTTCAAAAATAGTATTTTTTGTAATGGTTTTACTGCGCTTCGGCGATAAGGAACCACGTAAAATAAACCGGGTACGGCCATCCGGATAAATGTACGCGATGGAAACACCTAAAATATTTCCTTCCGCAAGCCGGTCGGCGATGTTCTCCTGCACGGCCTTAAAATAGGGCTGGGCTTGCAAAGATAATCCATAAACCAATAGTATAATTATACATACAAGTTTTCGGGTTGATGATGTCATTTTCTTCATGATTAATTAATACCTAAAAGACGATACGTTTTTAAAATATTTATATAAGTCTTCTTTTCTTTGAATAAAAATATCTATATCTAAATTATAACTACAAGTGCATTTAAATTCTTCTATTTTAGTATAACAACTTTTTATTTTTCGTAAAAAATTACCTACCATCAAAATGGTATATTTGTTCCTTCTATTCAATTAACTATTAATCAACTTGTTCTATGGCCGGCGGATCAAAAAAAGTAATTTATGCAGCGCTCATCGGAAACGGGCTTATTGCCATATCAAAATTTGTAGGCTCTGCCATGACCGGCAGCTCGGCCATGATGAGTGAGGGCATCCACTCGGTGGTGGATACCGGAAATCAGCTACTGTTGCTGCTGGGCCTTCGGCGTGCCAAAAAACCGGCTGATAAAAATTTTCCATTCGGCCACGGCAAGGAAATCTATTTTTGGAGTTTTGTTGTTGCTATCATGATTTTTGCTGTTGGATCGGGTATTTCTATTTATGAGGGCATCCATGGGCTGATGGATCCTCATCCTGTTTCGCGCCCGATGATAAATTACATCATTCTAAGTCTTGCCATATGTTTCGAAGGCGGCGCCTGGTATTTTGCCTGGAAAGAATTTAAAAAAATTAAGGGTGACCGAGGGTTTTTGAAAGAGGTGCGGTACTCAAAAGACCCCACCACTTTTGTAGTTCTGTTTGAAGATACGGCAGCACTGCTTGGGTTGGTTGTGGCAATGGTAGGAATTTGGCTGGGACAGGTTACCGGTATTCTTATTTTTGACGGTATCGCCTCCATCCTCATCGGGGTGATTCTGGGGCTGACCGCTACCTGGCTGGCCTATGAAACCAAAGGATTATTAATTGGTGAAAGTACCGAACCTCAAATTGTGCAGGGCATTACGGATATGGCCAAAAGTTATGAGGAGATAACGGTTGTTAACGAAACCCTGACCATGCACATGGGCCCGGAATACATTCTGGTTAACCTCAGCGTCGACTTTGATGACTCGCTAAACGCCGATAGCATAGAAAAAGCTACGGCAAAACTTGCCAAAGAAATAAAAGATACATATCCGCGCGTGAAGCGTATATTTATAGAAGCGGAGGAGCCTAAATAATTGAATGTAGGTCAGGCATCTTGCCCGGCCACATACTAAATTGAATAAATATAATGTGTAAATTCTGCCTGATTGATATTTTATTGCTCTCACTGTTAACAATAATTTTATTCCCTCCAAATACCATCGCCCAACAACAAAATATCCGGCAATACGGCATCGAAGTTGGCGTACTTCAACCCGGCTCAACCAACAGCATTACCGATGTAGAAGGCGTGAAAGTGGGGCATAAAACACTCATCGAAGGCGACAGTATCCGTACAGGGGTAACGGCGATTCTGCCCCATTCAGGCAATATTTTTCAGCAAAAAGTACCGGCTGCCATATACGTAGGTAACGGATTCGGCAAGCTGGCCGGCTCTACGCAGGTTGAGGAACTTGGCACACTGGAAACCCCCATCATCCTTACCAATACCCTTAGCGTTCCTACGGCCGCCGATGCGCTCATAGATTACACCTTTACGTTTGAGGAAAATGGTGAAGTTCGTTCTGTAAATCCCGTAGTCGGTGAAACCAACGACGGCTACCTGAACGACATCCGCGGCCGGCATGTAACCAAACAAGATGTACGTGATGCCATTGCAAACGCTTCCGGTGGCGTGGTTCAACAAGGCAATGTGGGCGCGGGCACTGGAGCGGTTGCCTTCGGCTTTAAGGGCGGTATCGGCACCGCATCCCGGAAGCTGCCGGAAAATTTGGGCGGCTATACGGTGGGCGTATTGGTACAGACGAACTTCGGCGGGGTGCTGCAAATTGCAGGCGTGCCGGTCGGCAAGGAACTCGGCAAATACTACCTTAGCGATAAACTGAATCAAACGCCCGACGGTTCCTGCATGATTGTAGTGGCTACCAACGCCCCGCTGGTCGCCCGCAACCTGAAGCGGCTGGCAAAGCGCGCCATATTTGGACTGGCCAAAACCGGCGGCATCGCCAGCAACGGTAGCGGCGATTATGTGATCGCCTTTTCAACGGCTGAATCCGTCTGGGTGCCCTACCGCTCTGATAAGTCAACCCGCCAAATAGAGGTACTGCGAAACAGTGCCATGTCTCCCCTCTTTATGGCGGTGAATGAAGCCACCGAAGAAGCCATTATTAATTCACTGTTTCACGCCAAAACCATGACCAGCCGTGACGGGCACACCATTCAAGCGCTTCCAATTGATAAAGTACTCCAAATCATGGAAGATTATGGTCGATACTCTTCATCTCAAAATTAGTATTAATGGCTGGTTCCACGAGCAATTTTCTGCAAATTATTAGAAGTCCGTTACGGCTTAAACTGTTTTTTCTCAAACATCTGCCTATGGCTTTAATAGCCGGGCTGCGTGTTCCAAATGCTAATGATGAACAAGCCTCCGTTTCCGTCTCGTTAAATTACCTCACTAAAAACCCGTTTCGATCTATTTATTTCGCCTGTCTGGCCATGGCGGCCGAACTTTCCACCGGCATATTAGCCATGAATGCCATTGAACAAACCGGGCATAAATTTTCAGTTTTAGTGGTTGAACTAAAAGCTGAATTCACCAAAAAAGCGGTCGGTAAAATCACCTTTCAAAGCAATGATGGAGCGGCAATGATTTCAACTGTTGAAGGATGTCTGCAAAACAACGAGGCAGGAAAAGTTGCGGCTACCAGCATTGGTAAAAATGAAGCCGGAGAAGTGGTAGCCGAATTTGAAATCAGGTGGTCGTTTAAACCAAAACAATTTTAATCCTCATACAACCCTGCCAACTCCCATTTCTTGATGACTTCCTGAATGAGGTCGCCCACCCTTTTATTCACCCGCTTATAATATTCTTCAGCTTGCCCTTCATCAAAAGTGGGGTACCCCTGCCCGGGCTCATACAAGCCAATGGATGACGGAAACGGATAGGCCGACCACGAGCTGCCGGACGGGTACGGCGTCGCCATATTTTTATTATACCATTCCGGGTGAATATGTTCGGGCACAATAGCCTGTACATAAGCTGTTTCGTTGTTGCCGGAATGCCCGCCGTTTTCATCAAATACCGCAAAAGTATCATCCGAGGCCAGGCTCCACCAGTTTATCACCAGGATACGTACTTCCCTTTCTTGCGATACCCTGCCGGCAACGTCATTTAATATGGCTGTTTGGGGTCCGCCGTGACCGTTCAGGATGATGATGTTCTTGAATTTGTTTTTGGCCAGCCCGCGAAGTATATCGGCCACAAATGGCGCGTAGGCTTCTTCACTGATTTGAAAAGCACCGGCAAAGGCGGACAGGCTACCTGTTACGCCGTAGTTAAGTGTAGGTGCAATCATGGCATTTACCTGTTGGGCCAGTTCCCGGGCCATGGCTTCAGGTGCGATATTATCAGCGCCGTTGGGAATCACCCCGTGCGGCTCAAGCGTACCCACCGGCAACAAAACGGTTTTAATTTTAGAAGGCACCTGTTGCTGAAATTCCATCCAGTTGATGAGATTCATCTGTCGGGTGGTCAACGAATCATGGGACTGCCCCAACATAGTACAGGGTACGCTAATTAATATTAAAATGGGAAGAAAATATTTTTTCATGATAATGCGTATTAATTTGTCTTTAACATGCGGCACTAAAAACACAGGAAAGCAAAAGAACTTCGCTTACCCAACGCTCGTGCGTTTAGGCGACCCCAACCCATCGGAGTTCGACTTAAAGTAGTTAATTTTGCGCAGATTATTCAGGTAGTTGTGTTTCATCAAAGTTCTTGCTGGAATACCGTTAAAAGACGAACTTTATTTTTATTAATCGGATGATAAACAATGCAATAGCTTTTATATATCAATTTCCGAATGTTGGGATTTTCAATTTCTGGGACATATCTACCGCTCAGTGGGAAACGTCTTAATTGGTCAACGCGATAATAAATTTTTTCTATAAATAATTTTGCTACCGATTGGGAATCATGGCTGATATAGTCAAAAATTGCGTGTAAGTCTTCTACTGCTTGGGGTGTCCATAAAAGTCTTACCATTCGTCAATTTTTTTCAATACGTCTTCATGTTCTACGACATCACCTTGTTTAGCTAAGTAACGAACGGAAAGCCACAAAACCAAGTCCGACCGACGGCCTGCCCACCGAAGCTTTGGTTTTAAAGCGTAGGAGAGGCAACGCCTGCCCCATTTTGGGGTCCCTGCTGAAGGCGTTAGCACGCTGGCGCACTGCTATTTAAAGATCTAACCCCCTTGAATTTCTTCGGCTATCCCAAACATGTAGAATTTTGATAGCTTCCTTCTCATCCAAACAGTAAATCTGATAGTGATCTTTGACAAATACACGTTCTTCTCAATTTGTCCACTGACGACCTAAAAATGAAAAGTGAGAAAGCAGATCTGCGGATTATTTGAATATGTTATCTAATTTAGTGGAATATTCTTTGTTGCCTAATCTCTTGTACCAACAATCCAAAATTTGAATGCGATCGGCAACGGCCTGGGGTGCCCAAATTATTTCTTTAGCCATTTAGCTACGAGTTGATCGGCTTGATCGTTAGTTAAAAAATCTCCCTGGTCGATACTTTGTTTTGCTTGTTCTATACGCTTTTCCTGATAGAAAGTAAGGTTAATATCTTCTTTTGGTTCATACTTTCGATCAAGGATATTTTTGACAGTCTGAAGGAATCCTTCATCATCAATATTTTCGATACTTTCGATACTTTCGTGAAGCAGGCTTTTTAACTCTTTAGTATTGGTACTCATAACATCAATTTTTGGATTAATCTGTTATTACAGTATAACTAAGTAGAAGCAAAAATTGCATTAAAAGCTCGAATTAATTTCTGAACTGCAAAGCAGCCTAACGGCCAGCGCTTAACCGGCCCCGAGGCATAGTGGTCCACGTTGAAACTGTTGCTATAGCACGCATTTACAAATACTTAGTTAACATCATTGAGAGAATAATTAACAGGTCATTTCTTACCTAAAGTCAATGAATTTTTATCAAAAAAGAAATAGCTTATCCATATCAGATAGAATGAATAACTCACTAATTTAAAATGAGACCAAAAAATACAACTGCAAGAGTAGCAGGCCTGATCTACGTGATTATGGCTATCATAGGCGCTTTTATTATTCTTTATGTTCCCTTAAAACTTATCGTATGGAGTGACGCAAGTGCCACAGTTCAAAATATAATCGAGTCAGAAGCGCTTTATCGCTTCGGGATCGTAATCGGCCTTTTAACTAATATGCTTTTCCTGGTCTTGCCGTTTGTCTTATACAGACTGCTTGAATCGGTGAACAAAACCATGGCAGGGCTGATGGTATTGTTTGCAGTTATTAGTGTGCCCGTTTCATTGGTTGCCCTGGACAGTCAGTTCGATGTTCTTTCCATGTTACAAAGCAGTGAATCAGCCGGTGAATTGGAAACCGCGCAGCTCCAATCCGCAGTGATGGCCTCTCTTTATACTCACAAAAACCTGACGTTTGTCGCTACAATTTTCTGGGGATTGTGGCTGTTTCCTTTTGGATGGTTGGTTTATAATTCCGGATTTCTGCCGAATTTTTTTGGTGTTTTCCTGATGGCCGGCTGTTTCGGGTATCTGATTGAATTTGTTGCTTTAACCCTTTGGCCGGATAGTTACTCCACATCCGGAATCTCGAACTTCATTCATATTCCATCGGCTATTGGTGAAATCGGCATTGCCTTTTGGCTATTAATCCGTGGGATAAAGAACCCATAAAAAAAACAAATTATTTGGGAGTCTTTTTTGAAATCCGTTTTCTGATTCTGCTTAATGACTCCGGAGTTACACCAATGCAACTTGCGATATGATGTTGCGGAACTCTGTTAAGCAGATCAGGCCTTGTTTCTAAAAGATGCAGATATCGATCTTCCGGGGATGATATTTTAAAGGTCGCGAATGAATCTTTTGTTTGGCTATAATCCTGCCCATAAAAATCAGGGTTAGTGATTCAAATTTGGGATACCTTTTGAACATCTCCGGGATTGTACGAAGATTCGTCACCGAAGCAATAGTATCTTCAACGCAGGACAAGTAATAATTGGAGGGAATTTGTTTCTCGTAGCTTGAAGTTGGTGCAATAGCCTGGTTTTCTGTATAAAAGAACGTTGTTTTCTCTGAACCATCAATAATACGATACTGGCGGACACAACCTTTTAAAACAAACCAGCACTTGTCAGCAATTTCACCTTCCCTGAGCAGGTTAGTTCCTTTTTTGAACGTTCGAACGGGATTATGTTCAGCAAGCATTTTTGCTTCTTCTTCATCAAGTGAAATGAATTTCGAAATATATTTTATTAGTTCATTTTCCATGGATTACGTTTTGATGTGATGAATCTTTCATCATTAGTGCTATAACGGCCCCGCGCTTAAGCGGCAGGCGACCGTACGTTATTTATTACAAAATGTACTACGGAACCCGCTGACTTCAAAACCATTACGGCCTGCGCCCCGAAGCTTTAGCGCAGGGGTGCGAGGCCTGTCCGCCTTGAAGCACTTATAAAGTGGATGATTGAGCCATTTATTTATGGGAATGCCTATTCAAGAACTTGTAATATTGCAACTATTGCTGATTGAATGACTAACCAATGAATGATGATATTTAACGTAAGTCTTTTACGTGCCACAAATAATACCCCAAAGAAAATTCCAGTAATAAGAAACCACCAAAATTGGTCAATAGATTTAGGACCGTGTTGGAAAATAAATGGTATTGAAGCAAGAACCACAGCGACCCACTTGTTTATTTTATGACTTTCCAATGCTTTTATGGCAAAACCTCTGTAAACGATTTCTTCCGATAATCCCGCAACCAATGCCATAAAAATAAAAATAACTCTTGAGACCGTAGTTTTAGGGGTCAGAGAAGAAAGTGATTGAAGCTTTTCACTGTCTACTACACTATTTGCCAGAGCCGCTTCTATAAATAAAAGCAGGCCAAAGGCTAAAAGCAGAAAACCTGTAATCAAATATATGGTTCTCTTTTTTGATAGCGTAAATCCTATATCACTCCATCTCCAACCAGATGCTTTTATGACCTTAGATACGATAAAAATCTGAACTACGTACCAAATAATAACGATTGACCAAAATGTATTGAAAAAGTCCAGTCCCAAATCGGTAATTAGGGTACGATTTATCAGTAATAATGAAATGAGTGTTGCGATAATGGGGAAGCCTACAAGTACGGCAATTATTTTAGGTACAGGTATCGGAGTCGGAGTTACTGAGTTTTGCATTGTAATTTTGTCAAAAATTGAACGATTTATTAAAACGAATAATAGACATTCATTTTTTGAAAACAATTACCATATGGTAACTGTTAAATCTTTTCTGCTCTGATACGACTTAAACTATGAGGCGTTATTCCGAGATAGGACGCCAAGTATTTTAACGGTATTTTGTTTATCTCCTTTTCATCATTAATAAGTTGCAGGTATCTTTCTTTGGCAGTCTTGGTAAGCAGGTCTATCTGTTGTTGCTGCTTGTTAATGAACGATGCTTCTGCAACCAGCCTTGTAATTTTTTCCCCGTAATTTCCTTGATTCATCGTCTGTTGAAACCGTGAGTGTGGTATTCGAAAAACGGTTGAATCTTCAAAGAGTCTCACTTCAATTGGTGTTGGTTCTTGCAATGTGAATGACATGTAATCCATTAAAAAATCATTCTCAAAAGAAATATCCACACAGACAAAATTATTCTTGTTCCAAATCAGGTTTCCACCACTTCCTTTTATCAAAAGAAGCAGGTAGTTTTCTGTCGTATGTGATTCTTTTAAAATGGTTTCCTTGGGAAAATCCACAACTTCACCCAATTCCCCAAAATTCTCCCAAACCTTAATATCCAGTTCAACAAATGGGTCAAAAAATTTTTTCAGGATTTTTTCAATCATCATTAACTAATGATAAAAGTTGCATCAAGGTAACTTTTTATCTTGACTTGGCACTTATCTTTTACAAATGCACAAATATTTTTAGAAAATACTCTATTCTGCACTCCAATTTGACTCTACTTTATAACGGCCCCACGCTTAACGGGTGCGCGTAATAACATAGAATTATTTTAAAATGTACTACAGAATTTGACCAAATAAAACCTGGCAGCCGATGGCGAGGCGCGTCCCTGTTGAAGCGCTTGATCTTTACAACCTGTCCCTTCGGGAAAAGGACGTCCCCACTTAGATTGTAGTTTCACACCTAACAAACCTAAGGAGGACGTCATGATTCACATAGGAATCGATTTACATAGCCGAATGAGGCTTGTCGCTATCAATGACAACGGAAAGTTGGTTGCTGAGGAAAAACGGGCCACTAGTCCGGCGAACCTGGCCCTTTTTTTCCAACAATTTGACGAGCCTGTCCACGCGGTAGTTGAATGCACCAGTTATTGGTACTGGGTGGCCGACTGGTGCTCTGGCCACGGGGTCCCCCTGACCCTGGCCCACGCGAAGATGCTCAAAGCCATCACCTACGCCAAAGTAAAAACAGACTCGGTCGATGCGCGCACGCTTGCCGAGCTGTTGCGTGTTGGCCTTATCCCCGAAGTCCATCAGTGCCGGCGGGATCAGCGCGATTTGGGCGAGCTGACTAGAGGTCGTCTGCGGTTGGTCCAGTGCGCGGGAAGCTGCAATCCACCCTGTGGGGGCTGGCCGCCAAGTACAATCTGCAGATCAGCGGAACCCAGTGGCGTTATCTTGACAGGTTGGAAGACTGGTTACAGTCGCAGTTGCCACTGGCTGCGAATCTACAAGCCCAGCTCATGCTTAAATAGATTAGCCAGCTACAGACCCATATCCACCGGATTGAGGGAGAAATTGAAAAGCAGGTACCTTTCGAGGAAGCTGCCGAGCGGCTGCAGGCCGTGCCCGGGCTGGTGAAGGTTGGGGCATGGACGGTGGTCGCCGAGATCGGAGACATCACCCGGTTTCCATCGGCTAAACAGTTTACCAGCTACTGCCGGCTGGTGCCGGGGAGTAAAGATTCGGGCGGGAAACATCGCCATCGAAGTAAGAACAAAGACGGAAATCGATACCTGCGGATCGCCTTCAACCAGACGGCCATTATTGCCTATACGCATTACCCGGTGGTGAAGGCGTTTTACAAGAAAGTAACCCGTCGAAGCGGCAAGCATGTAGCCCGTACGGTGGTGGGCAAAGAGCTGGCGAAGATTGTCTGGCATATGCTCAGCAAAGACGAAGAGTACAAAGGATTTTCCCATAAGGGATGCACCAAAGGTACTCCTTCGGAGCCTTCGGCAAAAGGGCTTGGGAGACAGAGCCGGGTGGAAGCCAACCGAAAAATGGATTCCATCACGTATGTATAAAAAATTTTATTTTTGTGCTTTGATCATGTATCATCATAAAAATTAAATGTTGGTTTGAATATCAATGACAAAGCGTAAAATTATTTTTCTGGTTGTATTTGCTATCATTCAATTGGGGGTGATCTGGCCAATCTATCCTCTTTTTTCTGGCATATATCCTATCATTCTGGGGCTGCCTCTCTCCTTTGCGTGGATCGTCTTTATGCTTTTAAGTTGCTTTTGCTTGCTGTTGTGGTACTATCTCAGCGATCCCCAGTTAAAGTCCAATCAACCTGAAGGTAAATAACAACCATGGAAAGCTGGGTCATTATTTTAATCATTTGCGGGGTATATCTTGCCATCACGCTTGCGATGGGTATCATTCCCGGGCGCAATGTTTCGAACAGCGTAAGCGGTTATGTAGCCGGTGACCGCAGCATGAACCTGTTACTGCTCTATTTTGTGATGGGCGCCTCCATCTTTTCATCCTTTGCTTTCTTAGGCGGGCCGGGGTGGGCCTACTCGCGTGGCGCCGCCGCCTTTTATATTATCGCCTACGGAGCAACCGGTATGATCCCGCTCTATTTCTTCGGGCCTAAAGTTCGTCGTCTGGGCGAAAAGCACGGCTTTGTAACCCAAGCCGAAATTCTCGAAGACCGCTTCAACAGTCAAACGCTATCGGTGATGCTGGCCGTGCTCAGTATCGTAGTATTCATTCCCTACCTCACCCTGCAGATGAAAGGAGCCGGCTATGTGCTTACCACCATCAGTGAAGGGGTTATTCCCCCATGGGCCGGGGCCGGCATTGCCTACCTGGTGGTGCTTATTTACGTATTTTACAGCGGGGTGATGGGCGTCGGATGGACCAACACCTTTCAGGGTATTTTTATGATGATCATTGCTTGGTTTCTGGGACTTTACCTGCCCGAAAAGCTATTTGGCGGTTTAGGTGAAATGTTTACTCAAATTGCCGCCAGTGATATGGGCGCGATGCTCACCGCACCCGGCCTTACCGCCGGCGGGGCTCCGTGGGACTGGTGGGGATTCAGCTCCGCCGTATTGGTATCGGCCATCGGCTTTTCGGTGTGGCCGCATTTTTTTATGCGGGCCTTTGCGGCGAAAAGCGATAAAACCATGAAGCTTACTGTTGTGCTCTACCCCACATTTCAGCTTTTTTTAGTTCCTATTTTAATTATTGGCTTTTCTGCCATTCTCGTCTATCCAGGTATTGAACCGGCCGATACCATACTGCCCTATATTCTCACACAACTGGATCTGCCGGTAGTCATTATCGGACTGGTCTGCGCGGGTACACTCGCCGCTTCCATGTCGTCGGGTGATGCCATTCTGCATTCGGCCGCCTCGGTGGGCGTACGCGACGGACTTTCCAAGTTTCTGCCCGACCGATGGAACACTGACCACAAGCAACGCTACCTGATCCGAATATTGGTAATTGTTGTAAGTATCATTGCCTACTACTTTGCAGTCTTTTCAGATGTGCCTATTGTCAATTTACTGCTCGGTTCGTACGGAGGCGTTGCCCAAATATTCCCGCTGGTGGTGGCCATGTTTTACTGGAGGCGCGCCAATGGTAAGGGCGCATTAGCCGGACTTACCGGCGGCATTATCGTTACCGTCTTTTTTCTGCTTTACCCGGAATGGCGGCCCGTGCCCCTTCATGAAGGCATTTACGGCTTGATTGTGAATATCATTCTTTTTGTTGGTGTAAGCTTAGCCACTTCAGCCGAATCAGAATCCCGAATTAATCGCTATATCAACGCCTGATGCCTTCCATAAACACCCAGCCTGATCTGCCCATCGTTTTCGAAGACCAGCACCTGCTTATCATCGATAAACCGCACGATATACTTTCGCAGGCCGACCACACCGGCGACCCGGACGTGCTGTCGCTGTGCAAAGAATATCTCGGCTCCTACACCGGGCTGCTGCACCGTCTTGATCGTCCCGTGGGCGGCTTGATGATGCTGGCTAAAACACCGCAGGCTGCAAGCAGCATTTCCAAACAGATGCGCGACCGGCTGGTACAAAAAACATATTACGCAGTGGTGCAGGGTAAACCACCGGCCAATGGATTGCTAACGCATTATCTTTTAAAAGACAATGAAACCAACATTGTGAAAACGGTTCCAAAGAATAATGAGAACGGTAAGAAAGCGATCTTGTCTTTTACCAAACTGAATCAGACCGATGACCTTGCGCTGCTTTCGGTGCACCTACAGACAGGGCGCTCACATCAAATTCGCGCACAACTGGCCACCGAGGGCTATCCCATCTGGGGCGATTACAAATATGGTAGTAATCAACCCGACGGGCGCACCATTGCACTGCGGGCGGTAGAGTTGGTTTTCAATCACCCGTCCACCAAAGAAGAAATGTCAATTGAGTTATCTCCGTCGGACACTGAGCCTTGGGATCAGTTTTAGTTTTATAGATCCGCAAAGTTTTAAAAACTTTGCGGATCTGATTATGCATTTAAAATATATTCCATGCAACCAAACCAGCTCAGCAATACCGCCGCTTTTATAGCCGTCAAGTTTTACGGGCTTACACGCGAGGAACCCTATCGCTCGCTGTTTGATGAAGAGGCGATCCTATTTTATGAGCGGTTAGTCAAAAATATGCCGGCTCCGCTGCGGTATTATCACTGCGGTTTAAAAAGCGAAACACTGAGTAAATTTTTCATATTCTGGGAGGAGTTACTACTCCCGGGTGATCTGATGCATATCATCCTGCGTAAATATTACTTAACAAATTGGGTTAAGGAATTAGGTGAGCAGGGATATCGTCAGATGCTGGTGCTGGGTGCGGGATTCGATCATCTTGGGGCGCTTAATGCTTCAAAAGATATGCGCTGCGTAGAGTTGGATATGCCCAAAATGATTTCACTAAAGAAGGATTTTATCATCAAACATGGGTATGAGCATCCCAACCTATTGCTTAAAGAAGCTTTCTTTACCCGCGATACACTGTTGGAAATTTTACAGGCTCAAAGCACCCTCAACCCTAACAGAAAAACAATGGTGGTTGCGGAAGGATTCTTTGATTACTTCAACCAAACCACCAGTTCCGAAATACTAACTGATGCAGCTGCATTTTTCAGTGATGATGTAACCCTTTTAAGCACGCTGTTTTCATTGCAAGAGCTTTCGGGGTTTCGCTCGTCCGTTTATAAAAACAGCATCAAGCTGGCGGGTGAAAAGCTAAAGTTGCATTTGGATAAATCGGGATATATTAAATTATTGAAGCAACATCGCTTCAGCATTGAACGCAGTCTCAGCTTTGATGAAATGAAGCAGGAGGTTCTAAAGCCCCGTGGGATATCGCTGCCCGTACTTCCGGGCTTTTACTTAGTACGGGCCAATCGCTTAAAAATGGAGTGATGCCGAAAGCATAGGAATTATTTTCCCGTCTCTGACGTCAGGTAGCAGCACAATATACCCCTTCTTTCTGTTAAAACGGTTGACCGAGGCTTTGGACGAAATGATATTATAAATAGCGCTGCCCAGCACAATGCCGCCTCCAACCAGAATTTTGGTATCGGTGAGGGAAACATCCTCATCATCCCAGCCGACGGCATCGGCCACATCATCCCCAAAAATTTCGCGGGTGGCATCACGCATCAGAAGACCGCCGCCCACCCGTGCCGCTACGCCCAACATGCCGCGCAAATAATCTTTGGCATAGAAATTTCCGAATGAGGGGCCGATCATAAGGCCGTAAATTATTCCACCTGAGGCTGTCTTTTCGATGGTGTTACTGTCAACCAGCCAGGTGGTGCCCAGTCCAAGCGCAATGGGAACGAGCGTACCGGCAACAGCCTGCGTTCGCGCCTCATCTACGCTCTTAAGGTACTTACTTTTAAAACGGCTCTGCGCCTGTACTGCCGAGGATACGATCAATAGAGTAAGCAATAAGCCTGAAATGATATATTTAGCAATTTTCATAAGGGCTGAATATGAGAAGGATAGTTGTAAAAAGAAAACAGCCCAAAAATAAAAATCCTGCCGAGTTTAATCACCCAACAGAATTTTATTTCAAAAATAAACATCAGGGCATTATTTCAGCCCGTACATCCAGCACAGCCTCTCATCGGGCGTCTGAATTTGTGCCGAAGGTATAACTTTGGGGACGTCCGATGAATAGAACACGGTACTTGGCCCCCTTTCATTCGTCCCACGTCAAAACCAGAGGCGGGCCGAGAACTTATTCTTGGGGTTTATTTTTTTCCAGTGTTTCATTCTCTTCCTCCCCATCCTGCAGTTGCGGGCGCTCGGTAAACTCCCCGGGCAGGCTTTTGGTTGATTTGGCTCCCAACTCTCGCAACATTTCAACCTGACGAATAACATTGCCGTGCCCTTCCGAAAGGCGACCCATCGCCTGATCATAACTGTCCTGTGTTTGGCGAATGCGCTGACCGATATCCTGCATGCTTTCCACAAAAGACGCAAACTTATCATACAGCGCCCCGCCGCGTTCGGCAATTTCCATTGCATTTACCTCCAGTCGCTTCTGTTTCCACACGCTGTCGATTGTTGCCAGGGTTGCCAACAGCGTTGAAGGACTTACAATCACAATATTCTTATCAAAAGCCTCATAATACAGGCTGCTGTCAAACTGCAGGGCTGCGCCAAGGGCCGATTCTATGGGTACAAACAGCAACACAAAATCGGGACTTTTGCCACCGTACAATTGCTGATAGTTTTTTGCGCTCAATGTTTTTACATGTGTTCGCAGTGAACTCACATGCTGCTTAAGCGCCCGCTGCTGTTCATCTTCTTCTGTAGCCGAGGCGAATCGCTCGTAAGCCGTAAGGGAAACTTTGGAATCAATAATCAGCCGCTTCTCGTCCAGCAGATGAACCACCACATCGGGACGAAGTCGGCTGCCGTCGTCGAGCGTGTGATGTTCTTCTACCTCATATTCCCGTCCTTTGGTCAGCCCGGACTTTTCCAAAATACGCTGCAGGATCACCTCCCCCCAACTTCCCTGTGTTTTTGATTCTCCCTTAAGTGCTTTTGTTAAGTCATTGGCCTCCTTCGCCATCTGCTGGTTCAGCTCCATGAGATTTTTAAGCTCTGCTTTCAGCGAACCTCGCGCTTCTACTTCATCTTTGTGGGTCTCCTCCACTTTCTTTTTGAAGGCCTCCATCTTTTCACCCAGCGGTTTCAGCAGTTGGTCCAGCTTCTCCTTATTCTGCTCAGTAAACTTTTTGCTCTTCTCTTCCAGAATTTTATTAGCCAGATTCTCGAACTCATCCTTGAAGCGTTCCTGCAAGGCTTCCATCTCCTGTTTTTGCTCGGACAACCGCTCTTTTAAATTTCGGTAATTAGCGTTGAGTTTGGCCAGTTCTTTTTCGGCATTGTTGGCATGCTGCTCGGCCTGCTTGTATTCCTGCTCACTATCTTTTAGCTGTGCCGACAAATTCTGGTTTCGCTCTTCCAGCCGGCTGACGTTCTGCAGCGCCTCTTCGCGTTCCCGCTCCAATACGACAGCTTCCTCCGGGCTTAGACCCTGAGAACTTTTCTGTTTGAAATAGGCAATGAAATAGCCGAGTATCAGTCCCACTGCAAGTAAGAGAATTGAAATTAGTTCCATGTTTTGATGGAGGTTGAAAGTTGGAGGTTAGAATAATAAAAGGTTGGAGTGCACCTGAACGGTGGCCTCAAGCTTGTGTTTTTAAAGCCTATGCAGATGGAGACCATTTTAAAAATGGACTCCACCGATTTTTATCTTCTACCTGAAGATAAAAATTGTGCATGACAATCCCTGTCACCCCTGTTAATGTTATCGGCGTGATTTGTTATCCAGTGCAAGTTTACCCGGCCCTATGAGAAATATCACGGTAAAAATTAATAAATAAAGCAGCGCCAGTTCCATATCTCCAAATGACTGATTGAGGTGCACAAAAAGAAAGGCCACCGACATATTAATGACCAAAAAAAGTGCCGCCAGGCGCGTATAGCAGCCGATGATAATAAAAATGGTACAAATGCCTTCGGCAAAGGCTGCCAGAATAAGCGACACCACAGGGCCCAGCCCAATAGGATCTCCAAATTCAAAGTTGCCGCTAATTACGTTCATAAGTTTGCCCCAGCCGTGTCCGTACAGCATAAAACCGGCCCCGAACACCCGCAGTATAAACAGTGAAATATCTCTGCTTACAAAGGCATTGATACTTGAAGAATTGAGTTTTGACATGGATGTTGAAATTAGGTTGAGGTTTAGGTTAAGATTGTGGTACTATGAAACGGTTTTAGCCGGAAAGATGCCAATATTAGATACACGATTTTATTTTTTAATCGCGGCTCCGGCTTTTATAGCTGATAAATAGAGTCAGGCTCCTCACTATTTACTATTCGGACGGTCTTCCGACGGCAGTCGGGAGAAGTATTCCCTTTTAACCGCAAGAAATCAATAAAGAAGATTTTTCAGTCGGCTGTGCTACGGATATCAATCGTTAACCACGCCGTCTTCTCGTTCCACAACATCAACAATCACCGCATTTTTATCCGGTTGTATCTGGTGCCCGCCTTCTTTGGAATAAACGTAGGTAAATTCAGCCCCTATAAATACGATAATGGATGAATAGTAGACCCAAATCAACAATAACACCAGTGAGCCCGCGGCGCCATACGTATCGTTTAACGAGCTGTTACCCAGGTAAAATCCGATAAGATATTTACCCAGCAGAAAAAAAAGTGTAGTTACAAAAGCACCCACCCAAACATCGGCCCACCGAACGCGCGCATCCGGCAGAATTTTATAAATCATAGCAAAAACAACGGTAATGATAACCAGCGATAAAAGAAGGTTCATGCCTGGAATGATGTACGATGGGAGACCGGTAAACCAATTGCTAAACTGATCATTAAAAAGACTGATGAAGGTGTTGATGGCCAGGGACACCAGCAATAAAAATCCAATGCTTATTACCATGGCAAATGATAACAGCCGGTTGATGAAAAATTTTAAGATATTGCGCTTTGGTTTTGGTTTGATGCCCCAGACGCTGTTCAATCCATTTTGCAGCGATACAAAAACGGTAGTAGCACTAAAAATCATTATCCCAATCCCCAAGAATTTC
>Ga0136556_1000699_pt1 | contig 18862 bp, 17 predicted proteins | sample AntRauTorckE6831_FD_104780 | JGI IMG/M metagenome (GOLD analysis project Ga0136556, IMG submission 104780) | Saline lake microbial communities from Rauer Islands, Antarctica - Metagenome Torckler E6 #831 | ecosystem: Environmental > Aquatic > Non-marine Saline and Alkaline > Saline | place... | reverse complement strand
AGCAGTATCAGCTTCAACAGCCCTTCGGCGCCGATGTCGCCTCGTCGATTCATAGGGGCGAGTCGGCGGGGCGCCCGCAAAAGCGCTGTGGCCGATTCCCCGAGTCTGTCGCCGAGTTGTCGAGTCTGCGGGCGATCCGGACGGCAACGCCTTTACTCTGGGACGCCATCGGTTCGGGCGAATGGATCGACGGACCGTCATCGCGATCGCGTTGACACTCGTGCTCTGTAGCTCGGGCGTGGGCGCGGCCGCGGAGCTCCCCGCGCTCCAGACCGGCGACGTGGAGAGCGACACCGTGGTGCTCGAGGCCGCCGTCGACGATGACGGCGACGCCCGGTGGAGCATCGAGTACCGCGTGGCGCTCGACAACCAGAACACCACCGAGGCGTTCGAGAGCCTCCAGCGTGACATCGAGCAGAACAACACCGAGTACCGGACGCAGTTCGCCACACGGATGCGCAACACCGTCGCCGCCGCCGAGAACGCGACGGGGCGGGAGATGGCCGTCGAGAACGTCACCGTCGAAGCGACCACCAGCCCGCTCAGCGGCGAGTACGGCGTCGTCCGCTACAGCTTCGACTGGGTCGGCTTCGCGGAGGTCTCCGACGACCGGATCGCGGTCGGCGACGCCATCGCGGGCATCTTCCTCGACGCCGATACGCGACTTACCGTGAGTTGGCCCGAGGGGCACGTCATCGACGTGATCGACCCGGAACCCGACAGTACGGGCGAGCGCTCGGCGACGTGGAACGGTCCGCGGGAGTTCGACGTCGGCCAGCCACGACTGGTGCTCCGACCGGCCAACTCGATTCCCCCGTGGGGCCCGGTCGTCGGCGTCCTGCTGTTCGCCGCCGCCGGCGCCGTGTGGTACTACCGCAGACGGACCGGGAAAGCCCCCGGCGGGATGGCCGGCGGATCGGAGAGCAGTGGAGATACCACCGGAGCGGCGGAGGGCGGCCCGAAGCCGGGTTCCCCCGCCGACGGAGCCGAGAGCGAACCTGCGGAACCGAGCGAATCCGACGCGGGAGTCGGGACTGCCGAGACAACCGGTACCGCCGCGGGCGCGGGCGCCGGAGCGAGCGCGGGCGGCGACACCCCCGACGAACTTCTCAGCCCTGAGGAGCGCGTGATGCGGCTGCTGGAGCAGAACGGCGGTCGGATGAAGCAGAAGACCGTCACCGAGGAACTCGACTGGAGCGCTGCGCGCACCAGCCAGGTAGTCGGGAGCCTCCGGGACGGGGGGAAGGTGGAGTCGTTCCGGCTGGGCCGGGAGAACGTCCTGAAGTTCCCCGAGACGGACGAACCGGAGTAATCCTCCGCCTTCGGGCGTTAAACGGGGTTAATCCCGGTGAAGGCGGGTGGAGCGAGTAGACGGTTTTTACCGATGTACCGCCACGTGTGGAGTATGAACCGAGCCGTCGCAGTGATCGTCGCGTTGGTGGTGCTCGCCGGGAGCGTGCCGGCGGCCGCCGCCTTAGCCGACACCACGACCGAGAGCGAGGCCACCGCCCCAGGGGCGTCGTTCGCCGGCGTCGTCGGCGTCCAACAGGCCGAAGTCGACAACGAGGTGGCCGGACGGGCGCTGAACCAACAGTTCGCGGCCGCCGAATCCAACGACTCGAAGGCCGCCGTCGTCGCGGACCAACACCGAAAGCTCTCCGAGCGCCTCGACGCGCTGGAAGCCGAGAAGGAACGGGTCACGACAGCCTACGAGAACGGGAACATGAGCCGCGGGGAGTACCAAGCGCGTCTCGCCGCACTCGGCGCCGAGCTTCAGGCCCTCGAGAACCGCGCGAACCACACCGCCGAGGCGGCGTCGACGCTGCCCGAGGCGGCGCTGCAGGAGAACGGCGCGAACGTCAGCGAGATCCGCGAACTCGCCCAGCAGGCCGACCGCACGAGCGGCGGTGAGGTCGCCGAGGCAGCCCGATCCATCGCCGGTGCGGGCGTCGGTGAAGGGCTTCGCGGCCCGCCTAACGCCACCGAGCGGGGCCAGTCGGGGAACATCGGCGAGCAACCCGCGAGCGCCGAGGGAAACGAGACCGACCGATCGAGCGGGGCTGGTGACGGGAACGCTGCTGGCGAGGGCGGCCAGCAGAACGTGACCACTGACACAGCCGGGAACGAGACTGACGGCGCGACCGGTGACGGCGCACCCGACACCACCGGCGAGGACACCACGGACGGGAACGAAACCGCCGGCGGGGCGGACAACACGACCACCGATCGATCCGGCGAGACCGGTACCGAGGGTGGAAACACAACTGACGGCACGAGCGCCGGGGCGGACGGCAGCACCAGCGAAACGGACGGCACCGAAACCGAGTCGGCGTAAGCGCTCTTTTGCAGTGGTTTAGCGGCAGCAGGTGCGGCTCAGAACTCCGGATCCGGTTCCGGGGCGACGCCGTCGTCCCTCCCGCCGAGGTCGAACTCCTGTCTGAGTTCGCGGATGCGGTCGCGGATGTCCGCGGCGAGTTCGAACTCCAGATTCTCCGCGGCGGCCTCCATGCGGTCCTCTAACTGCTCGATCTGGCGGGCGGCGTCGTCGGCGTCGCTGACCTCGCCGCCGGTGGTTCCCGACGTGTCGGTCTTGCTGCCGGGGAGGTTGGTCTCGCCGATCTCCTTCTCGATCGTGCGGGGTTCGAAGCCGTGCTCCTCGTTGTAGCGCTGCTGAATCGCCCGTCTGCGGCGGGTCTCCTCGATCGCGTCGTTCATCGCGTCGGTGCGCTTGTCCGCGTAGAGCACGACTTCGCCGTTGACGTTCCGTGCGGCGCGACCCATCGTCTGAACCAGCGTGGTCGTGGATCTGAGGAACCCCTCCTGGTCCGCGTCCAGGATGGCGACGAGGCTGACCTCGGGGATGTCCAGCCCCTCCCGCAGCAGGTTGATGCCGACGAGTACGTCGATCTCGCCTTTCCGGAGCGAGCGGATGATCTCGTGGCGCTCCAGCGTGTCGGTCTCGTCGTGCATGTACGCGACGTCGACGCCGGCCTCCTCGAGGTACTCCGTGAGGTCCTCGGCCATGCGCTTGGTGAGCGTCGTCACGAGCGTTCGCTCGTCGCGTTCGATGCGCTCGGAGATGCGGTTCATCATATCCTCCACCTGCCCCTCGGCGCTCGTGACCTCGATAGCGGGGTCGACGAGGTGCGTCGGGCGAACGATCTGTTCGGCGATCTGATCGGAGTTCTCGCGCTCGTAGTCGCCCGGCGTCGCCGAGACGTACAGCGTTTCGTCAGTCTTCTCCTGGAACTCCTCGAACGTGAGCGGGCGGTTGTCGTACGCGGTGGGGAGCCGGAACCCGTTCTCGACCAGCGAATCCTTCCGGGACTTGTCGCCCGCGAACTGCCCCTTGATCTGGGGGAGCGTCTGGTGGGACTCGTCGACGACGGTGAGGAAGTCGTCCGGGAAGTAGTCCAGCAGGGTGTAGGGCGCCTCGCCCTGCTCGCGGTCCGAGAGGTGGAGTGAGTAGTTCTCGATGCCCGAACAGTAGCCCGTCTCCTGGAGCATCTCGAGGTCGAAGGTGGTGCGCTCCTCGATGCGCTGGGCGGCGACGAGGTCGCCCTGACGCTCGAAGTGGCGCACGCGGTCCTCCATCAGATCCTCTATCTCGGCCATCGCGTTCTGCAGTCGTCCCTCGGGGATGGAGTAGTGCTCCGCCGGGTGGAGCAGGACCGCTGGCTCCTCGCTCACGACCTCGCCCTCCAAGGTGTTCACCTTCCGGATACGGTCCACTTCGTCGCCCCAGAACTCGACACGGACGGCGTACCGGCCGTACATCGGGAAGATCTCGACCGTGTCGCCGCGGACGCGGAAGGTCCCCTGGGTGAAGTCGACGTCGTTGCGCTCGTAGTTCAGGTCGACCAGTTGCCCCAGCAGTTCGTCGCGACCGATCTCCTCGCCCTGCTCCAGTCGCAGGGACATGTCGACGTAGTTCCGCGGGTCACCGAGGCCGTAGATGGCCGAGACGGAGGCGACGACGATGACGTCCTCGCGCGTGAGCAGCGAGCGCGTCGCGGAGTGGCGCAGTCGGTCGATCTCGTCGTTGATCGACGCGTCCTTGTCGATGAACGTGTCCGTCTGCTCGACGTACGCCTCGGGCTGGTAGTAGTCGTAGTAGGAGACGAAGTACTCGACGGCGTTGTCCGGGAACAGCTCCCGGAACTCCTCGTAGAGCTGTGCGGCGAGCGTCTTGTTGTGGGCGATGACCAGCGTCGGCCGCTGGATCTCCTCGACGACCCACGAGACGGTGTTGGTCTTCCCCGAGCCAGTCACGCCCAGCAGCGTCTGGGTGTCCATCCCCTCGCGAAAGCCCGTGGCCAACTTCTCGATAGCCTCGGGCTGGTCGCCCGCCGGTTCGAAGGGGGCGTCGACGCGAAACGGGCGCTCGGCCTCCGGCCGGTCCGGTGAGAGCGGACCGCTCTGTGAGTCGCTCATTACCGGAAACAGGGGATCAGCGAACTTGAGCGGCCCGGTCGTGTGAGTCGTTCGCACTCCATCGACCGAATCGCTTTCCCACCGGCGCGCCGACCGCTCGGGCATGACCGATGACCGATTGCGGAACGCGAGCGAGGAACTCAGACAGGCCAGTGCGGCCGCCGAGGACGCCGGGATTCAGCGACGACTGTACGACCTCTCTGACCGAATCGCCGCACTCGCGGCTGCTGACGAAGCGCCGAGCGTCGACGACCTGACCCAACACCTCCACGCGCTGGGTGATCTCCGGGAGTCGACAGTCGGCGACGTCGACGACAGCGTGGACGCCGCCATCGACGCTCTGCGGGCGCGACGCGAGGAGCGAGAGAACTGATTCCCGACGTAACCCCTTCGTTTCGAGTGGAGAATCCGACCGGTCAGCAGACGTTCTTCGGCTGGACGCCCATCCCCTCCAGCCGTTCGACGTACCAGTCGTAGGCCCCCTCGACGACGCCGGCGCCGACGTCGTGGGCGGCCCCCCGGTCGGCCTCACTCTCCGCGCGGTCCCCGAGCAGGTCGGCCGCGTCGTCGCGGTAGTCGGCGAGTTCGGTCCGGAACTCGCGGAACTCGTCGGCGTGCGTGCGGTCGGCGTCGCCGACGAAGAAGCCGACGAGTTGGCCCGCGATCTCCTCGAGGACGAGGAACGCCGCCGCCATTGCCGCCGGTCGGTCCGCGGAATCAGCGGTAGCCAGCGAATCCGCGACGACATGCGAGTCCGAGTCATCCCCCTCGGTAGCCGCCTCGCTGTCGAAGGTATCGGCGTATGTTGCCGCAAAATCGGCGGCGGCCGCGTAGAGGTCGGACGCTTCGTCTGATGCGTCCGCTGCCCACTCGCGCAGTACCGATGCGATCGCGTGGAGTTCCCGAGCAGTTCCGGTCTGGACGGCGTCGCCCTCCATTTCGCCGCCAGTCAGCGCGTAGACGGCCTTCGAGGAGCCGAGTCGCGAGAGTTCCGTCCCGTGGGCGTCGCGAATGTCGTCGAGGAACGAGTCGGCGTTCATACCCGTACGTGGGCCAGCACGGGCTTGTAGCCCACGGTAGCAAAAGAAGACGGCAGTCGCCGAACGGAGTCGGCGACCGGTCCCGAGCCGTCGCTGGCTTCACACAGCCACGGCGTGGTCTCCGGTGCCGGCGCCCGGAGGCGTTAGCAGGTCACTCGTCGAGTTTGGCTTCACACAGCCACGGCGTTGTCTCCGGTGCCGGCGCCTCCGGGCGCCGGCAGGTCGTTCGCCGTGGCTGGCGAGCTTACTCGCCGCTGCCGGTCTCGACCGGCGCGCCGACGAGGTTGCCCCACTCGGTCCAGGAGCCGTCGTAGTTCACGGTCGACTCGTAGCCGAGCAGTTCGTGGAGCGCGAACCACGCGATGGAGGAGCGCTCGCCGATGCGGCAGTAGGCGACGACCGACTCGTCGCCGTCGATCCCCTTTGCGCCGTAGAGTTCGCGGAGTTCGTCGGCGGACTTGAACGTCCCGTCGTCGTTGACCGTCGCGGCCCACGAGATGTTCTTCGCGCCCGGGATGTGGCCGCCGCGCTGGGCGGTCTCGTTGAGTCCCGGCGGCGCCAGCACCTCGCCGGAGAACTCCTCCGGCGAGCGAACGTCGACGAGCGGAACGCCGCGCTCGATGGCGTTCTCGACGTCCTCTCGGTACGCGCGGATGTCCTCGAAGGGACCGCGGGCGGTGTACTCCTGTGCGGGGAAGTCGGGCTCCTCGGTCGTCGTCGGGTAATCGTTCTCGACCCAGTAGTCCCGGCCGCCGTTGAGCAGGCGCACGTCCTCGTGGCCGTAGTACTTGAACTGCCAGTAGGCGTAGGCGGCGAACCAGTTGGAGTTGTCGCCGTAGAACACCACGGTCGAGTCGTTGGCGATGCCGTGGTCGCCCAGCAGCGACTCGAAGTCCCCCTTGCTCAGGATGTCCCTGGTGGTCTGATCCTGAAGCTGGGACTCCCAGCTAAAACCGATAGCGCCCGGCGGGTGAGCCTCGTCATAGGCTTCGGTGTCGACGCTGACCTCGACCAGCCGCAGGTCGGGGTCGTCGCTCTCGAACTCGTCTAAGCGCTCCTCCACCCAGTCGGCGGAGACGAGCGCGTCGGTCGCGTACTCTGAAGACATAGTCACGTCAACATATGCTCGGAAGCCACTTAAGCGACAACCCACCGGCGGGGTTCGCCGGGCTCTCTGACGGCCGCGTAACGTCGCGAGCGTCCGGTTTCCGCACAAATTCCAGTGTCGGGACCCCGCCGGCTAAGTCGGGCGGGGCCCTCGCTCCGACCATGAACCCGTTCGTCTCCGCGTCGTGGCTCGACGGGCGCGACGACGTCGCCGTCGTCGACGTCCGCGACGCGTGGGAGTACGACAGTATCGGCCACCTGCCGGGCGCAGTGAACGTCCCGTTCGACCAGTTTCGCTCCGACGAGGGCGAGGCCGGGAAGCTTCCGCCCCGGGAGGACTGGGAGGCGCTGCTCTCCGAGTCCGGTATCGCGACCGACGCTGGAATCGTCGCCTACGACGACACGCAGGGCGTCTTCGCCGCCCGGTTCCTCGTCACCGCGCTGTTGCTGGGTCACGACCCCGAGAAGCTCCACCTCCTCGACGGGGACTTCAGTTCGTGGCAGCGCGACCACGAGACGACGACCGAAGCCGTCGATCCGACCCCGACCGAGTACGAGAGCGACCCCGACGCCGAGACCCCGCTCCTGAGCTTCGGGACGGTCCAGGACCTCCTCCCGGCCGCCGAGGCAGGCGACGTGACGCTCGTCGACACGCGCGAGGACTGGGAGTTCGCGGAGGAACACCTCCCCGGCGCGGTCCAGTTGGACTGGCGGGAGATGGTCGACGACGAGTCGCGAGGGCTGAAACCCGACCGCGAACTGCGGGAGATCCTCGAAGATCGGGGAATCACCCCCGAGAAGCGGACCGTCCTCTACTGCAACACGGCCCGGCGCGTGAGCCACACGTACCTCGTGCTCCGGGAGTTGGGCTACGAGAACGTCGAACTGTACGAAGGGAGCCTCACGGAGTGGCGCGACCGCGGCGGGGAACTCGTCTCGGCGTAGTCGGCGCCCCTACTCGATCCCAGTGCGGTCGGAGTCGATCACCTCGTCCGGGTCGGGCGCCCCCTCGACGCCCGGCGCCGTCGAGAGCAGTTCGACCGTCTCGACCAGGAGCCCCACCACTAGCGGCCCGAGCACGAAGCCGATGGGACCGACCGTGAGCACGCCGCCGACGAAGCCGACGAAGTAGAGCGTCGTCGGCAGATCGCCCGCGACGGCCGCCAGCCGGGGCCGGACCACCGCGTCCGGAACGAAGCCGACGACGACGAGACCGATAATCAGCACCGTCAGCGCCCGGGTCGGGTTGCCGGCCATGAGGTCGATAGCCGCCAGCCCGATGATCACGATACTCGGTCCGACGACAGGGACGAACTGGAACACGCCGGCGACGACCGCGAGCGTGAGCGCGGCGTCGTAGCCGAGTCCGGCGAACACGACGTAGGCGACGACCGACGTCGCCGCCGCAGTCGCGGCCTGCACCAGATAGATGCCGACGAGCGTGGTGTGGATCCGTTCGTGGTAGCGCTCCAGCGCGGGGTGGAGGCCGATAGGCACCACGCCGACAGCGACGTGTCGGATCGAACTCGGCCGCGCGAGCACGCCGTAGACCACGATGGCGAACAGCATCCCCTTCAGCGAGAGCACCGTCGCCGCACTCGCCAGCGAGAGCGCGGTGTCCCGGAGAATCTCGGCCAGCGCACTGATCAGCGGGGCAGTCTCGACGACGAATGAGAACTCCCCGATCTCGATGGGGATCGTGGCCGGCAGCGTGCGAGCGATCCCGATTAGCTCGGTTCGTCGGCGGTAGAGCACGTACCCCGTCGGTACCACTGCCCCCAACAGCCCCAACGCGGCGACGCCCGTGACGGCGCTGGTCGCGATCCGTCGGGAGTAGCCCCGGTCGATCAGCGCTTCCCGGAAGGGAAACAGCGTGTACGCCACCGTGACCGCGAACACGACGGTGTAGATGACCTCCGCGAGCACCACCGCCGACAGCGCCGTCAAGGCCAGCAACACCACGACGAGCGTGCGTGTCCGGCCGAAGTCGCTCTCCATACCCCGCATCCCGGCGCGTACCGGCAAAACCGTTGTCCCGGTATCGGTCCGTTTATCTACCACCGAGAGAAACAACCAGGTAATGACGGGAGACCGGATCGACAGACGGCGGTTCATCCAGACCGCGGGTGCAGCGGGCGTGACACTGCTCGCGGGTTGTTCGGCCGAGCAGGTCGACGACTCGCCGACCGACAGCACCTCGACGGATCCCACGTCGACGGAGCCAACGTCGACGACCGTCGGGAGCCCCACCGAGACGAGCGACACGTTGGTCGTCGCGACGTACAGTTCGTTCATCGACGCCGTGAGCAGCAGTCCCGGCGGGTGGATCAAGGAGCAGTTCGAGTCGGAGTTCGACGCCGACCTGGTCTGGCAGACGCCGCCGAACGAACTCGATCAGTACATCCAGCGATCGAACGCGGACGTGGAGATCGACGCCGACGTCTACGTCGGGCTGAACGTCGACGGCCTGATCCGCCTCGACGAGAACCTCGAGGGTGGGTCGCTGTTCGCCGAGGCGCCGACTCTCGGGGGGCAGTCCAACGTGAAGGAGGGGCTCAACTTCGACCCGCAGGGCCGGGCAGTCCCCTACGACACGGGCTACGTCAGCCTCGTCTGGAACGCGACCGCCGACGACGGCGAGTTCGTCGCCCCGGAGACGTTCGACGGGTTGCTCGATCCGGCGTTCGAGGGCGATCTGCTGGCCCAGAACCCCTCCTCGTCGGCGACCGGGCGAGCGTTCCTGCTCCACTCGATCAAGGCCAAAGGCACCGACGGCTACCTCGACTACTGGCAGGACCTCCAGAACAACGGGGTTCGCGTACTCGATGGCTGGGAATCCTCCTACGGCGCCTACGGCGAGGGCGAGGCGCCGATGGTGGTCTCCTACTCGACCGACCAGGTGTACGCCAATCGCTACGGCGAACCGATGGAAGAGCACCAGATCCGGTTCCTGAACGATCAGGGGTACGCCAACCCGGAGGGGATGGCCCAGTTCGCGGGCACCGACAGCCCCGCGCTCGCGGCGTCGTTCATGGAGTTCATGCTCCGCCCCGAGGTACAGGGCCAGATCGCCGTCCGGAACGTCGCGTTCCCGGCGACCACGAACGCCGAGTTCGGTGAGGAAAACGCCGAGTACGAGAAGTACGCGCAGGTCCCGCCCGAGGCGGTCAGCTTCACCTACGACGAACTCACGGGGAACGTCCAGGGCTGGATCGAGGAGTGGAGCCGTCAGGTCGCGAGCAACTGAACCGGCACCGCGAGCCGAACCGTTTTCTCCGGCAGTCCCCGACCGTGGGTATGGATCTCTCCGCCGTCGACCTCTCTCCGGTTCCCGAAGGCGGCTCCGCCGTCGAGGCCTACGAGCAGACCGTCGACGCCGCACAGCAGGCCGAGCGACTTGGTTTCGAGCGCTTCTGGGTCGCCGAACACCACGGGATGGCCGAGCGACTCGCCGGGACGACGCCGGAAGTGTTGCTGGGCCACCTCGCCGCCGAGACCGAGTCGATCCGATTAGGCTCGGGCGCCGTCCTGCTGAACCACTACAGTCCGTTCAAAGTCGCCGAGCAGTTCGGCGCCCTCGACGGTCTCGCGCCCGGACGCGTCGACGCCGGTCTGGGACGGGCGAACGGCTCGCCGGCCGTCGACCGCGCCCTCGGCACCAGTCGCCGGGTGAAGAACCCCGACGAGGACCACCGACAGAAGATCACGGCCGTCGTGAACCACCTCTACGACGACTTCCCCGAGACCCACCAGTACGCCGACATCGAGGTTCCCGGCTCCGACGCGGCCGAACCAGTGCCGTGGGTGCTCGGGTCGAGTGCCTCCAGCGCGAAGATCGCCGGACAGCTCGGTCTTCGGTTCTGCTTCGCGGCGTTCATCCGCCCCCAGTTCGCGGTTCCGGCCTTCGAAGCCTACCGCGAGGAGTTCGAACCATCGTCGCTCGCAGGTGGAATCGACGAACCCGAAGGGATGGTCGCGCTCAACGCCGTCGCCGCCGGGACTGACGAGGAGGCTGCACGTCTCCGCGCGGTCGCGGAAGCCTCGTACAAACGGATGCAGCGCGGCGAAATCGGGACGACGCCGTCCGTCGATGAGGCGATCGAGGAGCTTGGTGGGGTTCCCGAACCGACACCCGCGACGCTCGACGAGGACGAGTGGCCCCGCTCGATTTCGGGGAGCCCGGAGACGGTTTCGGGCCTGTTGGAGCAGTTGGCCGACCGTGTTGGGGTCGAGGAGATGATGATCCAGCACGTCGTTCCGGATCACGAGGACGCGCTTCGATCCCACGAACTGATCGCGGAGGGTGTCGGGGTAACCGGCGTCTCGTGAGGCGACGACTGGTAGCGGTGTGATCTATCCGGCAGTCGCGAGCCGCTCGACCCGCATCGATCCACAGACCGGACATCGCTGATGGCGTGAGTCGGCCAGCCGGGCGCCACAGTCCCGACACGTCTCACGGGACGAGATCACCCCGAACGTGCCACAGAGGATACATCGTCTCCGCGGTGCTCGGAAGTGAGCGCCACAGGAGTCACACCGGTACACTCCCAGCATGGCTCAGCACCGAGTATCCCGGACTCCGTCAGTCGTCGAACGCCCCGGGTCGTCTCGCGGGTCCATCGTCGTCACGATTCCGCTCGTACCCGTATAGTAAGAGAGATCGAACCAACGATAGGGCGTCGGATCCGCCGGTTCGATCCCGAGAAAGGACCGCCTATCAGGGCGAGACGCCGACGGTCAGGAGGGTTCCCCAGGTCCGGTAGCGCTCGACCATCGCCTCGCGGGAGTCGAACCCCTCGTGCGGGAACGCTTCCGCCGGCGGTATCTCGATCTCTCGGTCGGGGACAGTGTCCTGCTCGGCGACGTGGAAGCCGGCGTCGCGGAACGCCTCGCGGTACTGCTCGCGGTTCCAGCGGGTCATCTCGACGGAGATGTTCTCCTGCCACTCGTGGGAGGCGACGTTCTCCTCGTAGTAGTTCACCGCACAGTAGAACGTCCCGCCGGGTTCGAGCACACGCTGGACCTCCTCGAGCGTGTGTTCGGGGTCGTTCGCGTAGTAGAACGCCTCCATCGAGAACACGTGGTCGATGGAGTCCTCGGCGAACGGCAGGTGGTCGAAGTCACCGACGAGGAAGCCGACGGCGTCGTCGTCGGTGTAGCCCGTGGCCTTCCGCGTCATCTCGGGGGAGCCGTCGAGGCCGTAACCGGCGCCGATGCCGCGCTCGCGGAGTGCCCGCAGCGCGTAACCGCTGCCGGTTCCGAGGTCGAGGACCGTGTCGCCCGCCTCGACGGGCATGCGTGCCAGAATCGGCCGCGCGGTGTGCCAGTGGCGGTCCTCCATCCCCTGTTCACGGTCCTCGGCCGCCCAGGCGTCGAACTCCTCGCGAACGCTCATACTCCGGGTTGGCTCGTGGTAGGCAAAACCAGTTCGGCTCCGGTTCGTCCTTTCGTCACCTTCGGCTCGGGACCGACTTTCGACGGTGCGGCCGCCGCGAGTTTCAAGTCCACGCCCCTGTACCACCGTCTATGGAGTACGACCTCGCCATCGACGGCGCGCCCGAGACGGTCCCCGGCGGGACAGCGCTACTGCTGCTACACCCGAGTATCGGTGAGACCGACCGCGTCGATACAGATTTCCTGAGCGCCGACACCGACCAGTTCCTCGTCGTCTCGACCAGAACCACCGCTCGCGAGGTCGAACAGAAACTCGACTACTACGACGTCGACGAGTCGAAGGCGGTCATCCTCGACACGCTCTCCATCGAACGGGGCTACTCCCGGCGCTCGGCGCCCAACATCCACTACGCCGCCGGCCCGGACGACATCGAGGGGATCGTCGAACAGGTCGAGGCGTTCCTCGAGTCGACCGAGGGGCACCGCCGCATCACGCTCGACTCGCTCAGCGAACTCGCCTACTACGGCGACGAGGCCGCCGCCCTGGAGACCGCCGAACGACTGATCGAGTTGGTCGACGCCCACGACGCCGTCTGCCTGTTCCACCTCTCAAGCGAGGTCCACGACGAGGACTCGATCGCCGCGTTCGCCGAACTGTTCGACGCGACAGTCCGCCTCGACGACGACGGCAACGTGAGCTACGAACCGCGCGAGTAGTTCTCCCTCGACCCCGGATCGGCCGTCGACGACGCTATCCCCATCGCTACCTGCGGGTTTTCTCAGTCCACCCGAAATCCGGGGGTTGGGTGGCGGAGTGGAAGGGTTCGTTCCAGTCGAAACGATTCGTCCAGTGGAAACTTTGGTGGGGTGAGGAAACCTTTCAGGGGTGTCGAACCGGTGGTAGCCAGTCGAACCAGTGGTGGACAGTCGAACCGATGGTAGCCAGTCGAACCAGTGGTGGACAGTCGAAGAGGGGGTCAGCAGTCCTACTACTGGTGGGAAGTCGACTGGCGCGACGCCACCAGCCCTACTCACCCAGCGCGTCCATCGTCTTCTCCGCCCACTGCACCGCGTATTCGGCGCCGTGCTCGCGGTAGGCAAGCGTATCGAGTGCCGCGAACGGCGCCGGTAGGTCGAGACCGTGTTTGATCGCCGAGCAGGCCAACTCCGTCGCCGCCGGGAACGCCGTCTCGCCGCGGGCCACCTCGCCGGGCAGGTCGTCGATGCGGCCGACGAGTCGCTCGCCGGCGTCGACCCAGGCGTCGTGGAGTTCGTCGTGTTCACCCTCCCACGCGCGGAACCGCTCGCGAGTGTGCAGGCCGACCCACGCGTCGTAGAGCGCCATCGCGAACTGATAGGTGTCGGCGCCGCCGAGGCCGAGTGCCGCGTCGAGGTCCTTGAACCGCTCGCCGAAGAAGGGGAAGAAGCTCTCGGGTACACCCTCGTCGATTTCGACGAGTGCCGCCGCGATGAGGAACGACCGGAACCCCTCAGGGGTGGTTTCGGCTCGGGCTTTCACGAGTACCGTGGGTGGGTCGGTCTGTCGTGTCCAGACGACGGTTCCGTCGCCCGGGAGGCCGATCGTGAACTGCGCGCCCGCGTAGGCGTCGAGTTGGGCGGGTGCGTTTGCGGGAAGCCACGACTCGGGGTAGGCAACGGGGTCGAGCGAGTCGACGAGCAGGCCGAGTTCCTCGGCGACCGCCGGCGGGAGCGTCTCGAAGTCCCGACCGACGTCGAGGACGAGTGCCTCCGGGGTGATCTCGCGGTGCAGTCGCTCGACGGGGGGCGAGAGCGTCCGCTGGCTGAACATCAGGCCGAGAGGACGATCTGCAGGATCAGGGCGATCGCGAGAAGCGCCGAGAGGCCGACTGTGCTGGTGACGATCTTCGTCGCCGTGCTCATACGCAGGACTCCGAACGCACCGCTGTTAACAGTTGCTGTCAGTCGCCGTCGAAACGGTCGCTCGCGCGCCGTGTCGTACCTGCTACAGGACTCCGCAGATGGGTCTCAGTCGATCGGCGGTCAGTCCTCGTCGATCCCGTAGTCGTCGGCCATCTCGATGACGTAGCGGCCGTCCTCCTGAAGCGAGATGATGTACTCCTTGCGATCGTACAGCTCCATGAGGTTGAGTTCGTACTGGCCGGGCGCGGTGATCTTGATGCTCTCGAACTGGTCGTTCAGCTCCGCTCTGAGCGACGAGAGGTCGCTGTCCTCGTCGGTCACGGGCTCGGCAGTTTCGCCCGTGGAGCCGCCGACAGGCTGTTTTTCGACGGGATCACCGTCCTCGGGGCCGACCGCGCCGGAGATGTCGAACGCCTCGGAATCCTCGCTGGAGGGCGGATCCTGGGGCGGCCCCTGCGGCGTTCCGCGACCACTCCGACTCTCGTCGTTCGAGCGCTGCTCCTCGGCCGCCTCCTCCATCTCCTTTCGGGCCTCGGCGATCTCGTCGAGCGTCGCCTGCGAGGTGCGTGCGTCGTTCTGGGCGGCGTTCTCCTCGGCGAGATCGCCCGAGATTTCGGCGTCCTCGTACTCGTCGTCGACGCCCGAGCGAGCGGTCACATCCGCGGGGTCGTCCACGGACGCGTTGGCGCTCGTCTCGTCCGGGTCTTCCGAGAGTTTGGCTATCTCGCGTTCGAGGTCTGTCGTCGCGTCAGCAGTCGAGGAAGATTCGGCGGTAGTGGGACGCTCGTCGGACGCCGTGGGGTCCCCGGCGTCGGCTGTCGGCTCGTCAGTTTCGACGGCCGTCGACGGCTCCGTGGTCGAGGCGGACTGGTTCTTCGCTCCGGCGTCTTCAGTACCCGACCTGCGGCCGCCCGGCTGGAACTGGAACTTGTTCCCGCCGCAGTCCGGACAGCCCGACAGCATCTCCTTCGAGCCGTTTTCGAACGTCCGGCCGCAGGTGGTACACTCGTGGGGCACGGGCCTACTTGCGCGAGACGAGCGCGCTGATGAGGTTCTCGTCCTTGTGGAGCGTCTCGATCTGGTTGGCCGGGCCGATCACCGTGAGCTTCTGGGTCGTCTCGTTGCCCAGCAGCCGTTCGAACAGCCCCGGTTCCTTCGTACTGGACTTGGGATACGTCTCGATCTCGATGCCGCTGAACTCGTCGGGGCTGATCTCCGTCATCGTGACCTCGATCAGTTTCGACTCCTCGTCGGGGGAGAGTCCCTCCTCGAGGATCACGATGTTCCCCTCGCGGACGCCGTCGAGGATGAGGCGGATCTTCTCCATGCTGGTGAGGCCCTCCATCCGGGCCCCGCTGATCATGTCGACGCGGACGCCGTCGTCGACGTCCCCCTCGGGCGTCGAGTCGTCGCCGTCGCCGCTGGTAACTTCGGGCATCGTTAGGCGAAGTACTCCGCGATTTTCGCGTACACTTCGTCCATGTTCTGTCCCTCCAGCGCCGACAGCGGGATCGTCTCGTGTTGCGGGAACGCGTTGGCGATCCGCTGGATGTCGGACTCCTCCTTGTCGATCTTGTTAGCGAGGATCAGGACGGGTAGCTCTTGGCTCTCGATGATGCCGATCAGCATCGTGTTCACCTGGGTGAACGGGTCCTCGGTGCTGTCGAGCACGTAGATGACGCCGTCGACGTCCTCCCGGAGCCAGTGCATCGCCTCCGCGACACCCTCGGTGGCTTCCCGGGAGCGCCGCACGGCGTCTTCCTTCTCCATGTCGTGTTCGAGGAACTCCTCGTAGTCGACTTTGGTCGTCACCCCGGGAGTGTCGACGATGTCGATGGTGACCTCCTTCCCGTCACGTTCGATCGTCACCCCCTCCTTCCGACGCGCGCGGCGCGTCTCGTGTGGGATGTGACTCTCCGGGCCCACTGCGTCGCCGGTCCAGTCGCGGGCGATTCGGTTCGCCAGCGTGGTTTTCCCGGCGTTCGGCGGGCCGTAGATCCCGATTCGCTTCGGCTCTCCAGAGGCAAACAGGCCGTCGGTGACCCGCGTAATGCTGTCTTTCAGACTCGTTAGCAGACCCATCCTTATCTCCTGCCTCCCCGTGTAGGGTGGCCGTTATGGGCAACACCCCGGCTACACACTTAAGAATGGCGTCAGACGGCGTGCAAGGATCCGGCAAGGAGCGTCGTCGCTGACGTTACAGCGGGGTAGGTACTGCGACCGAGATTGCCGATGGTACCGACGATCCGTGTTCGACTGGAACCGTTGCCGTCGAGGATTGATCGCTCTCGAGGTGAAACGAGGGTGTGGTTCTGGCGTGATACTGTTCTCGTGATCCGTAGTCACCAGCTAAGTGGGCACTGTCGGAACAATCGACCGTATGACGTTCCGGTCCCCCGTTAACTAACCCCCACCCCTCCGTTTCCCGTGGAACCGCAGAACCCTGGACGGGTTGGATACGGAGTCGACGCCAAAACAGATAACAACCACACAACTCCGAACCGAAACAAAATACGGCTATTGCAGTACGGACTAATCTATCGTCTTGTATTGTAAAACCACCGGTAATCTAGAGGCAGTTCCTTCCGGGTCTTCGACCCCACCCCGCTGATTTGGGTGTTCCACGCGAAACGAAGGGGATGGGGGGTTACCCCGGGGAGCGGTTCCCGTCCAACGCAGTCTGGAGTCAAGCGTCGACCATCGTGGTCTCATTGCGACCCACTTTCGACGAGAACTGTCGGGGTGGAACCGACACAACTGCTGCCTCGCTTACTGCCGTAACCTCGCTGCTCAATACGGGAACTGCCTGAACCCCATCACTTCCGGTCGAGAACGGTTCGGACGCGGTTCGATATCGTTTAGACGACAGCCGATCCGGTTTCTCCCTGTTCTCGACTACAATTCGAAATCTTCGCGCGGCGATCAGCTGCCTGGTCCGCTGTTGGTCCACTTGCTTCGACTCCCTCGTCCCGTCAGATTGATATCGATATATCGACGCACGGGAAACGACCCCCGTCAGTTTCAGGTGCAACAGAATAGGCGGATACCGTCTCAGTCATTTCCAGTCGAAACGAAGGGGTCGGGGGGTCATAATCGGGGGACGGGAGCGTCACGAAGTTTCGCTCGGCAACCTACCCGTCGATCCGGTTCGAGGGAACACCGTGTGGCTGGCGGACTCACAGGGACAGGTTTTTGGTACCCCTATTCTTTTGGTTCGAGTGCATCAACTGGACGGCGCTGAGGGACGTCCCGCCTCGAATCGGGCAGTGTAGCGGGTTTCACGCCGGATAAGCCGGTCGCGCGCGCCGTTTTCCACCCGAAACGTAGGGGTACACAATGAACGACACCGACGACAACACGAACGCGGAGGAGGGCGAGGCGAGTGACGACTGGCCCATCGCCGAGGAGACTGCCGAAGGGGAGCCTGTCGACGCTGGAGACGATACCGACGAGGAGCCCGTCGACGCCGGCGTCACCCCCGGTGACGTCGACGACGGGATGACCGAGGTCCCCGAGGTCGGGGACGGAGAGGGGCTGAACACCGACACCACGAACGTGGACAGTTCGGTAGACCTCGATACGGGCGGCGTCGATATCGACCGCATGCTCGAGGACGACGGCGACAGTCAGGGGTTGTTCGACGACCTGATGGCCGGCGAACCGATCTTCCGGAACAAGGAGGTACTCAGACCGTCCTACACGCCCCACGAGCTCCCCCACCGGACCGACCAGATCAACCAGATGGCTACGATTCTGGTCTCCGCGCTGCGCGGGGACACTCCCTCCAACATCCTCATCTACGGGAAAACCGGGACCGGGAAGACCGCGAGCGCGAAGTTCGTGAGTCAGGAACTCGAGTCCACCTCCCAGAAGTACGACGTCCCGTGTGAGGTGGAGTACATAAACTGTGAGATAACTGATACACAGTACCGCGTGCTCGCGCAGTTGGCGAACAAGTTCATCGAGAAGAACACCGAAGTCGTCGCCGAGAAACTCGAGGACCTTCGCGAACTCCGCTCCGCGGCGGCGGAGGACGCCGACGCCCTAACCGGCTCGGAGTTCGCGGACGTCGCGGCCATCGACGACCGTATCGCCGAACTCGAAGAGGACCGCGAGGGAATGGAGGAGGTGCCAATGACCGGGTGGCCGACCGACCGCGTCTACTCGAAGTTCTTCGACGCCATCGACTACCACGAGCGCGTGGTCGTGATCATGCTCGACGAGATCGACAAACTCGTCGAGAAGTCCGGCGACGACACGCTGTACAACCTCTCCCGGATGAACTCCGAGTTGGAGAACTCCCGCATCTCGATCATGGGTATCTCCAACGACCTGAAGTTCACCGACTTCCTCGACCCCCGCGTCAAGTCGAGCCTGGGCGAAGAGGAGATCGTGTTCCCGCCCTACGACGCCAACCAACTCCGGGATATCCTTCAGCACCGCTCGGACGTCGCGTTCAAAGACGACGCACTCACCGACGACGTGATCCCCCTGTGTGCCGCGTTCGCCGCCCAGGAACACGGCGACGCTCGGCGCGCACTCGACCTCCTCCGGACGGCGGGCGAACTCGCCGAACGGAGTCAGGCAGAAACCGTCGAGGAACAGCACGTTCGGCAGGCCCAGGACAAGATCGAACTCGACCGCGTCGTCGAAGTCGTCCGGACGCTCCCGACGCAGAGCAAGATCGTCCTCTTCGCGACGATCCTCCTCGAGAAGAACGGCGTTCACAACATCAACACCGGCGAGGTGTTCAACATCTACAAACGTCTCTGTGAGGAGATCGACGCCGACGTGCTCACCCAGCGACGCGTCACCGACCTCATCAGCGAACTCGACATGCTGGGCATCGTCAACGCCGTCGTCGTCTCGAAGGGTCGCTACGGCCGCACGAAGGAGATCTCGCTGTCGGTCCCCATCGAGGAGACCGAACACGTGCTGCTCTCGGACTCGCGACTCGGCGACATCGAGAACGCTCAGCCGTTCGT
>Ga0136556_1000692_pt1 | contig 18954 bp, 17 predicted proteins | sample AntRauTorckE6831_FD_104780 | JGI IMG/M metagenome (GOLD analysis project Ga0136556, IMG submission 104780) | Saline lake microbial communities from Rauer Islands, Antarctica - Metagenome Torckler E6 #831 | ecosystem: Environmental > Aquatic > Non-marine Saline and Alkaline > Saline | place... | reverse complement strand
GTCCCGCCTCGGCGAACAGTTCCTTCACGGTGCCGTCGTAGCTGGACGGCACCTCGACCAGCGCCTTGTCCGTCTCGACTTCGGCGACGATGTCGCCCTCGCTCACGGTGTCGCCGGGCGACACCTGCCACGAGACCAGTTCGCCTTCGGCGATTCCCTCGCCCACGTCGGGCAGTTTGAACTCTTTGACAGTCATCAGAACTCCACCGTCTCACGGATGCCGTCTTCGACTCTGGCAGCGTTGGGAAGGTAGTAGTCCTCCATCGCGTACAGCGGCACGGGCACGTCGAAGCCCGTGACGCGCTTGACCGGCGCCTCCTGGTAGCCCAGCGCCTCCTCCTGAATCAGCGCGGTGATCTCGCCGGCCAGGCCGCCCGATTTGGGCGCCTCGTGGACGACGACGGCGCGACCGGTCTTCTTGAACGACTCGACGATGGCGTCCCGATCCATCGGCGAGACGGTTCGCAGGTCGACGACTTCGGCGTCGATACCCTCCTCGGCGAGGGACTCGGCCGCTTCGAGGGTGGGTCGGGTCATCGCGCCGTAGGTGAACACCGACACGTCGCTCCCCTCGCGGCGAGTTGCGGCCTCGCCGATGGGGACCTCGTAATCGTCGTCGGGCACTTCGCCGCGGAACGCCCGGTAGATGAGTTTGGGTTCGAGGAAGACCACCGGATCCGGGTCACGGATCGCGGAGATGAGGAGGCCCTTCGTGTCGTGGGGCGTCGACGGCACGACGACTTTGAGGCCGGCCTCGTGGGCGTAGAACGCCTCCTTCGAGTCCGAGTGGTGTTCGGGCGCGCGGATGCCGCCGCCGTAGGGTGCCCGCAGCACCATCGGTAGCGAGAACCGGGATCGGCTCCGGGTGCGGTAGCGCGCCATGTGGGAGACGATCTGGTCGAAACCCGGGTACATGAACCCGGAGAACTGGATCTCCGGCACCGGCTTCATCCCGCCGGTCGCGAGACCGACGGCGCTGCCGATGATGCCCGATTCGGCCAGCGGCGTGTCGATCACGCGCTGATCGCCGAACTCCTCCTGGAGCCCCTGGGTGGCCCGGAAGACGCCGCCGTTGGCGCCGATGTCCTGGCCCAGTGCCACGACGTCGTCGTCGAGTGCCATCTCGGTCGCGAGACCGTCCTGGACCGCCTGTACGATCGTGAGGTTCTGTGTCCCGCTCATTCTTCCAAGAACGCCTCCTTGCCGTGTCGCTCGACGCTCTCGACGAACGCGTCGCGCTGTGCCTGTAGCTCCGGCGGTAGCTCCTCGTAGACGTGTTCGAACATCTCCGTGGGCTCGGGCCGGGGCTCGCTCTCGGCGGCGTCGATGGCCTCGTCGACCTGCGACTCGACGCTCGCCTCGATCTCGGCGACGCTCTCGTCGTCGAGGATACCTTCGTTCCGGAGGTACGTCTCGAGACGCGGGATCGGGTCCTTGGCCTTCCAGCGTTCGACCTCCTCCTCGTCGCGGTACACCGTCGGATCGTCCGCGGTGGTGTGGGCACCGAAGCGGTACTGGACCGCCTCGATCATCGTCGGCCGGAGCTGATCCCCGTCGGGGTTCCGGGCCTTCTCGAGGGCCTCCTGGGTGACCTTGTACACCGCCAGCGGGTCCATCCCGTCGACCTGCACGCCCTCGAAGCCGTACGCTTCGGCCTTCTGGGCCAGCGTTTCGGCGGCGGTCTGGCGCTCGCGGGGCACCGAGATCGCCCACTGGTTGTTGTTGCAGAAAAAGACCATCGGCACGTCGTAGACGCCGGCGAAGTTCAGCCCCTCGTGGAAGTCTCCCTCGCTGGTGGCGCCGTCGCCGAAGTAGCAGATCCCGGCGCGGTCGTCGTGGCCCTGCAGTTTCCAAGACCAGGCGAGCCCCGCCGCGTGGGGGATCTGGCTGGCGATGGGCACCGCCACGGGCAGGACGTTGACGTCCTCGTCTATCTCGTTGCCCTTCTCGTAGCCCATCCAGCAGAGCAGCGTCTGCTCGAGGGGAACGCCACGGACGACGCCGGCGCCGTGCTCGCGGTAGGACGGCACCATCCAGTCCTGCTCGGCGAGCGCGTGTGCCGAGCCGATCTGAGCGCCCTCCTGCCCCGACAGCGGTGGGTACGTCCCCATCCGCCCCTGTCGCTGGAGGCTGACGGCGCGCTCGTCGAAGTGCCGGGCAAGCTTCATGTCCCGGTAGATAGCTAGCAGCGTCGATTCGTCGAGCTCCGGCGGCTCGCCGACGACGTTGCCGTCCTCGTCGAGCACCTGGACGCGGTTCTCGGGGTCGCGCTGTATCGTGCTCACGGGTTGATCCTCCGCTCCATAAGCCCGCGTTTCCGCCGCCGCCGGTATAGTGCTTTCGTAAAAGGTTTACTATAAGCAGAAATCCCGGCCTTGCGGTTGTGTTCTTTCGAGAAGGATGCGCTTATTTCGAATATATCTAAATTTGGGCGCAACTTTCGGCGTTCCATCCGGTACTCGCTCGGTGGACCGCCCGGAATTGGACGAACGTTCGGGAAGAATTCTGATTGACAGGATCAGTGCCGATGGCGTGTGTCAAACTAACTCGGGGGTCGAAATCAGTCGCCGGCCGCCACACGCGCCTCCTCTCGGGCGCGTTCGGGGCTCTTACCGTCGCGAACGAGGGCGTCGACGAACAGTTCGCCCGCCTTGTAGGAGGAGCGAACCATCGGGCCCGAGGCACAGTAGAGGAAGCCCAGTTCCTCCTCGGCCACCCGTCGCCACGTCTCGAACGCGTCGGGGTGGACGTACTCGAACACGTCGAGATGCGAGCGCGAGGGCTGGAGATACTGGCCGAACGTCACCACGTCGACGCCGACCTGCCGGAGATCCGAGATGGTGCGGTATATCTCGTGGTCGTACTCGCCGAGTCCCAGCATCAGGCTGGTCTTGGTGTAGATGTCCGACTCGCGGTCGACCTGTTCGAGCACGTCGAGGGTCTGCTCGTAGTCCGCGCGGCGGTCCCGGACGGGCCACTGGAGGCGCTCGACGGTCTCGACGTTGTGGGCGATCACGTCGGGTTCGGCGTCGATGATCCGTCGAACCGCGTCCTCGTCGCCGCCGAAGTCCGGGATCAGCACTTCGACGAGCGTCCCGGGGTTGCGCTGCTTGCACTCCCGGATCGTCTCCGCGAAGTGGGCGGCGCCGCCGTCCGCGAGGTCGTCGCGGTCGACGGAGGTCAGGACCACGTAGTCCAGACCGATTTCGCCTACCGCTTCGGCGACGTTCTCGGGCTCGTCGGGGTCGAGTGGCTCCATCCCGCCGGTGGCGACGTCACAGAAGTTACAGCCACGCGAACAGCGCTCGCCCATCAGCATGAACGTCGCCGTCCCCGGGCCGGTGCCGTCGTGACCGGGCTCTGCGGCGTCCGCCGCCTCGCCGTTCTGCGGTCCTTCGGACCGCCCGGACCAGCACTCGCCCATGTTGGGGCAGTTGGCCTCCTCGCAGACGGTGTGGAGATCCCGGTCCCGCAGCGTCTGCTTGATGTCGGCGAATCGCTGCCCGGTCGGGGGCTGGCTCTTGAGCCAGTCGGGCTTCCGCCTGCGGCTGCTCATGGCCGGTGATGGGGCGGCGCTCGTGAAAAGCGTGCGGTTCGTTCCATCGCCGGCGGTGTTTGTTAGTTTACCGATGGGTATTTGTTCCTCCTGCATAATGTCCGTACGATACTGGATGTTCGACCTCGACCCCGGTGACATCACGGAGGGGTCCATCTCCCGTGCGCTCCTCGTTCTCGCGGCACCGTTGGTGGCACAGAACCTCGTGCAGGTGGCCAACTCGGCGGCCGACGTGTTCTGGTTGGGCCGCCTCGGCGACGGCGCCGTCGGTGCGGTCGGCCTGAACCAACCGATCATGGCGCTGCTGTTCGTCCCGCTGACGGCGGCGATGGTCGGGACGCAGGTGCTGGTCTCCCAGCGCATCGGCGCCGAGGCCGTCGACAGCGCCCGGAAGGCGGTGTTTCACGGCATCGCACTCGCGTTCGTTGCCGGCGTGTTACTCGCGCTGCTGGTCGCGCCCAACGCGGGCGTTCTCGTCCGTCTCCTCGGCGCCGGCCCGGACGTGGCGCCCCAGGCGGCGGCGTACCTCTCGACGTACATGCTGCTGTTCCCGTTCACCTCCGTCAGCGACACCGTCGAGATGGGGTTCGTCGGCGCCGGCGACTCGAAGACGGCGATGTACCTCAACTTCCTCGCCATCGGCGGCAACCTCGTGCTCGACCCGTTGCTCATCTTCGGCGTCTGGGTGTTCCCCGAACTCGGCGTCGCCGGCGCGGCGCTGGCGACGGTGCTGGGATACACGATGGCGATGCTGCTCGGCCTCTACTGGCTGACCGGCGACCACGGCTCCATCTCGCTCTCGCTCGCCGACGCCGGCTTCGACGTCGACGAGTTCCGCGAGATGGTCGATATCGGCCTCCCGTCCGGCGGCCAGCGGCTGGCGGCCCAGTCGGTCCGGCTGGTCGTCGTCGCCATCGTCACCGTCGTCGGCGGCGCCCCGGGGCTGGCGGCGTACACCGTCGGCGCGCGCATCGCGACCATCGCGTTCGTCCCGGCGCAGGGGCTCCAGCAGGCCGGACAGAGCGTCGTCGGGCAGAACCTCGGCGCGGAGAGCCCGGACCGTGCCCGCCGAGCGACGTGGGTCGGCGTCGGCATCGCGACGGGGGCGCTCGCCCTGATCGGCGGGATCCAACTGCTGATCCCCGACCTGCTCGTTGCGGTGTTCGTCCCCGCAATCTCCGAGCAGGGACAGGCGTACGCGATCCGCTACCTCGAGATCCTGGCGTACGGCTACTGGGCCATCGGCGCGACGTACATGCTGTTGGCTGGGCTCAACGGCGCCCGCCGGACCAAGACGAGTCTGGTCGTCGACCTCGTGAAGTACTGGGGGATCCGGTTCCCCATCGCCGTGCTCGCGCTGCCCGTCGGCGTCGGGATCGGCGCGTTCGGGCTCTCGGTCGCGCCCGGTCTCGGCTGGGGGATGGAGGCCATCTTCTGGGCGGTCACGGGGTCGAACGTCGCCGCCGCGGTGGGGCTGGCGGCGTACTTCCGGTACGCGACGGCCGACGGGATGATGCGCCGGGCCGCGACCGTCGCCGCCGCGGACTGAGCCGGGCGTCGACGTCCGTTTCAGCCACGTAATCGGCTGCGGGCGTGGATCCGGACGGGCCCGCGTGTCCGGGGCGCTTGCCCGGGCGGCCGAGAGAAACTCCTTTGTCCGTGGCCGTCCCGACTCCGGGTAGTGTCTCAGCGCCCCGACGCCACGGCCCGCGTCGCCGACGTCGTCCCCGAGTTCGCCGACGCCTTCGCGTTCGACGAGTTCAACGCGATGCAGCGGGAGGCGCTGCCCGCCCTGCTCGACAGCGACGAGAACGTCGTCGCGAGCGCGCCGACCGCCTCCGGCAAGACCGCCCTCGCGGAACTGGCCATCTGCAAGACGCTGAAGGAGGGCGGTACTGCGCTGTTTATCGCCCCGATGCGGGCGCTGACCAACGAGAAGGAGGCCGAGTGGGACCGCTTCGAACAGCTCGGCTACTCCGTCTACGTCGTCACGGGGGAGCGCGACCTCGACCCACGCCGGGCCGAGCGCGCCGATATCCTCGTGATGACGCCCGAGAAGACCGACTCCGCGACGCGGAAACACGAGTCGGCGCGCTACGGCTTCATCACCGACGTGGACTGCGTCGTCATCGACGAGGTCCACCTACTGGATTCGGAGAAGCGTGGCTCGGTGCTCGAAGTCACCGTCTCGCGGCTCCGACGCCTCTGTGACCCCCGAATCATCGCGCTCTCGGCGACGATGCCCAACGTCGAGGACGTCGCCGAGTGGCTCGACGCGCCGCCGGAGAACACGTTCGCGTTCGGCGACGAGTACCGCCCGGTCGATCTGGAGACCGGCGTGAAAACCTACAGCCACGGCGAGAACTCCTTCGCCGACAAGTACCGACGGCTCTACCGCGCGCTCGATTTAGCGAAGCCCCACATCCGCGAGGAGGGCCAGTCGCTCGTGTTCGTCTCCTCCAGACAGGACACCGTCCGCGCCGCCGAGAAGGCCCGCGACGAGACCACCGAGTGGGATATCGACATGGGCTCCCGGGGGAACTACGACTTCCACACCGCCGCCAAGGAACTCGAGAACGAGACGCTGCGCCACTCCGTCGTCGACGGCGTCGCGTTCCACCACGCCGGCCTCTCGCGCAACGACAAGGACCTGGTCGAAAAGTGGTTCAAGGAGGGGAAGATCCAACTCCTCTTCTCCACCTCGACGCTCGCGTGGGGGGTGAATCTCCCGCCCGCTGTGTGGTGATCCGCGACACGAAGTACCACGATCCACTCGAGGGCGAGGTGGACATTTCGCCGCTGGACGTGCTCCAGATGCTCGGGCGTGCGGGCCGGCCGGGCTACGACGACGTGGGGTACGGCTGGGTGATCTGCGACGCCGACGAGGCCGACAAGTACCGCCAACTGCTGCGGGAGGGCAAGGAGATCGAGTCGACGCTGGCCGGCGAGATCGAGACCCACCTCAACGCCGAGGTGGCGATGGGCACCATCCGCGATCTGGAGGACGTGCTCTCGTGGGTCGAGACGACGTTCTACTACGTCCGCGCCCAGTCGAAACCCGAGGAGTACGAGTTCGAGAGCCTGCGCGAGCGCATCCGTGGCGTCGTCGAGAGCCTCGTCGATTCGGGGTTCGTCGAGACCGACTCGGACCTCGGCGTCGAGGCGACGACGCTCGGCCGTTTGGCCTCGAACTACTACCTCCGCCTCGATACGGCCGAGCGCTTCCGCGAAACCTGCGAACGCGACCGTTTGACGGGAAAAGACGTGCTCGAAGCCGTCGCCGCCGCCGGCGAGTTCGACTCCGTCTCCGCCCGGCAGTCCGAGACCGACGCCATCGACCGCGCCCTCGACGGCGCCGGCGTCGAGACGGACCTGGAGAACGGGAACCGCAAGGTGCTCGCGATTCTCCACGCTGCGACCGACGGGCGCACGCCGAGCGAACTGCGCTCGGACGCGTGGATCATCCGCCAGAACGCGCTCCGACTGCTCGCGGCGCTCCGGGAGTTCGCCGAGGCCTTTGCGGGCCCGCGGGCGGCCAACCTGGTGCGCCGAGTGGAGGCCCGCGTCGAACACGGCATCTCCCGGGAAGCGGTGGGTCTCACAGCCATCGAGGGCGTCGGCGCGGGCCGCGCGGAAACGCTCGCAGGCGCCGGGTTCACTACGCCGGCACAGATCGTCGACGCCGGCGCCGCAGCGCTCACGAAGGCGGGCCTCTCCGAGAGCGTTGCCGACCGCGTCGTCGACGCCGCGCGGGACCTCCCCCGAATCTCGGTCGACTGGGGGGCGTTCCCCGACAGTATCGCGACGGGCGAAAACGAGATGTGCGAACTCACCGTCCGGAACGCCGGCGGCGGTGCCCGCGTCGGAATCCGAGTGACGGTCAACGGGACACAGATGACCGAGACAGCGACGTATCTGGGCGATTCAGAAACCGTGCCGGCGCCGGTGTTCGGCGCCGACGCCGACGAACTCCGGTTCGTCGTCGAGGTGACGTTCCCGGACCTGCCGCTCGCGCCCGTGCGCGAGGATCGGACGGTCCGGGTCGAGTGAGGACGGGTCGCTGGTTATTCGGGCCGAGTTCTGCTGATGGACAGTCGGTGCCTCCGTTCGAGCAGTCGTTCCCTAATTTTGGACACACGTGACGGCGAAGCTAAACACTATGTGTGTCCTTCGCAAAAGCCGTAGTGTGTCGTTCCCATCCGACGGAGTCCAGCCGAAACACGGGGTGTACTTCCTCGGGTTGCTCTGTTTCGGACTCGGGATCGTCCACCTGTTCACCGACGGAGAGGGGCTCGGAACGGCGCTCGAGTCGTTCATCATCTGCAGTATCTCGCTGTTCGTCCTCGTGACGGGCTATCAACTCCCGAACCGGCCGATATCGCGGTCGGGACAGTGGCGAACGGTGTCGCTCGCGGTGGGCGTGATGGTCTCGTTCGCGCTGTTGTCGCTGTCGATCTGGCTGATCTGGCGGCTCGAGGGCGACGAGACGGAGCTGTTCTTCCTCGTCGCGTTCGCGAGCACCCTCGGCGCGGCGGTCGGTACCAGGGGCGGGTTGTACGCCATCGAGTCCGAGGAACGACTCAGCGAAGCCGAGGACCTCGCGAACCTCCTCAAAATCAACCAGCGAGTCCTCCGGCACAACCTCCGAAACGAGCTTTCGATCTCGTTGGGCTATCTCGACAACATCGAAACGGCCGACAGTACGGTGGAGACGGCGAGGGACGTGCAGATAATCGAGACGCACCTCCGACGACTGCTCAAGACGACCGACCGGACGAGAGAGATCGTCGACATCTGGGAGGACGACTGGATCGTCCAGTTCGACCTCGACGCCGTTCTCGCGGACCAGATCGACCGAATCGAGGCGGAGCATCCGGACGTCGACATCGTGACGGCGTTCGACGCGGACTGTCGGGTGAACTCCCACACCGCCCTGCCGCGGGCGATCAACGAAGCGCTCCAGAACGCGATCGAACACAACGCGACGGACGTCTCGATCACTGCTCGCAGCTACCAAACCAACCGAGGGATGGCGGTCGTCGAGGTCGCAGACACGGGCACGGGGATCCCGAAGTTCGACGTCGAAGCGATCGAAGGCCGGGAGGAGACGCCGCTGAACCACACGCAGGGGCTGGGGCTCTGGATCATCTACTGGACCGTCAAAATGTCCGACGGGACCCTGGAGCTACTGGAAGGCGAATCCGGCGGGACGATCATCCGGATGACGCTCCCCAAAGCGACGTAGTGCTGCGCGGACGAGCGTCTCAGAAGCGTTGAGACCGCATTAGGTGGCTGGGGAGTCAGCCCGAAAGTGGATGGGCCAACGCGGATTTGAACCGCGGACCTCCCGGTTATCAGCCGAGCGCTCAACCTAACTGAGCTATTGGCCCAGGTGAGCGCATTCACCGCTTGGCCGCCGCATCTGTTAAGGCTTTCTCTTCGGTATCCCCGCGCCCGCGGTCGTTTTACTCGTCTTTGGTCCGGTAGTCGTCCGGGTCCACGTCGATCACGTCGTCGTCGGCCGGGCCGTCGCCCCCGGTGGCGTCGGTGAACGGGCCAGCATCGGCGTCCGAACCGCCGAACGGCCCGGCGTCGCCGCCGTCGAAGGGGCTGCTGGCGCCCCCGGCGTCGACGCCCGAATCACCCTGGTCCGGGAAGCCGCTGGTCCAGACGCCGCCGGTGACGAACCCGTCCGTGCGCTCGTCGAGTTTCGGCACGACGACGTAGCGCTTGAGCAGCACCCGGATCGGGTAGCGCGTCGGCGGGATGGTCAGCAGGAAGCCGATGGCGTCGGTGACGACGCCGGGGGTGAGCAGGAACGCGCCGGCGGCGATCAGCAGTGCGCCGTCCAGCAGTTCGTCGGTCGGCGGCTCCCCGCGGGCGGCTTTCTGCTGGATCCGGGCGAGCGTGTGGCGCCCCTCCGCGCGCACGAGGAGCATTCCGATCAGCCCCGTCAGTACGACCAGTAGCACCGTGGGTACGGGCCCGATCTCGCCCGCGACGAACACCAGCAGTATGGCGTCGGCCAGCGGGATCAGCAGCAGCGCCGGGATGACGTACCGGAGTCGCATTGGCTGTATTTCCGGCGGCGGCCGGATAGCCCTTTCGCGTGGCCGGGGTGATCTGGTGGTCATCGCGGCCGACCGTCGCCGCTGTGCCCATCGTCCCGCGCGGCCGACCGTCGTCGCTGTGCCCTTGGTCCCGCGCGGCCGACCGTCGCCGCGCGGACCCGAGGCGAACCGCCACCGGTAAATCACGGCCGTCCGGATTCGGTGCATGGCCGACGCCGTTGACGACGACCTCTACGAGCGGGCCAAGCAGCTGCTCGAACCGGGGGAGATCGAACTGGTGGGCTGTATCGTTCACACCGACCTCGGCGGGGAGGAGGACCTGGAGATGCACGAACTCACCGTCGCCGCCAACGACGTGCTCGCCGAACACGCCGACAAGGGCGAGAGCTACATCTACGCGGGCAACGACACCGACGAGTACGCCTCGAACCAGTTCCAGGGCAAGAGCCTCGCCGACGACGAGTTCGTCTGGGAGTGCCAGCAGCTCCTCCGCTCGGGCACGTTCGATCTGGTGTTCTACTACGAGGCCGGAATCGACCAACAGGCACTGGCTACCGATCTCGAATCTCTCGACCACGTCGATCGCGTCACCACCGTCCCCTAACCGAATACGTTCGGCTTACTGCCTCGCCGTATTCGGAACCTTTTACCCCCGCGACAGGGTATTTCCGGCGAGAGATACCCGTGACCGGAGTAATCACTGGTGTGAGCGTTTCACACACGCTCGCGACCGTCGACGAAGTGGAGTCGGCGGCGCCGGCCGACGAGAGCGCGGCCGCCCAGCGACTCGCACGCCGGCCGGGCGTCACCGAGAGCGTCGTCGTCGCGACCTGCAACCGCGCGGAGGCGTACGTCGTCACCGACGACGCCAACGAGGGCACCGACGCGCTCGCCGATTTCGCGCCGACGGTCCGCGAGGGGGCTGTCACCCACCTCGACCACGAGGGCGCGATCCGCCACCTGATGCGGGTCGCCTCCGGCCTGGAGTCGCTGGTGCTCGGCGAGGACCAGATCATCGGTCAAGTCAAGGACGCGATGGAGCGCGCCGACGAGGACGGCACGCTCGGCCCCGTGCTGGAGGAAGCGATGCTGAAGGCGGTTCACGTGGGCGAACGCGCCCGGACCGAGACGTCGATCAACGAGGGTACCGTCTCGATGGGCTCGGCCGCGGTCGAACTGGCTGGCCGTGAGACGACCCTCGACGACGCCACGGCGCTCGTCTTGGGCGCAGGGGAGATGGGCACGCTCGCGGCCCGCGCGTTCGCGGGAGCGGGCGTCGACCGACTGATCGTCGCCAACCGAACCGTCCCCAACGCCGCCCACGTGGCCGAGGACGTCGGCGTCGACGCCGAGGCCGTCGGACTCGACGCGGCCGCCGACGCCGCTAACGAGGCGTCGGTCGTCGTCGCCGCCACCGGCGCACCTGACGCGGTGCTCACCGCCGACGAACTCCGCGGGGTGGAGGCAGTCTGTGTCGACATCGCCCGCCCGCGGGACATCGACCCCGCGGCCGACGAGCTATCCTCGGTCGTGGTCCACGACCTCGACGACCTGGAGAGCGTCACCGAACGGGCCCACGAACAGCGCCGATCGGCGGCCCGACAGGTCGAGGCGATGATCGACGCCGAACACGACCGTCTGCTCTCCTCGTTCAAGCGCGCCCGCGCGGACGATGCGATCAGCGGCATGTACGAGGGCGCCGAGCGGATGAAGGCCCGCGAACTCGACCGTGCGCTCACCAAACTCGAGGCGCAGGGCGACCTGAACGAGGAACAGCGCGAAACCGTCGAGGCGATGGCCGACTCGCTGGTCTCCCAACTGCTCGCCCCGCCGACCCGGAGCCTGCGCGAGGCCGCCGGCGAGGACGACTGGACGACCATCCGGACGGCGATGCAGCTGTTCGACCCCACGTTCGACGCCGCCGACGCCGACGGCCCCGCCGAGATCCCCGACGAAGCCACGGGGGAGTAGCGAGACGACCGAACCTTTTCCCTCCCCGGCCCGTAGCGCTCCCCATGGCTGAACGACTCGAAGACGACGAGATCGAGCGCAAACTCCCCGACGACTGGGAGTACGACGGCGACGAGATCATCCGGGTCTACACGTTCGACGACTACCTCACCGCCGCCACGTTCGTCGAAGACGTAGCCGAACTCGCCGATGAGGAGTTCCACCACCCCGAGGTCGTCCTCCGTTACGACGAGGTAGAGGTGCGCTTTACCACCCACGACGTCGGCGGCGTCACCGAGAAGGACCTCCGGATGGCGGACTACTGCGACGGCGAGTACTGACGGACTGGTACCGCGATGAAGGCCGCCTACGTGTTCGACGCGGCGGTTCGCGTCGACGCCCCCGGCGTCGCGCTGGATCCGGACCGCTTCGAAACCACGCTTCGCCTGTTCGCGCCCGCGCCGGGCGTCGAACCGGCGACCGAGCGGATCGACTGGCTGTTCTTCCGGGATCGACTCTGGCGCGGCGAGATCGGCGACGAGGCGCCGCTGCGGGACGCCGTCGGCGAGTGGCTCGGCGTCGACGTCGTCTCGCTCTCGTTCTCGGAACTCCGGGCCGACGAGGCGTACCTCGATGCGCTCAGAACCGAGATCGGACGCGATCTCGCCCGGTTCAACGCCGAGACCGTAAACGAGGTACTGCATCAGTATCTCGGCTCCTCGATCCACGCGGTCGACACCGAAGCGGTCTGACCACAACGCACTTCTCCGCGAACCGGCTACGCCCGACCAGATGGCGTACGACTTCTGGCTGCTCGACCTCGACGGCACCATCGTCGACGTTGAGCCGGGGTACCGGGAAGAGGTGTTCGACGAGGTGGGCGACCGACTCGGTCGGGCGTTCACCGACGAGGAGGTCGAGACGCTCTGGCACGGCCTCGGCGGTCCGCGAAGCGAGAAGCTGGCCGCGCTCGGTCTCGATCCCGGCACGTTCTGGCCCGCGCTCCACGAGGCCGAGGACCCCGACGCCCGCGCCGAAGCGACGTACGTCCACGACGACGCCGCCGCCCTCCTGGACGAACTCGACCGCGCCGGGCGTCCGGTAGGTGTCGTCACCCACTGCGCGCCGTTCCTCGCCGACCGCGTCGTCGACGACCTCGATCTGCGCTCGCGCTTCGACGCGTTCGTAACCTGTTCGGACGATCTTGGCTGGAAACCCGACCCCGAACCGGTCCTCCACACGATGGAACGACTCGGCGTCGACCCCGAGAAAGCGGGCGTGCTGGCCGGCGACGGCCCGAGCGACGTGGGTGCGGCGTGGAACGCCGGCCTCGATGCGGTTCACGTCGAGCGCCACGGCCCGGATCGCCGCGGTCAGTGTGTGCTCGCGGACCACCGCGTCGAGCGGTTCACGGAACTGGACGAGACGGTTTTCGGCGTCTAAGCCCGGAGCGCCGCCGCGGCAACCGGATAGATCCGCTCTAACCACAGGTCGTGCTGGGCGGGCGCCGGGTGGAGGTCGTCCTCGGCGATCAGCGCAGGTTCTGACTCGACGCGCTTCGACGGCGGGACCACGTCGACGAGTCGAACCCCTCGATTCTCGACTGCCTCGCGCGTGATATCCTCGTAGGCGTCGAGTCGTCGACGGTGCTCGTCCGGATCGTTCTGCTGTCCGACGGGCGTAAGCGTGTAGTCCGGTACCGTGATCACGACGACGGAGTCGAGGTTCTCGGCGAAGCCGATGGCGCGATCCAGCAGCGCCTCGAACTTCGGCGTGAACGTCTCCGGGGACTCCCCCTGAAAGCAGTTGTTGGCGCCGACGAGGAGCGTTACGAGGTCGAACGGCCCCTCGGGGTCGTGGTCGTCGATCGCTTCGTCCAGATCGTCCGTCGTCCAGCCGTTTTCGGCGATCACCACGGGATCGGCGACAGCCTCGCCCTCGGCGCGCAGTCGCTCGGTCAGCTTCGTCACCCAGCGCTCCTCGGCGGCGACGCTCGTGCCGACGGTGTAGGAGTCCCCGAGCGCGAGGATTCGTGCCGGGTCGCTCTCGCTCCCCGCCATCAGTCGGCTGGCTCGAACCCCGGGAGGTCGGCGAGCACCGCGTCCATCCCCGCGAGCACGGCTTTCAGGTCACGGACGCCCTGTTTTTCGACGCGCTCGGGGTTGGCCTGGACCCGGACGGTTTCGGTGCCGACCGGGACGAAGCCCAGCCCCAGTTTCTCCGCGGTCGCGTGGAGGCCGAGGCCGGCGTCGAACTCGCCGGCGAGCACCCGCCTCGCGGGGCTCTCGTGGGCTTTGAGCGTGAACTCGTAGCCGTCGATAGCGGCCCCCAGGTCGGCGGCGTCGGTGTCTCGTGCGGCGGCGAGTCGCTCCAGTTCCGCGTCGGCGCTGGCCCGCAGCCCCGTCGCCGTGTCGAGGTTCACGAACCGCAGATCCGCGTCGACCAGGTCGCCGAACCCGTCGACGTTCTGGGGGTTGCCCTCGGGCACGATCAGCCCCCACTCGCGCTCCCACGCGCCGAGGCTCACCGACTCCACCTCGCGCCGAGCCGGGCCGGCGACGATGGCGGCGTCCGGCAGGCCGTCGCGCAGGCGTCGAAGCCCCTCCCGGGAGCCGACGGGGAGGAACCGACTCGAACCGAGACGGTCCAGCAGGCGCGAGAAGGCGGGGTCGTCCTCGCCGAACACGAGCACCGCGGGCGTTCGGACGCTCGGCGAGAACAGCGTCACGCGCACCTCCTCGCCCTTCGCGAGGTACTCGGTGTCGGCGTCGACTTCGACGACGCCGTCGGCTTCGACGAGGCTGGTGGTCGCGCCCGAGCCCTTGTCAACGGGGTAGACGAGCGTCTCTCCGGCCTCGTTCTCGACGAGACCGACGGGCATCATCCGGGTGCGGCCCTCGCTGTAGCGCTCCTCGGTGGCCAGTTTCCCCTCGACGGACGCGGTTCGGGGTTCCGCCACCCCGGCAGCGCGACGGATCGCGGGTGCGACGAACGTGCGGAAAATCGTGAGCGCCGAGACGGGGTAGCCCGGCAGGCCGACGTAGGCGCTGTCTTCGAGTCGACCGACGAGCATCGGTTTCCCCGGCTTCACGGAGACGCCGTGGAGCAGGAGTTCGCCGCGGTCCTCGATCACCTGGTACACCACGTCGACGGCCGAGGCGGAGGTCGACCCGGAGGAGAGCACCAGATCGCACTCCTCGGCGGCCGTCGTGAGCGCCTCCTCCATCGCCGCCATGTCGTCGCCGGCGTGTGGGTAGAGGTTGGCCTCCCCGCCGGCCTCTTCGACGCCGGCCGCGATGGTGTAGCTGTTCACGTCGTAGATCTGACCGGCGTCGCTGTTCAGGCGCTCACCCGGCCGGACCAGTTCGTCGCCGGTCGAGACGATGCCGACCGTCGGCTGCCCCTTCACCTCGATTTCACCCTTGCCGAGCGCCGAAAGCAGGCCGATCTCTCGGGGCGTGAGTTCGGTGCCGGGCCCCAGCGCGCGTTGGCCGGCGGCGATGTCGGCGCCGGCGGGCATCACGTGGTCCCCCGGCGCGACCGAGGTCCGGATCTCGATGGACTCGGTGCCGAGTTCCTCGGTTCGCTCGACCATCACCACGGCGTCGGCGCCGTCGGGCATCACCGCGCCCGTCGAGATTTCGGCACACTCGCCTCCGTCGACGAACACGTCCGGTTCGCTGCCGGCGTGGACCGCCCCCACTAGATCGAGGGTGGCGGGGTCGGCCTCGTCGGCGCCGAACGTGTCTCGTGCGCGGACCGCGTAGCCGTCCATCGACGCCCGGTCGAAGCCGGGTACGTCGAGGTCGGCGTCGACACGCTCGGCGAGGATCCGCCCGCGGGCGTCAGCGAGTGGGACGGTTTCCGGCTCGGGGTCGAGATCCAGCGACGCGATAGCCTCGTGGGCCGCTGCCGGTTCGGCGAGGTCGCGGAACTCCTTCCGGTCGCTCATTGGCCTCCCTCCCAGTGCTCGACCGCGACGGTCTCACCGCCGTCGATCCCCTCCGATGGCTCGGGGACGACGACCCAGCCATCTGCCAGCGCGACGCTGGAGAGAACGCCCGAACCGGAGACGCGAGTCGGAATCGCAGCGGGATGGGGGTCGTTCTCGCCCTCCTCCAGTCGAACCCGGGCGAACGTTCGGACGCCGGGTTCGCTGGCGATTTTCCGGTCCAAGGTGGCCTCCGTGGTCGGAAACGGCGGTAGCGGCGCGTTCATCGCCCACTTGACGGCCGGGCGGAGGAACTGCACGGCGTTGACGATGGTCGCGACGGGGTAGCCAGGCAGCATCAGGACGGGCGTGTCGTCGACGACCGCGAAGCCGAACGGATGCCCCGGTTTGAGCGCGACGCCGTGGACGACGATGTCGCCGAGGTCCGCCAGTACCTCGGGGAGCAGGTCGCGCTGACCGACGGAGGAACCGCCGGACGTGACCACGAAGTCGCCGTCGAGGCCCGACTCGATGGCCTCCGTTAGCGCGTCCTCGTCGTCGTCGACGACCGCGAGTTCGGTCGGTTCGCCGCCCCAGCGCTCGACGAACCGCGAGACGGTGAGGCCGTTGGTCTCGATGGTCTCGCCAGGCCCCGGATCCTCCTGAACGAGTTCGTCGCCGGTCGGGATGACGGTGACTTCGGGCCGCTCGAAGACGGGGATTTCGGTGAAGCCGACGGACTTCAGCAGGCCGAGGTCGGAGGGCCGCAGGACGTGTCCGGGGTCGTAGAGATGCTGGCCCGCCTCGACGTCCTCGCCGGCCGCGGCGACGTTCTCGTCCTCGGCGACGGCGTCGAACAGTTCGACCTCGTCGGCGACGGGTTCGGCCTGTTCGATCATCACCACGGCGTCGGCGCCCTCCGGGAGCGCGCTGCCCGTGTGGACCCGGAGCGCTTGGTTCGGGCCGACGACGCCCTCGGTGGGTTCCTCGCCGACGACGCGGAGGATTTCCGGCGATCGATCCGAGGCGCCGAACGTGTCGCTCGCACGGACCGCGTAACCGTCCATCGCGGCACGGGGCGCCGACGGGACGTTCGCGGGTGCGGCCATCGTCGCCGCGAGGGTGCGGCCGTCGGCGTCGGCGATGGGGACGTCCACGGCGCGGCCGTGGGGAGCGACGGCGTCGCGGAGCGCGTCGAGCGCGTCGTCGACCCGGGTTCGCTGCTTGAAGCCGGACTGCTTCCGATCGCTGGTCATTATCGGGAGTAGCTTCCCCGTGGTGAAAAAGGGGTCCACACCGGCCCCACTGACAGACACCCACCAACCGCCGACGAACGGCAACGATTTTCCCCCTCTGCGCGAGAATATCGCTATGTTACTCACCGTCTCCGGCCCGCCGGGCAGCGGGAAGAGCACGAACGCCGAACTACTCGCCCAGCGGTTCGACCTCGAACACATCAGCGGCGGCGACATCTTCCGCGAACTCGCCGACGAGCGCGGCTACACCCCCGTGGAGTTCAACGAACTCGCCGAGGAGGAAGCACAGATCGACAAGGACCTCGACCGGCGCCTGCGTACCATCGCCACGAACCAGGACGACGTACTCCTCGAATCGCGACTCGCCGGCTGGCTCGCGGCCGAACACGCCGATCTGCGGTTCTGGCTCGACGCCCCTCTCAGCGTGCGCGCCGAGCGAATCGCCGACCGCGAGGACAAGACCGTCGAGACGGCCCGCGCCGTCACCGAGCGCCGGGAGGAGAGCGAGGCCAAGCGCTACCAGGACCTGTACGACATCGACATCTCCGACCTCACCATCTACGACGCCACGTTCAACACCGCTCGCTGGGGCGAGATGACCGTCCCCGACCTGCTCGCGCAGGCCGTCGAGCGCTACGACGTCGACGAGGACGAGGGGAAACAGCCAGTCGAGGGCGTCCGCTACGACTTCTGACCGTGACCGACCCACTCCGCGACCCGCCGGGCGAGCGCTCCGTCGAGGAACTCCTCTCCTTTGGCGTCGTCAACCTCGACAAGCCCGCCGGCCCGTCGGCGCATCAGGTAGCGGCGTGGGTCCGGAATCTCGCGGACGTCGACCGGGCGGCCCACGCGGGCACGCTCGACCCGAAAGTCACGGGCTGTCTGCCGACGATGCTCGGCGATGCCACTCGGCTCGCCCCGGTGTTCCTCGAGGGGGCCAAGGAGTACGTCGCCGTGCTGGAACTCCACGGGCTGCCGCCGACCGACGTCGAGGCCACCGTCGCGGAGTTCGAGGGCGAGATCTACCAGAAACCGCCGCGCAAGAGCGCCGTCGTGCGCCGCCTGCGCTCCCGGGAGATATACGATCTGGACCTGCTGGAACTCGAAGACCGGCAGGCGCTCCTGCAAATCCGCTGTGAGAGCGGTACCTACATCCGCAAACTCTGTCACGACCTCGGCCTCGCGCTGGGCACCGGCGGGCACATGGGGAACCTCCGCCGGGTCGCTACGGATCCCTTCGACGACACCGACCTCGTGACGCTCCACGACCTCGCTGACGGTCTCGCGTGGGCGCGCGAAGACGACCAGCGGCGCTCGCCGGCAGAGGGAGCCGGCGAGGGCTACGAGGAGTACCTCCGCGAGATCGTGTCGCCCGCCGAGCGTGCGATGGCGCACCTCCCGGCGATCACGATCGCCCGAAGCGCGGCGGTGGAAGTCGCCGATGGAGCACCTGTCTACGCGCCGGGCGTCATCGACCTGGACGACGCTGCCGCCGCTCTCGAACCGGGCGGCGACGACCTGCTGGCCTGCTACACGCCCGACGGCAGCGCGATCTGTCTCGGAAACCTGGTCGGCGACCCCGACGCCGAATCCGGCGAGGTCGTCTCCCTGCAGCGGGTGCTCGTCTGACTCCCGGCAACCGCCGCCCGGGCCGTAGCCTCTTCCCCCACCCCGCCACAGCGTGGGGTATGGATATCGGCACCGCGAGTGCGGCACCCGGCGAACTGGCCCGCGGCCACCTGGAACTCACCGACCTCCCGACGGGCACCCCCGAGAACCTCCCCGTCATCGTCGTCAACGGGGAGAAAGATGGCCCGACGCTCTGGATCACCGGCGGCGTCCACGGCGACGAGGCAACGGGTGTCGCGGTCACGCAGGACGTCGTGGGCGAGGACCTGCCCCAGCGGGTTTCGGGGGCTGTCGTCGCCGTTCCGGTCGTCAACCCGGCGGGCCTGCGCCGGAACGCGCGGGAGTCCTACTACGGCAACGACGACCCGAACCGGAAGTTCCCGGACCCCGAGAGCGACTCCGCCCGGCCCGCCGAGGTGCAGGAACGTATCGACGAACGGCTGTACGACGCGATTGTCGAATCCGCCGACGCGTTGATCGACAACCACACCGCGGGCGTGAACTCGTTCCCGTTCGTCATCCGGGACCGCGTGCTCTACGGCGAGCGCCGGACCGAGGAGG
>Ga0136556_1000683_pt1 | contig 19214 bp, 13 predicted proteins | sample AntRauTorckE6831_FD_104780 | JGI IMG/M metagenome (GOLD analysis project Ga0136556, IMG submission 104780) | Saline lake microbial communities from Rauer Islands, Antarctica - Metagenome Torckler E6 #831 | ecosystem: Environmental > Aquatic > Non-marine Saline and Alkaline > Saline | place... | reverse complement strand
CCCGGCGAAGCGGCCCGGGGCGAAGTGGGAACCATGATGTACATGGATGAAGGCATTAACATGCAGACCACAACGGGCGGCGGCATTTTTAAGGGGCTTAAGCGCATGGTTTCGGGTGAAGGTTTTTTTATATCAGCCTTTAAAAATACTTCTGATGCCGTACAAAAAGTTGGGTTTGGTGCTTCATATCCCGGAAAGGTAATCCCTATTAATTTAAAGGATGAAGAGGGCGGTTCTTTTCTATGCCAGAAAGATGCGTTTTTATGCGCAGCGGCGGACGTAGAAATTAAAGTAGCCTTTACCAAGCGCTTCGGCAGCGGCCTGTTTGGTGGCGAAGGGTTTATATTGCAGCGTCTTAAAGGTGATGGCATGGCCTTTATTCATGCCGGCGGCACGTGTATCAAACGAACGCTTGCTGAAGGAGAAAAACTGCGGGTTGACAGCGGCTGCCTGGTCGGTCTTTCTGAAAGCGTGGAATACGGCATCAAGTTTGTAGGGGGATTTAAAAATGCGCTGTTCGGCGGAGAGGGATTATTTTTGGCTGAGGTAGAAGGTCCCGGCACGGTGTACCTGCAAAGTCTGCCGTTTTCGAGGCTGGTAGATCGGATTGTAGCGGCATCAGATTTTAGCACCGATGATGAGGGATGATTTGCTTGACGATTAAAAAATAGACCAGGGCAACCTCGTAGCGTCCAAAGGTCCTACGAGCGTTGCCAATTTTGCCCATGGCGAACGCTACGAGGAGCTTCGCACGCTCGTAGGTTCTTTGGTCGGTAAATTCGTGAGGATTGATAATGTAAAAGCCGCTAACACTGGATCAAATTTTTTTAGTGTTTTTGTGCTTTTGTGGCAACTATTTAAAATTTTTCAAAAAAATGTGTAAGGAATTGCTCCGAAATATGTCTTACCTTTGTAACAAATAACAAAAACACACGAGGTACATATTATGAGTTCACTGAATAAAGCAATGATTATCGGGCGATTGGGTAAAGATCCTGATGTGCGATACACGCAATCCAATACTGCCTTTGCAATAATGTCGATCGCTACATCTGATCGGTATAAAGACAAGAGCGGCGAGTGGAAAGAAACCACCGAATGGCACCGTGTAATAGCCTGGGGACGAACGGCCGAAATTTGTCAAGAATACCTTAAAAAGGGTTCACAGGTCTATATTGAAGGGCCGATTCAAACCCGACAGTGGGAAGACAAAGACGGACAAACCCGCTATACCACCGAAATAAAAGCGCTGCAAATGACCATGCTCGATAGCAAGGGAAGCAGCAACGGCGGCGGAGCTTCAAAACCCGCCGATAGCAAAGCATCCGAGCCGGTGTCAAGTAATGTTGATCTGGATGATAATCTCGATGATATAGATGATGACTTACCGTTTTAAAAATGGGTTCAAAAAGTTATCATAATTCTTTATTAAAGGTGCGTCAATGGTGCAAACTATTGGCGCATTTTTATTTTTGCACAATCTATTATTGGTACGTAGCTTAACCTTCATCATTAACAAATAATAAGATATAAAGACAACTTTTTTTTAAATCAGGAGGATGCTTTATATATAAACATTAGCATAAAAGCGATTTCAGCCTTGCTGCTAAATTTGGTCAATAATGCAGGTTAAATGTTCTTAATTCATAACTAAGTAAGTTCATTGGATTCCACAGGTACCCCATTTTTTTATAAAATATTATTAGTAGTGCAGGATGCCGGTATTTTTTATGAAACACTAAGTGTTTTTGACGTATCGCTCCAATTGCTGCTTATGCTTCTTGGTTTCGTATTTTCGGCCATCTTTTCGGGTTCCGAGGTGGCCTTCTTTTCCCTATCTAATCAGCAGGATTTACTGGACCAGAGTGAAAGTGAAGGTTCCGTTGATCAGCTTATAGTACGAATGCTGGATCGTCCCCGTCGTCTACTGGCAACCATTCTTATTGGAAACACCTTCGCCAATGTTATTTCATCGGTGCTTGCGGCCGTTTTGACCGGATACTTTGCAGCGCTGTTCGGTTTCTCCGAAATAATAGTTTTTACCGTAGAAATTGTAGCCCTCACTTTTACCATTCTTATTCTGAGTGAAATTACCCCTAAAATTATCGCCATTAACGATCCGCTTAAGGCTTCAAGGTGGCTGGCCCGTTTTATTTATTCTTTCTATGTACTCTTGAAGCCGCTCTCAAAATTGATTGCAGACAGTACCATCATTCTTGAAAAGAAATTGCCCCGTCCCAATAGCAAAATGACTTCAGAAGACATTATGACCATGGCCGAAGTGAGCGAGCAGGAAGGGTCCATTCGCAGCGATGAGCGCGAGATCATTGAAAATGTTATCGAATTCGGAACCACCACGGTCCGGGAAATAATGATCTCACGGACCGATATTGTAGCTATTTCTACCGATCAGACGCTTGGTGAGGTGCTCACTACCATCAGGGAAAAGGGGCTCTCGCGCATGCCGCTTTATGAGGGGGATCTGGACACCATTTTAGGCGTTATTCATTCCAAGGATGTGCTGCCCTATATTCATTCCGATATTAAACGCACTTCTATCAATTGGCGAACCATTGCCCGCAAAGCTCTTTTTATACCGGCTACCAAAAAGCTGGATGATTTGCTGCGCGACTTTCAACAGGAAAAAACGCATATTGCCACGGTGGTTGATGAATACGGCGGCACCGAAGGCATCATTACACTGGATGATATTCTGGAAGAAATTGTGGGTGACATCACTGATGAGTACACCGATGATGAAGAAAAATTATTCACCAAATTTAAAAGCGGTGTCTATCTGTTTGATGCCAAGATTGATCTGGATGATATGGAAGACATTCTGGAGTGTGAGATTACGGCGCAGGATGATGATTTTGAAACGCTGGGTGGACTTGTCTATCATTTAACCGAACGCATACCCAATGTGGGCGAGCGAGTGTATTACAAAGGCCTTGAACTGACTATTAATTCAGTTAAAAACAACAGGGTCCGTAAATTGCGGGTTAAAATCCGTCCCGATGACATTAGCCGCTCACCTCAAACGGACAAAACCGAAGAATAATCGAAATCCTGATTTTGATGTCCGAATCTGCACTGCGCATTCAAGATGATATAAATTTAGCTCCCTTCAATACCTTGGGTGTTCCGGCTAAAGCAAAGTATTTTTTAAGCGTCCGAACTGTTGATGAGCTGATTGCAATTCTTCCCGTTGACAAACAGTTTTCATCTATTTTTGTGCTTGGCGGCGGCAGTAACATACTTTTTATGGATGATTATGAGGGGTTGATACTTCATATTGCCATAAGGGGAAAGGAAGTAATTCGTGAGAATGAAAATCATATATATTTAAAAATAGGAGCCGGGGAAAATTGGCATGAGACGGTACGGTATTGTGTAGAAAAGGGCTGGGGCGGAATCGAAAATTTATCGCTGATACCCGGTACCACAGGGGCGGCGCCCATTCAGAATATTGGTGCGTATGGAGTGGAAATCGAAGAAGTTTTTGAATCGCTGACCGCAATAGAATTAGAAACAGGAAGCCGTCATATTTTTAATAAAGAAGACTGCCGGTTTGCATACAGGGACAGTATTTTTAAACAGGAGTTGAAGGGCAAATATGCTGTTGCAGATGTAACGTTGAAGCTTTCAAAAAATCCTGAGCTTAATACATCATACGGCGCTATTAAAGATATGCTGGACGAGAGAAAAATCACTGAACCCACCATTCAAGATATCAGTGATATTGTTATTGAAATAAGAAACAGTAAACTGCCGGATCCTGCAAAGCTGGGCAACGCCGGAAGTTTCTTTAAAAATCCCATTATCACTGATGAAAACTACCACAACTTAAAACAAGAATATCCTGCTATGCCGGGTTATTCTGTTGATGATGCCCGAACTAAAGTGCCGGCCGGTTGGCTTATAGAGCAGACGGGTTGGAAAGGGAAAGTGGTTGGGCAAGCGGGTACGTACCGGCAGCAGGCGTTGGTAATTGTTAACCACGGTGATGCAACGGGACAGGAAATACTGCAACTGGCAAAGATGATACAGGAGTCGGTCTATGAGAAATTTGATATTGAGCTGGTACCCGAAGTAAATATCGTGGGATGAAATGAGCAATTTGCCCAAGCGCAAGAAGTACTTTACAAAGCATCTCTTCAGGGCCGGCTTGCAGTGCCCTGCCAAGTTGTATTACTATGCTCGGCAGTATCCCCAAAACCGGGATATTCGCCCATTTATAGAACATGCCGGATATAATAAACGCCAATTGAAGGCATTACTTCGGGGACGTTATCCCGACGGTATAAAAATTAGTGAGGCTAACTATGAGGAGGCTTTTGAAAAGACGCAGTCCTTTTTGCGTGCATCCGAAAACATATTGTTTGATGCGGTGTTTATTCATCAGCGCCGGGTCGCTAAAATACCGGCTTTAGTGAAAGATAAGCAACACCTGCAGCTTTATTTTGTACAAACCAAGATATTTAACCCCAATAAGCACCGCCTGTTAAATCATCATGGAAAGCTTTACAAAAAATGGAAGCAGTACATTTATGATGCGGCTTTTCAAATAGATATAATCAGACAGCTGTACCCCTATTGGCAAATAGAACCCTTTTTATTGCTGCCTGATAAAACGGCTGCAGCCAACAATGATAAGCTATATAACTATTTTCAGTCTTCTGAATCTGCATTAAAAGAGGAAGAACTTTTTTTTAAGATTGATATTGGAAAACATGTTGAGGCTGTGTTCAATGGAAAAGAAACCACAGCATTGCCGGGTGGAAACTCGTTTTCTAAAACATTGGAGCTATTAACCAAGCGATATTTTAAAGCCGAATGGGAAGCTGTAAACGTAGGGATGAAATGCAAGGGCTGTGAATTCCGTATTTCCGAACGCCAACTGCGAGATGGACAGGAAAGTGGTTTTAATAACTGCTGGAATCAAGCTGGGAGCGTACCGGAGTTTTCGGAATCGGCCGCGCATGTATTTGAGCTGCTTGGTCCGGGAGTAAAAGATTGGATTAATGAAGGCATTTACTTGCAGAAGAATATTTCTTTAAATGATTTACCCTCGCTTGAATCTGTGACGGATTCCTCAAATGCATTTACCCACAAGCAGCGTCAAACGCTGCAGGTTATGCAGGCCAAAGGGCAGGAGGTTCCTGAAGAAATCATCAAACCCACAATTTTTAAAGAAATAGATCGCTGGCAGTATCCGCTGCATTTTCTGGATTTTGAGGCCGGTAATTACGCGGTCCCTATTCGCAAAAGTCGGCGGCCTTATCATTTAGTAGTGTTTCAATATTCATGTCATACGCTGCATAAGGATGGTTCGCTGAATCATACCCAATGGATTGCCAAACAGACCGGCCGCTATCCTAATTACGATTTAGTACGCCAACTGATTAAGGTCTCCCAACTAACAGAAGGTACCATCATCCAGTACTCCAACTTTGAGCGTACGGCTTTAAAAATCATTCGTAAGGAATTGTTGAACGAAACTGAAGAGATACCCGATGTTGAGGCCTTGGTTGATTGGTTGGATACCATCATACAGCGGAATGATTCCAATCACAAAGGAGAACCTCATCTTGCAGACCTTAGCCGGCTGGTTAAAAACTATTATTATAATCGATTTATGGCAGACTCACTCAGCATTAAAGATGTGGTGCAGTCGATGCTTACGGTTAGCAAATCACTAAAAAAGCACTATCAAATACCGTATCAGGGTACCAACTTTGATGGGATAGAATGGTGGCAGTGGGATGAAAAAAGAGATCAGGCGCAAAACCCTTATACAATATTAAGAGCGTTACAGCCGGATATAAAAGTAGGGCGGGGAACGGAAGCCATGGTTACCTTTGGAAAGATTTTAAGCGGCTCGCTCAAAGAGATAGCAAAAGAAAGAGCGTTGGATGCGCTGCTTCAATACTGCGAGCTGGATACCCTTGCAATGGTTATGATTTATCAACATTGGCAAAAGCTGGCACTAAATAATAAAGTAAATTGTTGAGAAGGAACATAGCGTGCACATTATGATATAAATATTGGAATCATCAATCCTTAATAAAAAGATTTAATCAATGAAACGACTTAAAAAATGGAACTCCGCATCAATATCTGTATTGGTATTGTTATTTCTTATTTCAGCTTGTACTGTACAACGAAGCCCTGTAACAGGGAACAAACGAGCGTATGGATATAGTTGGGAAGAGGAAAAGAAGATCGGTGCCAATGCTGATAAACAAATTCAGCAGCAGTTTGGCGTTTACGATAATGAGAGCATGCAAAATTATGTGGATAAAGTGGCTCAGGATGTACTTGCCAATAGCGATATGCGGGGTAAAGACGTACAGGCAAAATATCGTAATACCGAGTTTACTTTTCGTGTGCTTGACAGTCCCGTTGTTAATGCTTTTGCGCTGCCCGGCGGCTATGTGTATGTGACGCGAGGATTGATGGCCAACCTGAGAAATGAAGCACAATTAGCCGTGGTGTTAGGCCACGAAATTGGACACGTTGCGGCCCGCCACGCGTCCCAGCAAGCTTTTGAACAGCAGGTTGGGCAACTGGCACTCATTGGTGGTGCGGTAGGCGGTGAGCTTTTGGGTCTTCCCGGGGGTGATATTCTGCAGCTCGGCAGCCAGGCTACTCAATTATTATTTCTAAAATACAGCCGGGATGATGAACGAGAGTCAGATCAGTTAGGCGTTGAGTACTCGGCAAAAACAAATTACAAAGCTGCCGAAGGCGCCGATTTCTTTAGAACACTTCAGCGGCTTTCGGGTGATTCCGGCCAAAGCATTCCAACGTGGGCATCAACGCACCCCGACCCTGCCAACCGGGAACAGCGAATCCCTGAATTAGCACAGAATTGGAGCGAAAAAGGATTCGAGCAAACCATTGTTGATACCGACCAGTATATGAAGGAGATTGATAACATGATTTACGGTAACAACCCTCGCCAGGGCTTTACCCGAAATGGCGTGTTCTATCACCCCGATCTTGAATTTAAGTTTCCATATCCCGAAAGCTGGCAATTGGTTAATACCCCATCGGCCGTGCAGATCGTAAATGAAGATCAAAATGCTATAATGGTATTTCAGATTGATAGTAAAAATGATAGCCCGCGAGCTTCAGTTAATGAATTTTTAAGTCAGGACGGAATTAATCCAACGGGCGGTTCTGCTACTTCTAACAACGGCTTAAATGGGTATGAAGCAACTGCAACGGCCAAAACACAACAAGGCCAAGAAGTTCGTTTGTATTTATACAGCGTTGAATATGACGGCAATATATACCGATATTTAGCCTACAGTTCGGCTGAACAATTTGATAATTATAACCAAACATTCGTAAACACAACCAATGGATTTGACCGACTGAATGATTCAAGTATTCTAAATATAGAGCCCGTGCGTTTAAACACACTCCGTGCCAACCGTACAGCTTCATTTCAGTCGTTTATGCCTGATAACATGCCACTGGATATGAGTGAAGAAGATGTGGCTATTGCCAACCAGGTTGAACTCAATGAAACTATTGAAGAAGGAACCTGGATTAAAATACCGCGACAATAGTGCAAACGTAAAAAGTTAAAGGTGAGAAGTTTACCGGCTTTTCCGTTTCACTTCTCACCTTACACGTTTGTAATTCCGCTTTTTACAAAAATTCCCCTACCTTTAGCTAACCTCAAGTTTTAGCTTTTACCTATTTATGATTAATCGCTACTCCCGCAAAGAAATGGCCGAAATATGGTCGCTCGAAAATCAATTCCAGGCTTGGCTCAAGGTGGAGCTGGCCGCATGTTGGGCCTAGCAAATTGGGCAAAATTCCTGAAAAAGACGTAGAGACCCTTTATGAAAAAGCTTCTTTTGATGTAGCCCGCATCAAGTAAATTGAGAAAGAGACCCGGCATGATGTAGTAGCATTTACCCGCTCGGTCTCGGAATCGCTGGGTGAGGAGAAAAAGTGGGTGCACTATGGGTTGACCTCCACCGACGTAGTGGATACCGCCAACGGTGTGCGGTTAAAGCAGGCCAATGAAATTCTGCGTGATGATTTGAAGCGGATCATTAATGTGTTGGCAGAGAAAGCCAAAAAACATAAGTATACGATAATGATGGGGCGTACCCACGGCGTGCACGCTGAGCCTACTACCTTTGGACTAAAATGTGCGCTTTGGTATGCAGAGATGAAACGAAATTTAGAACGATTCGAAAATGCAGCTGCCGATGTAGAGTTCGGTAAAATGAGCGGCTCGGTTGGAACTTTTGCAAACATTCCACCGGAGGTAGAAGAGTATGTATGTGAAAAATTAGGGCTGCAGCCGGCGCCCATATCAACCCAAACCTTGCAGCGAGACCGCCATGCCCATTACATTTCCGTTTTGGCGTTGATCGGATCAACCATGGAAAAGATGGCGGTTGAAATACGTCACCTGCAGCGCAGCGAAGTGCGCGAAGCCGAAGAGTTTTTCCGTAAAGGGCAGAAGGGTTCATCATCCATGCCGCATAAACGCAACCCGGTCAGTTCGGAAAATATTTCGGGTTGCTCGCGGGTGTTGCGGGGCTATATGATGTCGGCTTACGAAAATATACCGCTTTGGCACGAGCGCGATATTTCACATTCTTCCGTAGAGCGCATCATCCTGCCGGATGCTACTATTTTATTAGACTATATGTTGAATCGGTTTGCCGGAGTAGTGGAGAAACTCACCGTTTTTGAAGACAATATGGAGGCCAACATCTACAAAACATTTGGCTTAACATTTTCGCAGCGGGTGCTGCACAAACTTATTGATAAAGGCATTAGTCGCGAAAAGGCGTATGATACGGTTCAGCCTTTAGCCATGAAAGCATGGGAAGAGAAAACGATGTTCCGTGATCTGGTTGAGGCTGATGAGACCGTGGAGGAATATTTAACTTCCAAAGAAATTGAAGAAGCCTTCGACTTGGATCATCACAGCCGAAATGTAGATCGTATATTTGAACGGGTGGGATTGTAATTGAACACGGATAACACGGATTAAACGGGTTGGCGCAGATGAAAATTAATAGCAGTGATTATTCGCCTGATCCGTTTCATCTGTGTTCCAAATAATATCTACCATGCAAGACTGGATCGAATTTATTTTTTCTAATCAATCTTTTGAGAATAAAACCCGCAAGGTTTTTGAATACCAGTTTGAACGTAATCCGGTTTACCGGCGGTTTTGTGAGGCGATGAATTATCCTTGCGACCCCCCCGGGCAATCTGATGGATTAAGTAGCATTCCGCTTCTTCCGGTTAGGGCTTTTAAGCATGCTAATGTTATAACAAAAAGCGAAGATTACTCAACACTCAATACTCAAAACTCATCACTCCTATTCAAAAGCAGCGGCACTTCCGGGATGGTACCCGCCATGCACCATGTAGCCGATAAAGAAATATACCGGCAGTCCGTCTTGAAATGTTTTGACCATTTTTATGATTTGGATGATGCAGTAATCCTGGGATATACCCCGGGCTACGCCGATAATCCGCACTCTTCGCTTATCTGGATGATCAATGAACTCATCAAACAGGATGACATCAAAAAGAGCAGATTTCTTAAACTGAATAAGCCTCTCAGCCAAGGTGAGGTGGATGATATTGCCGCTTCCGGTAAACAGCTCATCTTATTTGGAGCCGCTTTCGGTCTACTGGATTTGGCGGAAATATCAACCGTTAAGTTGCCCTCAAACAGTATTGTTATTGAAACAGGCGGCATGAAATCGCACCGCAGGGAGATGAGTAGATCCGAAATGCACCGGAAAATGGCTAACGCTTTTGGTATTGATATCAGCCGTGTCCATTCGGAGTACGGCATGTGTGAGTTGCTGAGTCAGGCGTATGCTACCGGCGGAAAATGGTTCCGCAGCGTACCTTGGATGCAGGTTTCTATTCACGATCCCGATGCCCCCCAAACCCGATTGTCGGCACATCAGGAAGGACTGATAGGCGTTATCGATCTTGCTAATGTACATTCCTGTTCTTTTTTACTAACCGGCGACCGCGGGGTGATGGATCAAAAGGGCCGGTTTCAGGTATTGGGAAGATGGAATCCCAAGGACCTGCGCGGCTGTAATTTTTTAATCGAACAAGATTAGATTTTTTCTGTGTAACTCTGTGGCATAGTTATTACACAAAGAACACGGAGAAGCACAGAGTTTCACAAAGATTCTATAAATGAAAGACATTCAAAACAGAATAGAAACGCTGCTTCAAGTCATAGAAAATTGGCTAAGCCCGGATAATAAGTATTTGCATCAGGCTATCGACCAAACAGTGGAAGAAGGCTACTTCAGCTTTCCTGATGTAAAGCATGCGGTATTAGCATTTAAAGATACGCTCAATAAAACCGCGCTGGAAGAATGGGTAAGCAGGAGTGGAATGTCAGATGAGAATAATGCTTCAGGCCAAAATGTACTTTGCCTGCATGCGGGAAATTTGCCGCTGGTCGGATTCCAGGATGCGCTTGCAGTTTTGCTTAGCGGGGCCCGTTACTCGGGAAAGATTTCACGAAAAGACCCATATCTGCTGCCCACTTTTCTTAATGAGGTTAAAAAAACAGAGGTGTGGAGCGGGGTTGATGTGCAATGGTGTCATCGCCTGGATGATTTTGAGGGGATGCAAAATGATGCCATTCTCTTTGCCGGCTCGCAGCAATCGGTACCCGGGGTGATGAATGCGTTGAAAAAGAACGGCCTCAAAAAAACAGACACACGTTTTCTCATCCGCACTGCTCATTTTTCCATGGCCTATCTGGATAGTATAGAAAAAAAACATATGCAGGATTTAACGGAAGCCATTTTTCGCTATGGTGGCAAAGGATGCCGCTCAGTAGCAGTGGTGGTGTCTCCATTTTCACTGGATGAAATCAAATGCGAGTTTACTGATTACATTGAAGCATTCTGGTTGGATAATCCGCAGCATGAAAAACCCAGACCCAAGCTGAAGCAACGCTTTGCCTACAACAAAGCTATCGAGCGACCGCAGGCGTGGCTGGATGATTTTCTTCTTCAGGAGGGAGGCTTGGAGCTGGACCAGGATTTCATCTGCTATTGGGTGCAGGGTGATGAGAAAACAGTAAGCGAGTTAACGGACACACTTGGTGATCAATTCCAAAGTATTTACATCACCCAACCGGATATTACTATTCCCGGCTTTGATGATAACATCGAGTTTTTGTCCGATGCCCAACAGCCGCCTGTGTATTGGAAACCGGACGGCACGGATATAATTCAATGGCTTTGCCGGTAAACTATGTTTAAATCTTTAAAAGAAAGCTGGAAGCTGATTCGGGAGGACCCGCCCGGGAAACGCTTTCGACATCAATATAGGCGTCGCCAATCATCACGCAAAAGCATTGCCGGTAAAATCGTTCTTATTGGGTTTGGGGTGATTATTATTGTTGTTGGCGTTGTAATGCTGCCGGCACCGGGGCCTGGCATGCTGGTTATCTTTATCGGGCTGGGATTGATTTCTCAGGAATCGCTTTGGATAGCTGTACTGCTGGATAAAATTGAACTTTACCTTCGCCAGTTGTTTTTTCGGAGTAAAACAGCATGGAATAAAACATCTGTTTTCCTCAAAATTTTCATTGTATTTTTTATACTAATAGTAACTGCTATAGTAATTTATGGGGCATATTTAATGTTTCTTTCTCACGAATAGGATTGGAGATATTTACGTTTATTCAGGGATTCTCAAAAACAGTTTTGGCAATTTTTTATTATCGTGGGGTGTCAAATTAATTACCGAATTATGATATTTAGCGGTAGAAATTATTATTTAATTTTTGTATTCATCCCCATTATTGCAAAACCAGCGGAGTATCCATGGAACAAATGAAACTAATTTTATTTTTTACGGCAGCGTTATTTTTTATAAGAGGCCTTTGCAAAACCCATCAGACGGCTGATTTTGCCGTCCGATGGGTAGCTTGAAACCTCATAAACCCGTCTGACCGCAACTCCAGCGGTCGGACGGGGAGGTACTTCAAAGGTCTCTATAACAAATTCCTTAGCGGCACAAACCGATTCTCCGGAATTTTCTTCCATGTCTCAAGAGGAGCTGGAGAAAATAGTAATAGCTAAGGCCGAAGCCTCAGAAGGTGCAGATGGTGCAGTGCGCTTTTTGTATGATGAAATTCCGATGGCTCTTTTATCAGATACAAACTACTACCGTATGCGAATTATAGCGCCTATTCTTCGGCAGGATGAGATGTACGCCGTGCTGGGCGCCAATTTTATACTGCGCTGAATGCGCGATATGCAACAAGCGACGGTATTTTATATGCGGTATTTATTGTCCCTCTGTCTCCTTTAACAATAGAGCAGATAGAGTCTGCACTTAGGCAAGTTTCTTCACTTGTGCTAAATTTCGGTAGTTCGTATTCCAGCGGCGAATTGATGTATGGACAGCAGCAACAGGAAGAACTCGATGAACAATAAAAAAGCCCCACTTTTTATAATGAGGCTTTGCGCTCAGTTAATAAAATGGATACTAAACTTTAGTTGGGATTTTGAGAAGTACCTATATAGCTGGTGCTCGATTGAATCATCCCCATATATTTTTGCCACACTTTCATGGCATTTTCGGCGCTGCCTTCCTGCTCGGCCATGGTCGCCCACCATTTTTCATTATCGGGGCTTACTTCCCAGTTCATATCCGAAATATCATCCATATTCCAGACAAGCATCATATCCCATTCGCCGCTTCTCATTTCCATCATCATAGAAGGGCCTGTTGTTCCGGCTTTCTCACCCGCTTTTTCAAAATTATTGCGAATAATTTTCATAGCCTCTCCATTCATCCCGGGCTTAAAATTTACCAAAACCACTTGATGCCAGCTTTTGCCTTCCATTTTTTTGGCTTTAGGCGTTTCCTGCGCATAGGCTAAAGAACTCATAGCAAGAAATATTGCTACCGTACAAATCAACATCATACATTTTTTCATAGCAGTTCCTTTATATTTGTGTTTATATATCTGCAAAAAATCGTTTTACAGGTACGTTTGAAACACACTTTAGCTAAATCATCTCTTAAAAACCATTAGAATTTATTAAGATAAAATTAAACTATTCTAATTTTCAAAAACGGCTTCCGCAATTTTGATATCCTGCACGGCAACGCCGGTTAAATCGGCCACTGTTATTTGATCATCAGAAGTTCGCCCCTCTGCTTTTCCGGCAATGATGTTTCCCAGTTCAACCACTTTTTCTTTTGTAATAGAACCTGTTTTAATGGCTTTATAAATTTCACCCCTTTCCATGCACTGTTCAATGCTGTCTGTAACCACAAGATCAGCCTGTTCCAATATGCCGGATTCCAGTTCTTGTTTCTCAGGCGTATCGGAACCCATTGCAGTGATGTGTACGCCACTTTGCAGATCGGTTGCCCGAAGCAGGGGTTCGTGAGCAGGAGTGGCGGCTACAATCAGATTGCAGTTTTTCAGAATACCGGAGATATCCGTGGTCGTTTCAATGTCAAAACCGTGCTGCTTCATATCGGTTTTATATTTTGATAGTTTTTCCTTTCCGCGTCCCCAGACCAGCACATCGGAACAGTCAACAACTTTTTTTAAGTATTGAAGCTGCATTCGGGCCTGGGTGCCTGTTCCCACCATGCCGATGCGTTCTACGTTTTCAGGAGCAAGATATTTAGCGGCGATAGCCCCGGCTATCGCTGTTCGGGTGTCGGTCAGGTAGCCTTCATCCAACAGAATGCATTCGGTTTCGCCGGTGTGCTGGTTAAAAAGGAGCATCATTCCGTTACTGGAAGGCAGCCCTATTTTGGGATTATCATAAAAGGCGGACGCAATTTTTATGACGTAATAATCATCACCCTGAATATAGCCGTATTTAATATGCACTTCGCCTTTGTCCATTAGCAATTCACCGATAGGCGGCACGGTAGCCCTGCCGGATGAATAATCAATAAAGCCCTGTTCGATAGCCGATATAAGGTCAAGTGAAGAGATGACGCGTTTTATTTCATCAAGGGTGATTGTTTTAGATTTCATGCTTATTCAGTTTAAAAATCCTTAGGATATAACTTATTTTCTCAGTCGCTCTGCGGCTGAGGCCGGCAGGTACGCTCCGCGTATTACTTTTTGACGCGGAGCGTAGCAGAATGCGTCCCACTACAGAGCAATGACATTTCTATATAATCAATTACCAACTTGTGTTAGTATGATTAATACTGCTTAATTCTCAATCGGCGGGGCCCCGGCATCCTGAACCGCTTGTTCCAGTTGGGGCATCACATTATTGGCAATTTCATTCAGATCCTGCTCAAAAGTAGCGAGCTCCTGCTTGCCGAGCTCAATCGTCTCGCGGTGCATTTGTGTGGGTCCGTAGGTGGTACGAAGTGCCCGGAAGCCAACAAATAAACGAGAGCGTGGGCTAACCGGATTCCGTTCCCCAATTTCATTTCGTGCCTCACTGCCGTTCATCTGCTCATTTATTTCAAGCAATTCAAGACGCGTATCGTTTAAGCGTTTTGCCAGGTCCGGGGCTTCTTGTGAGGCACGGGAAAGTGCCGTTTGCAAGGCGTTGATCTTCTCGAGTTGTTGCTGAAGTTCATTGGTAGCCTTAGTGAGATTCTGTTGGAAGGCTACAAGGTTTTCCCGGAATTCCGTAATTGTTTCATCCGAGGCGCCTTCGAGCGCGCCGTCTTGCAGTGGAACTACATCAAATGTAACAGGTTCGGAAAGGGGAGTAACTTCACCCCGGACTATCTTCGAAAGGCTGGCAGTATATGTGCCGGGAGTGGCGGTAAAGCCGCCGCCAAAAAAGAATTCACCGCCGGATTCTTCACCCAATTCTACCACATCCTTAGAGGGATAATTGAGCTCCCAGTTTACCCGGTGAAAACCTTTAGTAGCCGGGCCTTCAACTTTATTTACTACGTTGCCGTTTTCATCTTTTATCGTAACCAGTACCTTGGGCTCTTCTTCACGAACTTCTGTAGCCAGCCGGTCCCAGCCGGGGAAGGTAACGTCTTTATCTTCTTCAAGTGTCTTTTCTTCCTCTTGTCGCTGGGCTTCAAGCGATTTGTATCCGTCCTTCAGGTAATAGGTGAAAACGGCACCAAAAGGAGGATTCGTTGCTTTATACTTATCGGCACCTTCAGAACTTACCACGCTGTTTTCTACATACCAGTGTGCATCCCGGGTGGGGAACAACATTGCTTCCCGGTTAAGATTCTCTTTGTTTATATGACGCAGCGGCGTATAATCATCAAGCACAAAGAAACTGCGCCCGAATGATGCAGCTACGAGGTCGTTATGTTCGCGTTGAATAACGATATCGCGGAATGAGATGGTGGGAGCTCCACCTTTCAGTTCAACCCATTCGGTCCCTCCGTCAATGGTAAAGAAGATGCCGAACTCGGTAGCGGCAAACATCAGGTCTTTCTTTTTATGATCTTGTACCACACGCCAAACGAGATGCCGGTCGGGCAGATTACCGCTGATAGATTCCCACGATTGCCCCCGGTCGGTGCTCTTGAGCAGGTAGGGCTTAAAGTCGCCGTATTTGTGATTGTCCATTGCCACATACACGGTATTGGCGTCGTGCAGGTCAGCGTAAATGTCATTGACAAATGCACGATCGGGAACTTCGCCGATGTTGCCGGTTTCAACAGTGCGCCAGTTTTCACCACCGTCTTCGGTAATCTGGATGATGCCGTCATCGGTGCCGGCATAAATCAAGCCTTCCTGCAGCGGCGATTCGGCCAGGGAGGTGATGGTGTTGTAGTTCGACATCGCGTTCACATCCCAGGCATTATCCCAGCTTTGCTGCTTGCCCATAATGGGAAGGGTGATACGCTCCTCATCACGGGTGAGGTCTTCAGAAATAGCCGTCCAGCTATCGCCGCGATTGTCGGTTCGCCACACCCGGGATGAGGCAAAATAGAGCCGCTTGGGATCATGCGGACTTACCTCGATGGGAGCATCCCAGTTGAAGCGCTCAAATTCTTTATCTTCGCCGGGTTGTGGCTGAATATAAACCTGGTCGCCGGTGATGCGGTCTATTCGATGCAACCCACCCTGTTGGGTTTCGCCGTAAATAATATCGGGATTGCCGGGTTCGGTGGCCGAATCGTGACCGTCGGCAAACAGCGTTTTTTCCCAATCTGCATTCCGGATGCCATCGTCATTATCAGTGCGGGAGGGTCCGCCCATCGAACCGTTATCCTGCGTACCGCCATATACATTGTAAAAAGGTTTGGCGTTATCAACCGAAAGCTTATAAAACTGGGTGATGGGCATGTTGTCGATGAACCGCCAGTTTTCAGCAAAGTCAAAACTTTCATAAATGCCGCCGTCTGAGCCGAGCATCAGGTAGTCGGGGTCGTCTTTTTTAAATGCCATGGCGTGATTGTCAGAGTGCTTGGCATCCTCTTGCAGCGTACGGAAGTTGCGCCCGTGATCGTCGGATACCTGCGTTCGCACGTCCATCAGATAAATGGTGCCAAAGTGGTGGGGTGAGGCGTACAGCTCTTGGTAATAATGCGGGCCGGTTCCACCTGCTACGGCATCGGACATTTTCTGCCATGACTGCCCGCCGGTATCCGATTTAAAGACGCCGCCCTTGGTACGGTCAAGCGTGATAGCAGCATAAATAATATCCGGTTGTTGGGGTGATAGTGCCAGCCCGATTTTTCCCATATTCGATTTGGGAAGTCCCTGCTTTAATTCTTGCCAGCTTTCACCGCCATCCGTGCTCTTGTGGATGCCCGAGCCGGGTCCACCGCCGAGGTAAGCAGCAACCGTACGATGTCGCTGCCATGTTGCGGCGTACATTACATCCGGATTGCGGGGGTCAAGTATGAGATCAGTGGCCCCAACCCATTCATCATCACCCAGCGTTTTATTCCAGCTTTCGCCGCCATCGGTGGACTTATACAGCCCGCGCTCGCCGCCTTTATTCCATAGCGGACCTTGGGCGGCCACCCAAATTATATTTGAACTGTCGGGGTGAACAACAACCCTTGAAATGTGCTCTGATTTTTCAAGTCCCATATTCTTCCAGCTTTTACCGGCGTCGGTGCTTTTGTAAACGCCGTCGCCAAATCCCACGTGGCGGCCACCAACGTTTTCTCCGGTACCTACCCAAATGGTGTTGGTGTTATTCGGATCAATAGTCACAGAACCGGTGGAATAGGATGATTGGTCATCGAAAATAGGATCCCAAGTGGTGCCTGCATTTTTTGTTTTCCAAACCCCGCCCGAACCTACTGCAACATACCACAGGTTCTCGTTATCGGGATGAATGGCTATATCAGCAATACGCCCGGAGGTAAATGCCGGACCAATATTGCGAAGCTTTAAGGCTTCATAATTAGTTTTAGCAATAACGGAATCTTGTTCCTGAGCCGTAAGCGGCAGGCTTCCAATAACAAAAAGACAGAGCAGCAGAAGAGCGTGAATTTTGACTTTCATAATACGTAGATTGATTGGAGTGATTGATTGTTGCAACGATAACTAATCTGAAGCACCAACGCCAATGAATTTACAGAATTTTAAAGGTCATCTACATGGGCATCAACAAGTTTAAATTATAATCCCAAAAAAATATTCCAATATGAATTATTAGAATTTGGCAAGAAAGTTCAAATAGTTTCTTTAAAAATAACAATTTAGCTATACTTGTTTCGAGAGAAGATGCAGGCAGGTTCTGTAATTTAAATCATTTGTGCAATTCTGAATGATTTAACACGCTATAAAAAAAATAACCATTAATAAAAAAAATCATCATGGCTAACGGTAAAATGATAAAAAATTTGTCAGAGATTGATCTTAGTATGGTCGACAATGTAGGCGGAAAAAATGCATCATTGGGAGAAATGATCGGTAATCTTTCCGAAAGGGGTATTAATGTGCCGGATGGCTTTGTGGTAACTGTTGATGCGTATGACCTGTACATGCAAGAAAATGAACTTACCAACCGTATTGGATCATTAATAAGATCGCTTAATGTAAGTGACCTTGTAGAGCTAAGAAAAACCGGCACCCAAATTCGCCAGATGATACTGGATGGTCGCTTTCCTGAGCGGCTCAGGATGGATATAGTTGAACGATACGCAAGTCTCTCAAATAAATACGGCAATGAATCCACGGATGTAGCTGTTCGTTCTTCCGCCACTACCGAAGACCTGCCGGATGCTTCTTTTGCAGGTCAGCAGGATTCCTTTCTAAACGTGCGCGGCCCCAACAGTGTAATCAGTTCTATCAAAGCGTGCTTTGCTTCGCTGTTTACCGATCGGGCTATATCATACCGCAGCTCAGGTGGATATGATCACATGGAAGCCAAGCTTTCGGTTTGCATACAAAAAATGGTACGCTCTGATCTGGGCGCTTCGGGTGTTTCTTTTTCGATTGATCCCGAAAGCGGTTTTGATAATGTGGTGGTCATCAACGGTACCTTTGGGCTGGGTGAACTGCTGGTACAGGGTGAAATTTCCCCGGACGAATTTATTATTTTTAAGCCTACGCTCAGGGAAGGCAAGAAAGCCATCATCGAAAAAAAGCTGGGTAACAAAACCCATAAACTTGCATACGGCCACAAACCAAATGAGTTAACTAAACGGCTGAGTATTGAAGAATCCATGCGTGATGAATTTTGTCTTAGCGATGAGCTGGCGTTACAGCTGGCACGGTGGGTGGTAGAAATAGAAGATTACTACACTGAACGCAACGGCCGATGGTCGCCCATGGATGTGGAATGGGCGTACGACGGACTTTCAGAAAAGCTCTTTATCGTGCAGGCCCGGCCCGAGACTATCCATGCCAACAGAAGCCTGGACAGCCTTATAGAGTACAGCATCAATGACGAAAGCAGAGATGAGAAATTGATCTTTGAAGCCATTGCCGTTGGTGATAAAATAGGACAAGGCGGGGTGAATGTGATCCATACCCTTGACGGAAGAGACGGTTCGGCAGATGAAACCGACTTTAAAAAAGGGCAGGTGCTGGTCACCGATATGACCGACCCCGATTGGGAACCGTTGATGAAGAAGGCCGCGGCCATTGTAACCAATAAAGGCGGACGTACTTGTCATGCCGCTATTGTTGCTCGTGAATTGGGTATCCCGGCTATTGTAGGTTCTGAAATAGCCACGCAAAAACTTCAAAACGGGCAACAGGTGACTGTTTCTTGTGCTGAGGGAAATAAAGGCAAAGT
>Ga0136556_1000682_pt1 | contig 19225 bp, 26 predicted proteins | sample AntRauTorckE6831_FD_104780 | JGI IMG/M metagenome (GOLD analysis project Ga0136556, IMG submission 104780) | Saline lake microbial communities from Rauer Islands, Antarctica - Metagenome Torckler E6 #831 | ecosystem: Environmental > Aquatic > Non-marine Saline and Alkaline > Saline | place... | reverse complement strand
GGGCCGCTGCGGTTCTGTACGGGTGGGCTCTCCTGTCCGGCACAGCTCAAACGGGCCATCGAACACTACGGCAGCGACAGCGGTCTCGATATCGAGGGGCTGGGCGAGGAGGCCGCCGCGCAGTTGGTCGACGAAGGGCTGATCGAGGACTCAATCGCCGACCTCTACGGGATCGGCGTCGACGAACTCGCGGAGTTGGCGGGCTGGGGCGAGAAGAGCGCCGAAAAACTCCACGCGGAGATCGAGCGGACGAAATCGCCGTCACTGGGCGCGTTCCTCGCCGCACTCGGGATTCCGAAGGTGGGGCCGACGATGGCCCAGGACGTAGCTGCCGAGTTCGGCGACGTCGACGCGCTGATCGCGGCCGACGAAGCGGCCATTCGCGACGTGGCGGGGTTCGGTCCGACGGTTGCCTCCCACGTCACCGAGTTCTTCGCCAACGAGCGCAACCGACGGGTGATCGAGCGTTTGCGAGAGGCGGGCGTCGATCCCGAGGCGCTCGAATCGCCGCAGGCCGGCGACGAACTGGAGGGGCTGACGTTCGTGTTCACGGGTTCGCTGTCGGTTACGCGCAGCGAGGCCGAGGAGTTGGTCGAAGCCCACGGCGCGAACGCGACGGGATCGGTCTCGGGCAACACCGACTACCTCGTAGCGGGGGAGGACCCCGGGCAGACGAAACGCGACGACGCCGAGAGCGAGGACGTGCCGATCGTCGACGAGGACGGGTTCGCGTCGCTGCTGGCCGAGCGCGGCGTCGAATACCCGCCGTAACCGGCAGCAGTGGACGCACGGAATCACAACCACCTTAACCCGGGCAGTCGATATCCCCGGTATGGCTGTGAACACGACCGCGCTGGGGCTCGCCGTCCTCCTCAGCGTGTCCATCGCGGTGATCCACTTCGTTCGCGGGTCGGAGTGGGAGGCCGCCCCGGACATCTCCGAGCAGGTGCTCGAACGCCGGGCCGCGAGCGTGCCCGAGACGGACTTCCCGGAGCCGTACAACCGATCGATCGGTGGCGGCGGCGCGCCGGCGGCCGCGGTGGGCGGCGACGCCGAGGAGGGTGAACTCGAGGGCGAGGCCGAGGAAACGGGCTCCGGCCCCGGCGCCATCCCCGACGACGAGGTCGAGTACTTCGAGGTCGAGTTCGTCAAGCAGGGCGAAACCGTCGAACTCCCGAACAACGAACCGATCCTCGATGCGGGCGAGGAGGAAGGGTTCGATCTCCCCTACGCCTGCCGGCAGGGCCAGTGTGTCTCCTGTGCGGGCCACATCGACGACGGACCCAGCGAGGAGTACGTCGAACACGACAACCAGGAGATGCTCTCCGACGACGAGATCGACGACGGCTACACGCTGACCTGCGTCGCCTACCCGCGTGCGGACTTCACGCTGGAGACTGGCGAGGCGCCCTGACGTTCGGTTCAGTTTTAGGCAGGTAGTTCCGCTGGCGCGTTCTCACACGCTTCGCTCGCCCGATAGCGAGTCGTCGATGTCCGTTTCTACTGTCGATAGGTCCTTGCGATAGCGCCCACGAGGGATCGACATGGACGTACACGGCCACGCGGTCCGCGGCGTCGACGTCGGCTCGGAGACCCGGTGTCGCCACTACGACAGCGAGTTGGACGTGATCGCGATACGGTTCCCGTGCTGTGAGACGTTCTACCCGTGCTACGAGTGTCACCTCTCGGCCGCCGACCACGAGCCAGAACAGTGGGGGCCGGAGGACAGCGACGCGCCTGCAGTGCTCTGTGGGATCTGTGGTTCGGTGCTGACCGTCGCGGAGTACCTGGCCGGTGACGACCGCTGTCCCGACTGCAACGCGGAGTTCAACCCCGGCTGTCGTCGCCACTACGGGCGCTACTTCTCGCCGGCGCTGTTCGAAGAAGTGAACTGAGGCCGTCTCAGTACCGCGAGGGCATGTAGCTCATCCCGAGCAGGAGGATGGCCACGATGCCGCTGAGGATGGTGACGCCCCAGAGCCCGTTGGTGTGGGTGTGGTACTGCTCGGTGTCGTAGTTGTACTGGCGGAGCTGTTGGGTGTCCGCCGAGAGGACGACTTCCTCGCCCGACTCGAAGTGGGCGAAGAACTCCTCACCCGAGAGCGTCACCGTGCCGTGCTGGCCGAGCGACGCGCTCTGAGTTCCGCTCTCGGTTTGCCACTCGATCACGGCCTCGTAGCTCGTACCGCCCCCGCCGCCGTGGCCGCCGCCGGAGGACTCACTGGCCTCGATGGTGGCGACCGTGTAGGTCTGTCCGCCGAAGGTGAAGCGGTCGTTCTCTTGGAACACGTTGTCGTCCTCGAGGTCCAGGGTCGGCGCGTCCGCAGTGAGGACGAGTCCAAGCGACAGCGCCCCGACGACGAGGAAGAGGGCGGCGGCGACTGCCACAGCGCGTCGTTGCATGCCCGATGGTGGTGCACCCGGCGTAAAAACGGTTCCTCTTTCGAAGACGGGCGTACCCCCGGCTAGGGACGTCGATGGCGCGGGAGATCGGAAGCTCCTCTCGGAACTGATCGACAACGTGCGCCTCATCCCATCGGAAGTCGGCGACCACCGACTCGAGACGCTCCCCGAACAGTCGAAACGCGAGGTGGAGGCGGAAACCGTTGTGTGCGTGATTGGACGGTACTGCCGGCTGATACCGGTGGGTCGGCGTTCTACCTTGCAGTGTGGGAGTCGGACGATTCGGGGGGCGTTCGCGATCGTCTCGGGCGAAACAGTCGGCTGGCCGAAGAACGCATCGACGTCCTCGAGAACGAGGGGGTCGAGATCGGCTCGTGCGGCGTAGACCGCCGCCGAGAGGCCGGCAACGCCTGAGACAGCGATACCGAGGTCGTGGATGTCCGTGGACGTTTATTCGGTGTAGCTCTCGATCAGAGAGCGCAGTTGTGCTTCGCCCTGCACCCCGACGATTTCTTCGACCTGTTCGCCGTCGGCGAAAAGGATCAACGTGGGAACGCCCTGGACGCCGTAGGCAGCGGCGAGCTGCTGGTTGGCGTCGACGTCGACTTTCGCCACAGTCGCGCCGGTCTCGGCAGCCAGCGTCTCGACAGTCGGTTCGAGCATCTGGCAGGGGCCACACCAGTCGGCATAGAAGTCCGTGAGGACGACATCGTGTTCTGCGACGATGCCGTCAAGCTGGGACTGCCCGTCGACGTAGAGCAGTTCGTTCGTGCTCGCGGTACCATCGTCGGATGCTGTATCAGTTGCCATCACCAGTACGTATGCACCAGCAGTAATTAAGGGTTTTGGGATATGTATACAATACTGTACAAGTTCGGCTGTCGGTCGGAGCGCGATACCTCGCGAGAGTTAGCTTTCCAAGCGGAGTAACGGAACCCAGCAGTTATCGGAGAGAGAAGATTAGCTTTCGGCGGCCGGGGGCGCGGTTTCGGACTGTTCGTACTTGGTCTCGAACTCCTGGATAAGCTGCCCCATCTTCGCGTACCAGTCGTTGAGCAGGCGCTGCATGTCATCAGCGATCTTGGAGGGATCCGTCGGTGAGTAGACGTGGTAGTAGCCACCCTGGTCGTAGTTGATCTGATCCTTCTCGATGAAACCGGTCTGCAACAACCGCTGGATCGCACGATAGGCGGTCGAGCGTTCGCGGTCGACTGCATCAGCGATCTCGTCGACGGTCAGCGGTTCGCCCGACTCGACGAGCGCTTGGAAGCACTCCTTATCGAGTTCTTTGAGGCCGTGGAAGCACTGCAGTAGCCCCTCACACGCCATATCCCGCCGGAGCTGTTCAGACATTGAATCAGGCATTGTTATCGTTGGTGTGTTGGTACTGAGCCATTAAAAGACTTTTGTACAGTTAGCACAATTTTGTGGAGAACCGAGACGGTGAAAAGAGAAACGCCTGAGCAGCTACGTGTCGCTCCGGAAATCGCCACAGAATAGACGAACGAATCAGCCCGAGAGACAGTTTACTGGCCGACGAATAGATCAGTCCGCTGCCGCCGTCTCCCGTCGACGTGTCTCACGAAGCGACGAAACCGTCGTGTAGAGGATCGCGAAGGCGACGACGACCGCCGCACCGATGACGAGCACCAATCCGAGCAGTTCGAGAGTCGGGCTGCCGACGTAGGAACCGATCTCGCCGATACCAACCGCGATGGCACCGATCAAGAGCATTCCGCCGAAGTAGATCTTGATGCCGTCAGCGTCGACGACGGCAGTCGCGGCAGAGCCGATACGCGCACCAAGGGCGCTCCCGAACAGCAGCGGAACGACGATACCGAGGTCCACGCCGCCGCCCTGTCCATACAGGTAACTGCCGAGACCGCCCGAGAAGACGATCTCGAACAGGTCGGTACCGACGGCGACGGGAACCGGGACGCCAATCGCGTATATCATCGCGGGCATCCGGATGAAGCCACCACCGACGCCGAGGAAGCCCGACAGGAGGCCGGTCGCGAAGGCGACAGCCGTGATGACCCACACGGAGACACGGACGTCCCCACGGAGCGTCACCATCGGCGGAATCCGGACGGTCTGCTGAATCGTCTTGGCCATTTCGGGAATCTCGTACTCGTCGAGATCCTGGTCAGCCGCTTCGTGGTCAATCCCGCCACCGCCGTCACTGTTCAAAGCGTCACGGGTGACCATCGCTCCGACACCGCCCAGGAGGACCACGTAGGCAACACTGATGATACCGCCCGCGAGTCCCAGCGACTCGAGGTAGTAGACGCTGGCACGCCCGGCTTCGATTCCGATCGTCGTCCCGGTAATCATGATCGCGCCGAGCTTGTAGTCGACCTGCCCGAGGTCGTGGTGTTTCAGGGTCGCGATGACAGCCGTCCCGAAGACGAACGCCATCCCGCTCCCCACCGCGACTGGCGCCGGGTAATCAAGCATCAGCAGGGCGGGGGTAACGAGGAACGATCCGCCCATGCCGAAGAACCCGAACAGGACCCCGACGACGAGGCCGAACCCGACGAACAGCGCCAGCATCTCGGGGCTGGTCCCCAAGGTGCCGAGCCCGTCGAGGAGACTATTGAGCATTTGCTTCACCCCCGACCAGGAGCTTCATCAGATAGGGCCCGAAGAGCCGTTCGAGGCCGCCGTAGCCCACGTACAGCACGATCGCTTCGAAGAGAATCGTGCCGATGAGCAGGGCCGTCTCCGGGTCCCACGTGGGAATCTCTAGTCCTGCCATCTATCTACCCTCCGATACGTACGACCGGAAATTCGCGATTCCCACATTTCTGTTCAATACCTCCTACCGGACTCGTGCTTATAATGGTTTTGGGATTACTACACAATACTGTATTCGGGTAACCTCTCCGAGGCTATCGATAACTTATAGAGAACGTATTCCACTCGGCGACGTCGAAACTGACCACCGCAGACGCCGACTGTCGACCAACGAACAGCAACAAAACCGTGATATCGTCGGTCAACGAACTAATCAGTATGAGGGCCCTGTTCGCGACCGACCTATCGGCCGCCAGTGAGGCGGCAATAGAGAACGAAACCAGTCTCGACTGTCTGGGTCGCATCGGCGTCGATACGATTCATCTCCTGACGGTCGTTCCGGCGAACGTCCACTCCGGGATGCCCGGCGTAAATTTCGAGGAGCGACGCCAACAGGGGTTAGACCAGTATCGGACGGTGATAGAAGCCGCAGGGTTCGACGTCGAGACGCACGTCGTCCGTGGGACACCCTACCGCCGCATCAACGGTATTGCCGAGACCGTCCGGGCCGACGTTTCGATCGTCGGCTCACGGGGACAAAGTCCACTGGAGAACCGCATCATCGGCTCGACCGCCCGGAATCTCGCACGGACGACCGTCGTTCCGTTACTGGTCAACCGCATCGAGCGAGCAACCGATGAACCGGACGTCCGCCGTAAACACCTCTTTCAGCGTATTCTGTTCGCGACGGACTTTTCGGAGAACGCCGACCGAGCCTTCGATGCGTTCTCGTACCTCCGCCACGCGACCGAGGAGGCGACCCTCGTCCACGTCCAGTCACCCAAAGACGAGGACGTCGACGCCGACCCACGCGAACAGTTGGCCGAGCACGCTCGCACGCTCGAAAACTGGGACATCGAAACGCGAATCGAGGTTCGACAGGGCGACCCCGCCGACGAGATCCTCTCCGTCGAAGCGGAGGTGACGCCGTCGACGGTTCTCGTCGGTTCGAAAGGGCGAAGCCGCATTCGACGGCTCCTGTTGGGTAGCGTCTCGGAGGAAATCGTGGCGCAGGCGACGGGAAACGTCTACCTCGTCCCGCCACCACGAGCGGTCTGAGGTGGTCAGTCTTCGGCAGTGATCGTTGCAGCCCCGGACGTCGCGGGCGCAGGCGGCTGGTGGGTGCCGAACTCGGGATGCGTTTCCTCCATCCAGACGTACACCACGGCACCAGGGTTCATTTGTCGACTACAGTAAGAGGAACGCCGCGGCGTACGCGAGCGCGAACGAGAGGACGAACGACCCGATCCATGCGCCGACGGTCAACCCGATTTTCCGCGCGTCCACCGCCTCCCACCCACCGACCGCGGCACCGCTCCCGATGATTGCGCTGACGACGATCTCGTTGAACGAGACCGGGACGCCGAGCAGGACAGCCAGCTGTGCGATCAGGAACGACGGGACGAGCGCCGAGATAGAGCGCCGGGGGCCAAGCGACGAGTAGTCCTGGGCGAGCGACTTGATCATCCGCGGCGCACCCGTCCACGAGCCGACGAGCATCCCGAGACCACCGCCGACGAGCACGGCGAACGTCGAGACCATCCCTCCCTCGTCGAGCAGCGGAAGCAACGGTCCAACCGCGAGCCCGACCTGACTTCCGCCCGCGGAGAACGCGACGAGTGAGCCGAGTGCGAGCAGCACGCGTCGCAGGCCGCCGGTTTCGTCGCGGCTCACGTCCGCCCAGACGGCGGCGGCGACGGCGAGCGCCGCGACGCCCGTGATGCCGACCGCCGACGCGAGACCGTCGACAGCCAGCGTCCGCTGTCCGAGTCCACGAACGGTTCCTGCTGTGCTCCCCGCACCGAGGAAGCTGAACCGGACGTTTACGAGGACGGCCCCGACGAGGCCGGCGAGGACCGGAATACTGTACCGTTCGGGTACGTCAGAACGCGGGAGGAGGCTCGCGATGGTGAACGCGATGCCGCCACCGACGAACGGCGTCAGTACCCAGACGGCGGCGATCTGCTGGTACTTCGACCAAACCGGTGTACCGCCGAGGGCGAGGCCGACGCCGATGACGGCGCCCGTGACGGTGAACGCGGTCGCGATCGGGTAGCCTGTCGTGATGCCGACCGCCATCAACCCGGCGCCCAGCACTAACACCAGAATGACGCCGGCGATGGGGAGGCTGATGCCGCCGACGAGGCCACTGCCGATGGCTTCCGAGACGTTGCCACCCTGGGTTACGGCACCGGCGAAGCCGAAAACGCCGACGAGGAGAGCAGCCCGCATCGTTGCGATAGCGTTCGCACCGACGGCGGGTGCGAACGGCGTCGCGCCGCTCGAGCCGGCGCCGATGACCCACGCCATGAACAGGCTCGCGAGCGCTGCACCCACGAAGAGGGCGAGGAGAGCGGGATCCATCTATGGTGTCAGTCTGTGCCCGTCGCAGCGGTGTCACGCGCCTGGGTCCGACTCCGCCAGTAGCCCTGAGCGTAGGCGCCGAGGAACATCCCGGCGAGCGCCCAGAGGATCGTGATGTTGCCGGTGCCGAGGCTGGCGTAGGCCGCGCCCGGGCAGATACCGGACAGCCCCCAACCGACGCCGAAGACGGCGCCGCCGATCAGGACGTTCCGGTCGAACGGCTTCAGACGGCGCTCGTAGGGGTCGCCCGTGAGGGGTGCGGCGTCCCAGATTCGGGGGAGCAGCGCGAACGCGATCCCGGAGACGATTGCGGCGCCGAACATGACGAACGGGAGTCCGAGGTCGTCGAACTGGAGGAAGTTCAGCACGACCTCCGGCCGCGCCATGTGGCTGAATCCAAGCCCGAACCCGAAGACGAGGCCGCCGACGAAGATCAGCGGCTTGAACAGCGGGTGACGGTCGCTCATGGGCTCACCCCCAATGCAGCGACGACCTGCGCGGTCCCGATCGCAACGGTCAGGAACGTCACGACGCCGACCAGCGACGTCTTCGACGCCGAGCCGACGCCACAGACCCCGTGCCCGGACGTGCAGCCCTTACCGATCCGGGTTCCGATACCGACCAGGATGCCGCCGAGGAACAGCCGCCACGGCTGGACATCGGTCGTCCACAGCGTCACGCCGGCGACCTCGTAGAGCTGCCCGGTCGATCCGGGTTCGTACAACGAGCTCGTGACCACGCCGGATTGGAACGTCGCCGCGAACGCCAGTCCGCCCAAGACGATGCCGGCTGTGAACACGACCCGCCAGTCTCGCGAGGCGACGTACTGCTGGAACCGCGACTGACTGGAGACGTGCGACAGCGTCGACTCCAGGAACGTACTCGCTCCGGCCGGGATTCCCGTTCCGATGTAGATCAGGACGGTCCCGAGACCGACGAGCAGTCCGCCGACGGCGTACCGGCTGATCCCGTTCGGGAACAGCTCGGCGAGGGTCTGGAGGACGAGCGGATCAGCTCCCATCGACGTCCTCAGTCATCCGCCAGGGAGTCCTGGCTCGCAGCGCAGTTGTTCGGGCCGAGCTCGAGGGTGAACGCCTCGTCGTCGTCGACGGCGTTCTGGCCGAGGTTCGTCGCGATGATGTCCTCGTAGTTGGCCGGACGCGGCGGCATGTCCGAGAGGATCAGGTCGACGAACGCCTGTTCGTCCATCGTGAGCGCGGCCATCTCCGCGACGAGCTCGCCGATCGGTGCCGTATAGGTCCCGTCCTCGGCGGGCTCGGCGGCATCGCTGAAGTGGGCACCACCGATCAGCGTGTCGTCGGGCAGCGTCAGTACACGCTCCTGCAGGGACTCATAGAGCATCCGCGCAGCGTCGGGAGCCCCGTCGTCGCCCTCTTCGAGGTCGGGGCGGGCGACGCTCTCGATGAACAGCCCGTCGCCGGTCGCGAGCAGGCTCTCGTCGACGAGGTAGGAGGTCATCCCGGTCGTGTGGCCGGGCGTGGAGACGGCTTCGATAGTGGCGTTACCGACCTCGAACGTGTCGCCGTCGGCCGCCGTCGTCAGGTCGTCCGCGTACGTGACGCCGCGGTCGACGGCGGCCTCGGGGATGACGCCCTCGACGCCTTCCTCGTCGAGGTCGCGCACGCCCGAGATGTGGTCGGCGTGGATGTGTGTGTCCAGCGCGTACGTCAGGTCGACGCCGAGTTCGTCGGCGTCTTCGAGATAGCGGTCGGTGAACGCCCGCAGCGGGTCGACGATCGCGGCTTCCCCGTCGTCGTAGACCAGATAGCCGAGACAGCCCGAGGAGGGTCGCTGGTACTGCAGCAGCGTGCCGGCGCCGTCGTAGCCTTCGACCTCGACGGCCTCGTAGATGCTCGCCCAGCCGTTCATGCCGTCCTCGAGGTGGTTGACGTCGTAGCCACGGTCCACGAGCGTCCCTGCGACGAACTCGCTTGCGCCGCCTTTCGCACAGAGGACGGTCACCTCACGGTCGTCGGGGATCCGGTCGAGAACCTCCTCGTCGATCTCGTCCTCGAGGAACTCGAAGTACGGGACGTTGATCGACGTGACGTTCTCGCCGTCGATACGCCACTCGTCGTAGTCTGATTGCATACGCGCGTCGAGAACTGTGACGTCCTCGCCGTCGTCGATACGGTCCTTGAGCGATTCCGGGTCGACCGACTCCACGTCGGCGTCCGGAGTCGGGAAGTCGTCGGCGTTCATGATACAGTCGCTCCTACCGGGTGGATGTACAAAAGCATTTGCATAGAAGTTCCCTAACTACACAATACTGTTTTGGCCAGCGTAGCGACGTAGCCTCCACAAGACCGCCATAACCGCATAATCGAGCCCATATCGGCTGTCTTTTCGTCAGGTAGTTTGTCATAGTCTTCCCAAGGATCGACAATCTTTTACTCGGGTAGGGGGTATTGTGCGTTAGCTCCAAGACAGATACACGGAGCAGATAACCAATGAGTGCTGAATTCGACATTACGGAGACGCTCGACGTGAAAGGTGCATCGTGTCCCATGCCAGTAGTGAAGGCCAAATCGGCGATCGACGACCTCGCGGCCGGCGAGGTCCTCGAAGTGCTGGCGACTGATCCGGGAAGTATGAGCGACATCGACGGCTGGGCTTCCGGAACCGAGGGCATCGAACTCGTCGACCAGGAGGAAGGTGACGACGTGTACACGCACTACGTCCGCAAGACGGAGTAACGATGAGTACGGACACACCCGACGCCTCGGCTGACGACGCGCCCTCGCGTGCGGAACTCGCTGCGCGTGTGGACGAGCTCGAGGACTCGCTCGCAGAAGCTACCAGCGACGACGACGGCAAGAAGATGAGCATCATCTCGACGAAGGGTACCCTCGACATGGCGTACCCGCCGCTCATCCTCGCCAGCACCGCCGCTGCGTTCGGCTACGAGGTAACCGTCTTCCACACGTTCTGGGGACTGGACATCCTCCACGAGGAGCGCTCGAAGAACCTCAAGCTCAGCTCCGTCGGCAACCCCAACATGCCGGTACCGAACGTCGTCGCCGCGCTCCCCGGCATGGACCGCGTCACGACGAAGATGATGGAGAAGAAGATCGACGACAACGACACCGCCACCATCGAGGAACTGCTGGAGACGAGCCTCGATATGGGCGTGGAGTTCCAGGCCTGCCAGATGACCATCAACCTGATGGACTACGACGAGGACGACTTCTACGACGGCGTCACCACGGGTGTCGGCGCGGCGACCGCACTCCAGGATATGGCCGACGCCGACATCCAGCTTCTCGTCTGATTCCCGATGGACGAGTTCGAGAACCCGACAACGCAGATTGTCGATGCCGTTGCAGAGGCGGAGGGCGTCGAGTCGGTCACACTCGAGCCGCCGCTAGCCGAGGTCGTGGACCCGGATGCAGTAGAAACGCTGATCGAGGATTCGACGGCGCCTGACCTCGATATTCACTTCGCGTATCGTGGTCACGACGTCGTGGTCGACGAGAACGGTCACGTACAGGTCGAGTAAAGTAGACCGTTATTTCTCTCCGATACGCAGTATTCCACTCACTTCAGCAGTGCCGTCCGGATTCGACACGTGGGTTCTGAGAAACTGTCGAAGCGGAGTACTACAGGGAACAGTGTTCCCGTCAGGTCCACTCTGGTTCGAGGCGTCTAGCAGTCGCTCGACCTCCGCATGAGTGCTGACAGCGTGGACCGACACGCGGACGGCGTCCGGCGTCGTCGATCGTGATTCCTTCGCAGTCGGCGACGCACTCCCGAATCTTCTCGAGTACGTCTGGCGTGTGGACACCCGCCGTCAGCCGCACATCGACCGGAAGCGGGTCGGGGAATTGCTCGATCTCGGCGACGATCTCACGCGGGTCGCCGGGCGGGTTTGACGTGTCAATCGCGAGGAGATCGAGGGGGAGCGTGACCAGTTCCTCGCGGTGGGTTCGCACGTACTCGAGCGGCGCAGCATCACTCATTCGCCTACTAACTCCCCTCAAGGACTTTCGCCGTCGTGAGAATCGGGTCCCAGACGGGGCTGAACGGCGGCGCGTACGCGACGTCGGCGTGTCGGGTTTCAGTCATCGGCGTACTGAGCGTGAGCACCGTCGGGCCCGTGTCGATTTTCGAACTCCTGAATGAGCTGTCCGATGGCTGCATACCAGTCGTTGAGCGATCGCTGCATGTCGTGAGCGACTTCCTCGGGCGTCCGTATGGTACACGTAGTAGTACCCGCCGTGTTCGTAGTTCACTTGCTCCCGTGCAACAATGTCGGCCTCGAGAAGCCGTGAAATCGAGTGATACGCTGTTGACCGCTCGTAATCCAGCCGATCTGCGACGCCGTCGACGGTGAGTCCCCCCTCTGCCCGTTGTAGCAGCTGAAACACCATTCGATCCCGCTCGTTGAATCCGTGAATACAACTCAGGAGGTCGAGACACCGTGGTCGCGCTCGAGGTCCTCACGCACTGAACTGGCCACCATATCGGAAATAGTGTGGTAGAGAAGATTGAAGCTGCTCCCGAATACCACAATATTGCGGTGGCCGAGAAGGGACTGGGACGACTCTATTTTCACTAATATGCGTTCTCGCGTCAGAATTCCCGAAGGGATTTTGTCCCGTCGGCCCAAGATAATACACGAATGACGCTCCCAATCGACCTGGGCCAGATCGACCCTGAGGACATCGGCGAAGAACGAGCGACCCTCGAGATGAGTCACGAGGACGCGATCGAACACGTTCGTGACGTGTTCACCGACGCCGGGTTCGGTGTCCCCGTCGAATTCTCGCCCTCCGACATGCTCAACGAGAAAGTCGACGCGGGTCGCGACCCCTACTACGTGCTGGGCGCCTGTAACCCCGAAGTCGCCGACCGCGCGCTGGACGCGACCGACAACAAACTCGGGGCGCTCATGGCCTGTAACGTCGTCATCTGGCAAGAAGAACCTGGCAAACAGGTCGTCTACCACGTGTCCATCATGCGTATCGGTCGTCTGGTCGGGATGGCACCCGATAACGAGGAGATGGCAGACATCGTCGCCGATACCGGCGAACTCGTCGACGAAGCGTTCGGGAATCTCTAACACGGTTCATCACACGGTCGACGCCGACCGCGCCGACAAACTCGAGGACGCCCAGGAACGGTACCACTCATGTCGGTATCGGACGGTCTGAGTGTTCACCCGACTGGTGATCGTCGATCGAGCGGTTGAGCTGCTCGTGGGGGAACCGGATCGCATCCGCGAACGCTTCGAGTGCGGGTACCTGATCGTCCGTGGCCGTGGCTCTACTTGCATCGAGAAGGGCAAGACCATCGATACACCTTGCGGACGGTACCGCCAATCGTGGCCAGTCGCTGCAGGTCGCTTGGCGGCGTTCGCGGCTGTTCATCCCGTAATGGCTCGGAATGTGATCGTGAACGCGTGGCCGCTATTGAAGTGGGATGGACCGGGCGTAGACGGTCTGATCATGAGTACCAGCCGCCGAACTAATGGCTACCGAATCGCGTCATCGTCGCCACGGTAGCCTTGCGGGCAAGATACATACCGGGTGGCCCCGAATCAGGCGCCATGGCGATCACCGACGAGACGATGGTCGAGCTCGAGGGGGTGACCAAGCGGTTCGACGACGTGACCGCCGTCGACGGCGTCGAGTTCTCCGTGCGCCGGGGGGAGTTCTTCACGCTGGTCGGCCCATCCGGCAGCGGGAAGACGACGACGCTGCGGATGATAAGCGGGTTCGAGCGCCCCTCGGAGGGGGCCGTCCGCATCGACGGCCAGCCGATGGCGTCGGTGCCGCCGGAGGCCCGGGGCACCAACCTCGTGTTCCAGCGGCTGTCCTTGTTCCCGCACATGAGCGTCGGCGAGAACGTGGGCTACGGGCTCAAGAAGAGCGGCATCCCCGACGAGGAGATCCCCGAGGGCAAGACCGAACGGGAGGTGCGCGAGGAGCGCGTCTCGGAGTTCCTCGACCTGGTGGACCTCGCGGGGTTCGAGGAGCGGAACCCGACCGAACTGTCGGGCGGCCAGCAGCAGCGGGTTGCGCTGGCGCGGGCGCTCATCAACGAGCCGGCCGTGCTGCTGCTGGACGAGCCGCTGTCGTCGCTGGACCGGAAGCTCCGCAAGCAGATGGAGGTCGAGCTCCGGCGCATCCACGAGCGCACCCAGGGGTCGTTCTTCTACGTCACCCACGACCAGGAGGTGGCGATGACGCTGTCGGACCGCATCGCGGTGATGAACGAGGGCAAGATCGAGCAGATCGGCTCGCCGGAGGAGATATACCGCGAGCCCGCCACGCAGTTCGTCGCGGAGTTCATCGGCGACACGAACCTGCTGGACGGCAAGGTCGTCGAGCGCGACGGCCGGACGGTCGCGCAGGTGGGCGGCGAGGCGGGGTTCGTCGTGCAAGCGGACGGTCGCTCGGGGGCGGTCACCGTCTCCGTCCGCCCGGAGGACTTCGAGCTGGTGGCCGCCGGGGAGGGGCCGGTGACCGGTACCGTCGTCGAGCGATACTTCCAGGGCGACCGGACGAACTACGTCGTCGAGCCCGACGGCGACCTGCCGGACCTGCAGGTCATCGCGCAGGGGCGGGAGACCGACGTCGAAACGGGCGACGAGGTCGGCGTCCGGATGGTCGAGGGCGCCCCGGTGGTGTTCTGACCGCGGCGCCGGACGGCTCTTCTCCCCCACGTTACGGCAGGTTTTAAGATAGCACCGTCCCTTGACACGAGCATGTCACTGGATGACACGATAGAGGGGGAGAGCGGACGGACCGTCAGCCGGCGCTCCTACATCGCCGGGGCCGGCGCGGCGACCGTCGCGGTGACCGCCGGCTGCATGGGCGGCGGCGGCGGCGGGACGCCCACCATCAACATCATCACCTGGAACGACTTCGCGAAGGACGCGGTGATGGAAAGCGTCGAGGAGAACGTCGACGCCGAGGTGGAGATCACGACGTCGACGTCGTCGACCGAGATGTTCACGCGCATCAACGAGGGCGACGACTTCGACGTTGCGGTGCCGAACAACAACCTCGTCTCCCGGTTCCTCAGCGCGGACCTGATCGAGCCGGTGGACATGGACGTCGTCACCAACTACGGGGACATCTACGAGAAGTTCCGGAGCTTCGTCGACCAACAGTTCACCCAGAATGGCGACGCCTACGGGGTCCCCATGCGGTGGGGATGGTACGGCTACGCGTACAACACCGACGAGGTGCCCGACCACGATCCCAGCTACCGGATCATGTTCGAGGACGACTACGTCGACGCCGACCTCAGCGGCCAGATCGTTATGTACGACGAGGCCGCCAAGTCCATCCCGGCGACGGCGCTGTACCTCGCGGAGGCCAGGGACGAGCCCGCCTTCCGGGAGGCACTCACCGAGAACCAGCGGATGACGTTCACCGAGGGGCAGCTCGAGGAGATCCGGGACGTGCTCATCGACCAGAAGCCCCGCCTGGAGGGGTATATCTCCTCGGACACGACGTTCATCCAGGAGTTCCAGCAGGGTAGTTTCACCGTCGGCCACTCCGGCCGCAACGAGATCGTCCGGCTGCAGGAGAACCAGGGCGTCGAGAACGTGGAGTTTGTCGTGCCCGAGGAGGGTGCGATGGCGTGGTACGAGACGGCCGTCGTCCCCAGCGCCTCGGACAACGTCGAGACCGCCTGGGAGGTCGTCAACGAGTACCTCTCCCCGGCGACCGGCGCCGAGCTGGCCCGCGCGGGCAAGTCGCCCAGCTGTAACCCGAACGTCGCCGACGAGCTGAACGAGCAGGAACAGGAGCTGTACGGCCGCATCGACCCGGAGCGCATCGAGCAGTTCGTCCCGTTCAAGGACATCGACCCGGACGTCGCGGACACGTACAACGGCGCCTGGGAGTCGGTCAAGTCGGCCTGACGTCGTATGGGCGCGCCAAAACGCGACGAGACGACTCGAGCGAGGATCGTGCGGGTGCTCAGCGGCCGCCGTGCCGGGCTCGGCGTGACCGCGCTGCCCGGCGCGGTGTGGATCGGGCTGCTGTTGCTCGCGCCGCTGGCGTTCATGACCGCGGTGAGCTTCGTCTCCCGTGACCCGCTGACCTACCAGATCGTCTGGGAACCGACCGCCGAGGGCTACCGCGACCTGTTCGTCGGCGGCACCAACGAGTACGCGCTCGGCCCGGTCACCTACAAGGCGACCGCCTTCGAGAAGGCGCTGTTGCTGTCGTACGGCATCGCGGCGGTGGCGACCGCGCTGTGCCTGCTGCTGGCGTTCCCGCTGGCGTACGTCATGACCAAGCTCGACGGCTGGGCGTTCAAGGCGACGATCTACCTCGTCCTGCTGCCCTTCTTCACGATGTACCTGGTCCGGGCGTACTCCTGGCGGCTGATCTTCGGGAACTCGGGGGTACTCAACCAGACGGCGACCGCACTCGGGTTCGGACAGGTCGGCGCGTTCGAGTACGGGGTGACGGCGATCGTCGTCGGGCTGACCCACGCGTACTTCCCGTACATGCTCGTCACCCTGTTCGCCAGCCTCGACGGCCTGGACTTCTCGCTGGTGGAGGCCGCCCGCGACCTCGGCGCCTCCCGGGTCGACGTCCTCCGGGACCTCATCGTCCCGCTGACGCTGCCCGGCATCATCGGCGGGAGCCTGTTCGTGTTCGTCCCGAGCGTCGGCGCGTTCATCACGCCGCACATCCTCGGGCTCGGGAAGGTCCAGATGATCGGCATCCTCATCGAGCGCCGCGCCATCGGCGCCGCCAGCAACGCGCCCGCGGCCGCCGCCGCGTCGGCCGTCGTCGTCCTCACCATCGTCGTCGCGCTGCTGGGCGTGTTCAGGTACGTCGAACTCGACGAGATGGGGGGTGCCTGAGATGGCGACCGAGACCGGCGAGCCGGCCGAGCCGACCGGCGAGGAGTTCGGCGACCGGCTGCTCGGCTGGCGCCGAACCGAGGAGCTGCTGCGGATCGGGCTGTACGGGACGGCGGCGCTGATGATGCTGTTCCTGTGGATGCCGCTGCTGGTCATCATCTTCCTGTCGTTCACGCAGTCGCCGAACATCCTGCCGTTCGAGGGGTTCACCCTGCGTCACTACACGCGGATCCCGGGCGAGCCGGATCTGGGCGGGTCGGTCCTGACGAGCTTCGGCATCGCCACGGCGTCGGCGGCCATCGCAACCGTCATCGGCGTGCTGGCGAGCTTCGCGCTCACCCGCTACCGGTTCAAGTTCCAGGAGCTGTACCGCACGTTCGGCATCGTCCCGATGATCATCCCCGGCGTCATCCTCGGGGTCGGGCTGCGGTTCTACTTCCAGTTCCTACTGCCGATCGGCCCCGGCGTCCCGGCGACCGTGCTCACCCACTCGCTGTACGGCCTGCCGTTCGTGTTGCTCATCGTGACCGCGCGGCTGTACACCTTCGACGAGTCCCTGGAGGAGGCCGCCCGCGACCTCGGGGCGGACCCGCTGACGACGTTCCGGGACGTCACGTTCCCGGTGGTCGCGCCTGCCATCGGCGCCGGCTTCATGTTTGCGTGGATCCGCTCGTTCGAGGACTACATCCGGGCGCTGTTCGTCAGCGGCGTCGACGTCACCCCGCTCACCCAGTGGATGTTCGGCAAGATCACGAAGGCCTCCGCGGAGAACCTGAACCTGCTGAACTCCGTGTCGACGCTGATCGTGATCGCCATCGGGATCGGCCTGGCGCTGGCGATGAACCTCGGCAACGTCACCGGCTACGTCGCCGGTACCCCCGGCGAGGACGACGAGGAGTGACCCGTCGGGACGGCGGGAGCGACCCCCAGGCTGTCCGAGCCGACTCCCAGGCCGTGCGGGATGACGATCGCTGCCTGGCCGCCCTCGCTGTCCTCTTCGGGCGTCTTCGACTGTTCGGCCATGTGCACGATGAAAGCGTAGTCGCCTCGATCGGTCGGGGGAGTTTCTCGTACCAGTCGAACCGGCTATAGGTGTCGTCCTGGAGTTCGTCCTTCTGCCAGTCGGCCGAGAACGGGAAGTTCGCGAGGACGTAGTCGAACCGCGTCAGCGAGCCGTTCTCAGTGAACGGTGGTCGCAGGAGGGAGTCCTCGCGCTCGATCCGACCGCTGAGGCCGTGGATCGAGAGGTTCATCTTGGCGATGGCAGCGATGCCGGGGTTGATCTCCTGGCCCGTGAACGTGAGCTTCGAGGGGTCGCCGCCCTGCTCGTCGCGGTAATGGGTAGCCGACTCCACGAGCATCCCACCTGAACCCACAGTCGGGTCGTGGAACGTGTCCCCGTCCTCGAACGGTTCGATCAGGCGGACCATCAGCTGGACGATGTGGGGCGGGGTGAAGAACTGGTCGCCGGATTTGCCCTCCTCCTCGGCGAAGTGCCGGACGAGGTCCATGTACGCTTCTCCGAGCATATCGGCGGGAACGGTATCGTTGTCGAGGTCGTAGGTTCTCAGGTACTCGATCAGTCGTGAGAGCGTCATCGGCGACGTAGTCGGCCCGGATACGCCCTCGACCTCGGCATCGTTCGCCTCTCGAAGGGCGTCGAAGGCGTCGTTGATCGCCTCGTCGACGTTCTCGTTGACCGCCCGGAGATCGTCCCAAGTGTAGCCCTCCGGGACGTAGGGACGTCGTAGATGTTTGGCCGGCGGGCATGGTCTTCACCGTTCGACATACTGCTTGAACTGGATCTCGAAGTTATCCGAGATCGTCTTGTAGTGGACCAGGGGGAATATGTAGTCCTTGTAGTCCGTCGTCGATGGCATCTCGGATGATGTCCGCACACTCGAAGAGATGAGGTGTAACCTGAAGCGAGGTCAACACGGTAAATCACTGAATCGCGTCCGCCGCCAGTGGTCTCCGCAGCCTCGTCTTTGAGAACTTCGACAACTGTCCCCTCTTCTCCGTGATAGACCTCGTGGTCCGGATCGGTCTCGTCGGGGATGTCGACTCGAACGGGGCGCCCTCAGTGAACCACTGCATTCGCTTAGTCGAAAAGAGTCCGGGGGAGGGCTTAGTCCTGCTCTACCCCGGTCCACTCGTGACCGCACGACTCGCAGGTGTAGTGCTTCTTGGTGATTGTCGACTCTTCCTTCTCGAACATCCAGACGTCGCTGTCGTCACCGTAGCGAGGGCACGGCTCCGAGACTTTTCGGGAGAGCGGCATGGTCAGGAGCCCTCCGCCCGATCGCCGATCTCGGGAGGTCCACCTGAGGGTTCAGCCGCTTTTTTTTGCTAACCCGGCGGTCGTCAACCGGGGCTACGAGGTCACTGAAAGTCGACAGCATATCGGGTTCTCCCGGACAGCTATGAACCCCGAGTCAATAAAATGAGGGTTACCTGGGTTTTCTGTAAAGTGGCGATATACGAAAGTAGAGGCCCTAAACCATAGGATTCAAGCCAAGGGCCGGATTTGAACCGGCGATGGGCGGCTCTGCAGGCCGCTGCGTTAGGCCGAACTCTGCCACCTTGGCGCGGTTTTTGGTTAGTTACTCAGTCGTTTAAGCGTACCGTATCGAACGCTCTCGCTGATCGAGTGAACGAACGAGCGGTCCACAACGCTGCCGCTCGAGAGTATCGAAAATGCCGCAATGAATGGAGAGACGGCGAGTCGTGTTTCCCAGCGGGTCGCCCACGCCAGTACTCCACCACACGTGGGTGAGCTTAACTTCCGTGTTCGGGATGGGTACGGGT
>Ga0136556_1000673_pt1 | contig 19380 bp, 17 predicted proteins | sample AntRauTorckE6831_FD_104780 | JGI IMG/M metagenome (GOLD analysis project Ga0136556, IMG submission 104780) | Saline lake microbial communities from Rauer Islands, Antarctica - Metagenome Torckler E6 #831 | ecosystem: Environmental > Aquatic > Non-marine Saline and Alkaline > Saline | place... | reverse complement strand
GAGGAGGTCTTCACGGCTGTTCGCGAACCCGGACGCGACCGTCGCGAGCAGGTGGGTCCGGAGCGCCGGCTCAGCCGCCAGTTTCGAGCGGACCGGCTCCGGTTCGCCGTGGATGTAGCGCTCGAACAGTTCCTCCTTCGTGTCGTTGTTCGACGCGAGCAGGACCGCCTCGCCGTATGGGTCGAGCCCCGGCCGGCCCGCGCGGCCCATCATCTGGTGGACTTCCAGCGTGTCGAGTGGCTTCATCCCGCCGAACTCCGGGTCGTAGCGCCGCCAGTCCCGCACGATCACTCGTCGGGAGGGTGTGTTGACGCCAGCCGCGAGCGTCGGCGTCGCCGCGATGACCTTGATCAGGCGGTCGCGGAACGCGCCCTCGACGAGATCGCGGTGTTCGCTGGAGAGCCCCGCGTGGTGGAACGCCGCGCCTTTTGCGACGCAGTCCGCGAGGTCGTCGCTGGTCGCGGTGTCGGAGACGTCCCGGATCGCCGCCGCGAGTTCGCGCAGTTCGCCGCGCTCCTCGTCGGTCAGGTGGTCGCTCGTAACGCCGCCGAGGCGGCTGGCGGCGGATTCGGCGTTCCGGCGCGAGTTGACGAACACGAGGCTCGACCCCCCTTCGTCGAGGGTATCGTCGACGAGCGCCGGCGTCTGCTTGCCGCCGCTGTCGACCGGCACCTCGCGCTGGGAGCCGTCGGCGAAGTTGATGGCGTTCCCGAAGTGGACGCCAGTCTTCAGTTCGATGGGGCGCCAGTCGGAGTCGACCAACGCGGCGTCGAGCCACTCGGCGATTTCGGGCGCGTTGCCGACCGTCGCCGAGAGCGCGACGGTCTGGAGGTCGTGGTTGAGTCGCTGGAGTTTCGCCAGCGTCACCTCGAGCGTGGGGCCGCGCTCGCGGTCGTCGACGAGGTGGATCTCGTCGCTGACGACACACGAGAGGTCGTCGATCCACGGCGCGCCGTTTCGCACGAGCGAGTCGACTTTCTCGCTGGTTGCGACGACGATATCCCGCGAGCCGAGCCACTCGCCGTCGGACTCGTAGTTCCCCGTCGAGACGCCGACGGTGATTCCGTACTCCTCCCACCGCTCGAACTCGGTCTTCTTCTCGCTCGCCAGCGCGCGCAGGGGGACGATGTAGAGGGCGGTCCCGCCGCGTTCGACGGCCGAGAGCATCGCGAGTTCGGCGATCAGCGTCTTCCCGGATGCGGTGGGGACGGCGGCGACGACGTTCTCGCCGTCGGTCACTCCGCAGTCGACAGCCTCGGCCTGGGGCGGGTAGAGCGCCTCGACCCCCTCACCTTCGAGGTGCTCCCCGACGCCCACAGGGAGACCCGACAGCTCCGTCGGCTTCATTGGGTGAAGATTGCCCGCTCTCGGGTTTAAGTTGCCGGGTCCGAGGGGCGGGCTGGGCGGGATCCGTCGACGGCAGCGTCGCGCCGACACGCGACTCAGCGATCGGTCAACTCGTACGGGTCGGCGTCGTCCGGTAGCGGCGAGTCGTACTCGCGGTCGCCCTTCCGCTGCTCGAACTCCGCGGTCGCTTCGGCGAGCAGTTCCTCGTCTTCCAGCAGGTCGTAGAGCGATCCGGCGACGACTTTTCCGGCAAAGAGCATCCCCGCGGTTCCGAGGTCTTTCCCGGCAGCGACGGCCTGCCAGGAGTGCAGCGGCGTCCCCGCGGGCCAGGTCGCGACCCGGAAGCGACCCAGGGGGACGTTCCAGGACACGTCGCCGGTATCCGTCGAGTAGGAGCCGGTCTGTCCCTCGTCGGGCGCCTCGTCAGACTGCGTCTGACTGCCCGCCGAGCTTTGCTCGGCGACATCGACGGGATCGGTGAACATCGCCGACTCGGCGGCCTCCTCGCGCCGTTCGGCGGGTGCTGCGGCGTAAGAGGGATCGTCGAGCGTCGCTTTTAGCGCCGCGGCGAACTCCGCCTGCTCCTCGCTCAGCGGGAACTCGGCGGCGGCCATGTTCGCCCGGATCGAGTCCGCGAGCGCGTGGTTCGGGAGTACGCCGTACATTCCGGTGGTCTGGGCCACGTCGACCTCGGTGCCGGACATCAGCGCCGCGCCCTCGGCGGCGTCGCGCATGCGCTCGGAGACGGCCTCGACGGCCGCGCGGTCGGGTGCGCGGACCATCACCTCCATCGCCGCCGCCTCGGGGACGACGTTTGCGGCCTGCCCGCCGTCGGTGACGACGTAGTGGATCCGGACCGGGTCGGGGACGTGCTCGCGCATGTACTCGATCCCGGTGCCGAGCAGTTGGACGCCATCGAGCGCGCTTCGTCCGGCCTCCGGCGCCGCGGCGGCGTGGGCGCTCTCGCCGGTGAACTGTACGTCGAAGGAGTCGACGGCGAGAGTCGACCCCTTGTTGGGCGCGTTGAGCCAATCTGGATGCCACGAAACCACGGCGTCGACGCTCTCGAACACGCCGTCCCTGATCATGTACACCTTTCCCGCGCCGACTTCCTCGGCGGGGGTGCCGAAGTAGACTATCGAGCCATCCACGTCGCCGCGGTCGATGGCTCGCTTGACCGCGACGGCGCCCGCGAGGCTGCCGACGCCGAACAGGTTGTGGCCACAGCCGTGTCCCGGTGCACCTTCCTCGATCGGTTCGCGCTCGGCTTTCGCGGCCTGGCTCATCCCCGGCAGCGCGTCGTACTCCCCCATCGTGCCGACGACTGGGTCGTCGTCCCCGTAGCGCGCGACGAACGCGGTGTCGATGCCGGCGACGCCGGACTCGACGGTGAACCCCTCCTCGCGGAGGGCCTCTTGGAGCAACGCCGCGGAATCGTGCTCCTGCAGGGCGACCTCCGGGTCCACCCAGATTTGGGTCGAGAGCTCGCGGAACCAGTCGCTGTCAGACTGAATATCGTCGAAGAGCGCCTGTTTACTCACGACTGTCCGGTGTTACCGCGGGACGAAAAACGTTCGCCGACGGGCGGGTGATCAGACGTCCTGGACCAGTTCCCCGAGTTCGTCGACGGGGATTATCTCCATCGTCTGGGTGTCGAGGCCGTAGCGCTCGATCGAGACCGAGGTTTGGAACGCGCCGTTGCGGCCGTCGGCCTCGAACACGACGAGGTAGTCGTGCTCGCCGAGGATCGCGTAGGCTTCGATCAGTTCGCCGCCCAGCGCCTCGATGTCGCCGGTCAGATCGCCCCAGATGGTCGCGAGATCCTGTACGTTCTGGACGGTCTCGTCGGTCACGTCCACGAGCGCCATGTATGTGCCCATGCCATGCCCTTACGTGGCATACATCGAAAACGTTCCGGCCAGTGTCACCACGCCAGCGAGACGTCGTCCCCGACCGAGAGATCGAACGCGTCGTCGCCGCGACCCTGATTCACCGCGAACTCGACGTTCCCGTGGCTCCCGACCGTTACGAGTCGCTCGCCCGGCGCCATCTCTGCGTACGCGTCCCGGACGGGCGCCGACTCGCCGTTCACCGCTACCGTCTCGAGTCCGTCGAGTACCCGGGCGGGAACGTTGGTGATGGCGTTCCCGAAGTCGTCGACGACGAGCACTTCGCCGGCGGCGCCGTCGTCGCCGATATCGGGTTCTGGGAACCGAAGATCCACCCAATCAGCAACGGGATCGATCCCAGAGAGATCAGCGACGGCGTCGGCTTCGTGGACGCGCGCCGCCGCGGGTGCGAACACGTCCCGCCCGTGGAACGTGTTGCTCGCAGTCGAACCGTCGTCGTACTGGATCTCCCAGACGCGGATCTCGGCGTCGCCCTCCGCCTGCGCCGCGAGTCGGCGAGCCGCCGGAAGCGCGACGCCGTTGTCCGGCGCGACGATCCGGTGTCCGCCGGCTTCGACGACGACGGCTGCGCGGTCCGTGCCGACGCCGGGGTCGACGACGACGAGATGGGTCGCCGACGGGAACTCCGGCAGCGTCTCGCGCAGCCAGAACGCGGCGGCGCGGACGTCCTGCCGGGGGAAGTCGTGGGCGATATCCACCAGTCGAGCGTCGCACTGCCGGAGGATCACCCCCTTCATCGCGGCGGGGTAGGGCGTACCGAAGTCGGATGCGAGCGTGATCATGCGCGAGAGAACGAGTGGTGGGAGGCTGAAAGCGTCGATTCTGAGCTACAACACGGTCGCGTCTTCAGGATCGAACCCGACCGTCAACGAGTCCACCTCCGGCGGTTCGGGGAGCCGCAACACTATCTCCTGGCCGTTCCACTCGCCGTAGACCCGGGTCGTCCCGCCGAGATACTCGACCGGACCGAGCGCCACCGGGAACCGGTTCCGGCTGCCGTCCACGTCGAGATGCGTCGGTCGAACGCAGAACGTCACGCGGTCGCCGACAGCGTGGTCGGCGTCGCCGTTGTCTGCGGCGACGTGGAACGTTCGATCCCCCACGTCGACGGCCAGTTCGTCGCCGTCGCGGCCAGTAACGGCGCCGGAGAGGACGTTGTTCTCGCCGACGAACGAGGCGACGAACTCGGTTGCCGGCTGTTCGTACACCTCGACGGGCGTGCCGACCTGTTCGACGCCGCCGTCGTGCATCACCGCGAGACGGTCCGAGACAGCCAGCGCCTCCTCCTGATCGTGGGTGACGTAAACGGTGGTGACGCCGAGGTCCCGCTGGATGCGCTTGATCTCGCGTCTGAGCTGTTCGCGGAGACGGGCGTCGAGGGCGCTCATGGGTTCGTCGAGCAGCAGCACGTCCGGTTCGGGCGCCAGTGCGCGGGCGAGGGCGACGCGCTGCTGCTGCCCGCCCGAGAGTTCGTCCGGTTCGCGGTCGCCCATCCCCGGCAGGTCGACGAGTTCGAGCAGTTCGTCGACGCGCTCGTCGGCGGTGAGGCCCCGCGGCGGATCCGTGAAGCGCAGGCCGTATCGGACGTTCTCGGCGACGGTCATGTGCGGGAAGAGCGCGTAGCTCTGGAACACCACGCCGACGTTGCGGTCCTCGACGGGCACATCGCTCACGTCCTCGCCGTCGAAGCTGACGGTTCCATCGGTTGGCGCCGAGAGCCCGGCGATGGTCCGCAGCGTCGTCGTCTTCCCACAGCCGGACGGGCCGACGAGGGTGAAGAACTCCCCCTCGGCGACTGAGAGCGAGACCGACTCGAGCGCGACGGCCTCGTCGAACGCCTTCCGGACGCCGGCGAGTTCGATGTCGACCATCTACATCCCCCTCCCGTCGCCGAGTCGGTCGATGACGAGGAAGCTGACGGCCGTCACGACGAGGAGGACACAGCCCATCGCCGTCGCGGGCCCGAGCCGTCGCCCGATGAAGCGCTCGATGGCGACCGGCATGGTGTAGGCGGAGCTTCCGGTGGCCAAAATCACCGTCGAATCGAACTCCCCGATGCTGATGGCGAACGCGAAGGCGGCGCCCGCGACGACGCCCGCGAACACCTGCGGGAGTTCGATATCCAGCAGTACTCGAAGCCGGGAGGCGCCGAGGGTGCGCGCGGACTCGACCACGGAGCGGTCGATAGTGGCCAACAGCGGCGCGACGTTGCGCGTGACGAACGGGTACGCGCCGACCGCGTGGGCGGCGACGACGGCGACGCCGCCGGCGACGGTGATGCGATAGCCCAGCACCTCGGTTCCGAAGACGAGTCCCTGTAGCAGGCCGAGGCCGACGACGACGCCCGAAACAGCGAAGGGTGCCATCGAGAGCGTGTCCACCAGTTTGCTCCCGGGGACGTCGCGGGTTGAGACGACGGCGAGGAGGACTCCCATCGGCACCGCGATGGCGAGGCTGCCGGCGCCGTAGAGCAGGGAGTTCCGGATGGCGGTGAGCGGTTTGATCTGGAAATCGGCGCCGGTCGCCTGGCGCTCGATCAGGAAGCGGTAGTGCTCCAGCGTGAGACCGCTCGGGCCGGAGACGCTCGCGAGCACCATGCTCGCGATGGGGGTCACGAACACGACGGCGACGACGGCGACGTAGCCCCAGACTGCCAGCCGATCGGCGTTCAGCCGACCGAACAGTCGCTTTCGCGCGGGTGGGCGGGCGGCGCGCTCGGCACGCTGGCGCGCCTCGTAGCGCAGGTAGGCGTAGGTCAGCGCCAGCGAGAACAGCATCTCCAGGGTCGCCAGCGACGACGCCGTCTCGTAGTCGAGTTGAGAGACGCGCTGGTACACCCAGACCTCCACCGTCGCCAGCGAGAGACCGCCCAGCGCCAGCACGATGGCGAAGGACATGAACGAGAAGACGAACGTCAGCAGCGCGCCTGTCAGGATGGCGGGCAGCAGTTGCGGGAGCAATACGTCCAGAAAGGCTCGCCGCGGCGACGCGCCGAGGCTCCGGGCCGTTTCGGCGACGCCGGCGTCGACGCTCTCCCACGCCGTCGCGGTGACTCTCGCAACGAGGGGAGCGTTGTAGAACGCGTGGGCCAAGACGATGATCGGGAGCGTGTAGAGCAGTTCGACCTGGGGGAGCCCCAGCGCCGTCAGCACGTCGTTGAGCACGCCGTTCCGGCCGAACGTCGCGATGAAGCCGATCGCGACCATGATCGAGGGAAGCACGAACGGCACCGCGGTCAGCGAGCGCACCGTCTCCCGGCCCGGGAACTCGAAGCGGGCGAGCACGTACGCGCCCGGCAGGCCGAGCACGACACTCGCGACGGTGGAGAGCAGCGCCTGGTACGCCGTAAAGCCGAACAGGCCGAGTCGGTAGTTCGGGAACGGGTAGGTGACGGCGACGCCAGCGTCGACGAACGGGAGCGAGAGTCGGAGGGTGTGGGGCGCTATCGCCGTCCACAGCACCGAGGGGTCCTCGGTGGCCTGCGCGAGGACGCCGAAGAAGAACGGGTCCCGGAGGACCGCGAGCAGCGGTTCGGCCGTCAGCGACCCCTCGCGCCAGACCGCCTCCGACAGCACTCGACCCACGGGGTAGTAGAACAGCACCGTCAGCACGAGGAGGGTGACCGCGGCGACGGCCGGCAGCGCGACGGCGTCGGCCCGGTCGCGGAGGGCACTCACGACGCGGGCCCCGCAAGACGGTCGGTCACCCGTCGATACACGCCTCCGGCTAGCTATTCTGCGGTTATATAACCAGCGAAAGGCCGGACGGGGCCGTTAGCTCGACTCCTCGGTCTCGACTTCGGCGTCGTCGATGAACTCGGACTGGTCGGCGTCGGCGACCACGTCGTCGGCCGACTGGATGTCTTCCGGTTCGGTGTTGCCCGACATGATCTTCTCTGCTTCCTCCTCCATCGCCTCGGTGTCGAGTTCGGCGGCCTCGTCGATCTGACCGAGGATGTTCTCGATGTCGTCGAGACCCAGCATCTCCCGGGTCTCCTCGTCGAAGTCGAGCGAGCCGAGACTCTCCTTGGTCTTGGTGTCGCTGCCGGTCAGGTGCTGGCCGTAGCGGCCGACCAGCGAGGTGAGTTCCTGCGGCAGGATGAACGTCGAGGACTCGCCCTGCCCGATGTTTTCGAGCGTCTCCATCCCCTTGTCGATGATCGCGCGTTCGCCCATCGACTCGGCGGATTTCGCACGGAGGACCGTCGAGATGGCGTCACCCTGCGCCTCGAGGATCTGTGACTGCTTCTCCCCCTGTGCGCGGATGATGTTGGACTGCTTCTCCCCCTCGGCTTCCTCGACGGCGGAGCGTCGCTCCCCCTGCGCTTCGAGGATCATGGCGCGGCGACGGCGCTCGGCCGAGGTCTGCTGCTCCATCGCCTGCTGGACGTCCTTCGAGGGGTTGACCTCGCGGACCTCGACGGACTCGACGCGGATCCCCCACTCGTCGGTGGGTTCGTCGAGTTCCTTCCGGATGCGGGCGTTGATCTCCCCGCGCTTGTTCAGCGTGTCGTCGAGTTCCATGTCGCCGAGTACGGCACGTAGGGTGGTCTGGGCGAGGTTGGAGGTGGCGGTCTTGTAGTCCTCGACCTCGAGGTACGCCTTCCGGGCGTCCATCACCTTGATGTACACCACGGCGTCGGCGGTGACCGGCGAGTTGTCGCGGGTGATCGCCTCCTGCCGGGGGACGTCCAGGGTCTGCGTTCGCATGTCGAACGCGTGGGTCTGGGAGACGAACGGTGGGATGAAGTTGATACCCGGTTCGAGGAGTTTCCGGTACTCCCCGAACACGGTGAGGGCTTTCTTCTCCGTGGCGTCGACGATCTCCACGGCCTGCCAGACCGCGGCGATGACGACGAACAGGAACAGCAAGCCGACGACGCCGCCGATGGCGCTGCCGACCTGCAGCGGTGCGAGTACCATAGCCCGGGGTTGGGCTGTCGGCGGCTTAATAGTTTCCCGGAATATTGACCGTGCGTTCAGTCAGGGGCGTCGATCCGCCGCCGGCGCCCGACTACTCGGTCTCGGTTTCGCGCTCCGTCTCCTCGTGGCTGGTCCCGTCGCCGTCCGTGTCGTCAGCGGGACGGCCGTCTGTCACGGCGTCGGCCGCGACGTCCGGCGGGCGCCCGTCCTCGGCCGATTTTCGGGCGTTCTCGGCGCGGGCGCGTTCGATCTCGCGATCGAGACTTCCCTCGACGGCGCCGAGCGCCTCGACGGTGACGACGTTGCCGCCGCCGGGGTCGATAACCAGCACCTCCTCGCCCTCGGCGATCTCGCCCTCGATAGTGCGGGCGGAGTAGTAGGGGCTGAAGCCGCCGTTTTCGATCTTCACCTCGCCCTCCCGGGGCGTGACTCGGGCGGTGACGCGGGCTGTCTTCCCTTTCAGGTCGGAGGAGTCGCTCGTCTGGGCCTGTCCCTTCCCGCCGTAGATGTCGAGTTCGCGGTAGCCGTACAGCGTCACGATACCGATCAGGAGCACGAGTCCCGCGAGCACGAACGGCGTCGCCAGCGGACCGAGCAGCAGTCCGATCAGCCCTGCTCCCAGCAGCGCCACGCCGAGGACGACGAAGTGTGCGCCCGGCGCCATCGCCTCCGCGATTGAGAGACCGATACCGGCGGCGACCAACAGCAGCGGCAGCGTCTCTGGGCCGAGCAGCCCGGACTGAAGCAGCATTAGTCGGATCATGGACCCCGCCACGTATCAACGTTGGCTCCACGCTGGGCAGTTTCGAGCAGCAGGCAGCGACGGCGCCGCGACCGGAAACGGTAAGAGAAGGCTTATTCGGCACGGGATGGGAAATCGGCGGTATGAATCAGTTCGTCCGGGGGGTGAGGTGAGTGCCCGCCGCGAAGCTCCCCTTCGGCCTTCCGGAGGTGGACTACTCCGAGTACACGAACCGACAGCTCGTCGCGGTCCCGCTCGCGTTGCTGCTGGTGTCCCTCCTGATCATCGGCGGCGTCTGGCTCACGACCGGCGCGCCGGTCGATCTGGGCGTCGAGTTCACCGGCGGCACGGAGATGCGGGTCGCCGTCGACGGCGACAACGCGGACCAGCAGATCCAACAGGCGTTCGACCCCGCGCCGTCGAGCGTGCAGCCGGTCGCCGGGGAGGACACCTACATCCTGACGTTCGGCGAGGGGGTCGACAGCGAGACGCTCGAGAGCCAGGCTCAGGACGCCGGGTTCACGGTCAGCGCGATCGACGCCACCTCCGCGAGTTTCGGTGAGCAGGCACAGATCCAGGCGCTCGGCGGCGTCGCCGTCGCCTTCGTCGGGATGAGCGTGCTCGTGTTCGTGATGTTCCGGACGTTCGTGCCCAGCATCGCCGTCGTCCTCTCAGCGTTCTCCGATATCGTCGTGCCGGTAGCGCTGATGAACGTGCTCGGGATCAAACTCACGCTCGGCTCCGTCGCCGCGCTGCTGATGATCATCGGGTACTCCGTCGACTCCGACATCCTGCTCAACAACCACGTGCTCCGGCGGCAGGGGAGCTTCTACGAGTCGGCCTACCGCGCGATGGAGACCGGGATCACGATGACGCTGACCTCCATCGCCGCGATGCTCGTGATGACCATCGTGGCGACCGCGTTCGGGATCGGCCTCCTCTCCTCTATCGGGCTGATCCTCGTGTTCGGCCTCACGACCGACCTGATGAACACCTACATGCTCAACATGTCGCTGCTTCGCTGGTGGAAGTTCGAGGGGGTGAACCGCTGATGGCCGACGAGGAGAGTACCTGGGACCGGATCAAGGACAACTGGCGGATCGTCCTGCTGGTCGTCGTGGTGCTCGCGAGCACGTTCGCGCTGTTCTCGCCGACGCTCGCCAGCGGGAGTGGCGCTGGCAGCACCGACGCCGAGGCGACGGCCAGCAGTGGGGGGCTCACGAACATCCAGTACGGCCTCGAACTCTCGGGCGGGACGCGGATCCAGGCGCCGCTCGTCGGCGTCCACGCGACCGGGGTGGAGCTATCGAACGACACGTCGACCGAGGCAGTCAGATCGAACGTCGCGGCCAACATCGAGAACGCGTCGGCATCGGACGTCACGGTGCGCTACGCCGGCGAGTACAGCGGCACCGTCCAGCAGACGACGGTCGTCGAAGTGACCGCCCGAAACGTCACCGCTGCAGAGCTCGGTACCGCGCTCTCGGAGGCGGGGTACGAGTACGAGGACACCCAGAACCGCGTCTCCAAGGTCACCCAGCAGACCGCCGTCTCGATCCTGCGCCAGAAGGTGAACGAGGCCGGCCTCTCCGGCGGGAGCGTCCGAACCGTCGGCGGCGACGTGGTCGTCGTCGAAATCCCGAACGCGAACCAGAGCCAGGTCCGGGATCTTGTGGCCTCCCGCGGGCAGGTGCTGATCCAGGCGTACCACCGGAACGAGAACGGCACGTACGTCCGGACCACCGTGATGGACTCCGACGACCTCCAGCAGGTCGGGAACGCCCGACAGCTCGAGGGCGGCCGGGGCGCCGAGGTCGGCGTCATCGTCGCCGAGGACAGCGCACAGGACGTCCAGCAGGGCTTCGTCGACACCGGACTCGCCCAGGAGGGCGGCACCGAGTGTCGCTACGAGCAGGCGCCCAACCAAACCGAGCCGTGTATCCTGCTCGTGCAGGACGGCCAGGTGCTGAACTCCTTCGGTGTGCGCGAGACGCTGGCCCAGCCGATGCGTGACGGCACGTGGGCCGACGACCCGAGGTTCAGCCTGACGACCGGGAACCTCTCGACTGCCCAGGAGGTCGCGATCAACCTCCGCGCCGGCGCGCTGCCGGCCGAACTCGACCTCGATTCGAACTCGATGCTGTACATCGACCCCTCGCAGTCCGAGCGGTTCAAGACCGACTCCCTGCTCGCGGGGATCGCCGCGGTACTGGCGGTCAGCGGCGTCGTGTTCGCCCGCTACCGCCGCGTCGAGGTGGCCGGACCGATGATCATCACCGCGCTGTCCGAAGTGGTTGTGCTGTGGGGGATCGCGGCCGCAATCGGCTACCCGATCGATCTCTCGGTCATCGCCGGCTTCATCGCCGCCATCGGGACCGGGGTGGACGACCTGATCATCATCGCCGACGAGGTGATGAGTCAGGGCGAGGTGAGCAGCCAACGGGTGTTCCAGAGCCGCTTCCGCAAGGCGTTCTGGGTGATCGGCGCCGCGGCCGCGACGACCATCGTCGCGCTCTCGCCGCTGGCGATCCTCTCGCTCGGCCAACTCCGCGGGTTCGCCATCTTCACCATCCTCGGCGTGCTCGTCGGGGTGCTGATCACGCGACCCGCGTACGGCGACATCCTGCGTGCGCTGCTGACCGGCGAACACTGACGACGCGAGCCTTTTCTCCCTCGCCGCGCTCCCCCCGGTAAATGCGAGTCGAGATCCGCGGCGACGCCTACGACCTCGACGCCGACCTCGTCGCCGAAGACGAGTCTGAGATCCGGCGCCAACTCGAGGAGTACGCGGCCGGCGAGCGCGAGGCATTCGATCTGACTGTCGCGTTCCCGGAGCGCCATCTCGGCGACGTGATGCGGGCGATGCGCGAGATTCCCTACGGCGAGACGCGAACCTACGGTGACCTCGCCGAGAACCTCGAATCCGGCGCCGTCGCCGTCGGACAGGCCTGCGGGTCGAACCCCCTCCCGATAGTCGTTCCTTGCCACCGCGTCGTCGGGAGCGACGGCTACGGCGGCTTTTCTGCCGAGGGCGGCGTCGACGCCAAGCGACGGCTCCTGGCGTTCGAGCGCGGCGAAGGGCTGGATCGCTTCTAGAAGTCGCTCAGCCCGGACTGCTCGGCGGCAGCCAGCACGTCTTCACAGGTTGACCATGTCGTCCGCGCGCATGCGGGGAGTTCGCCGTGTTCCCCGACGTACTCCGCCAGAAACGATCTCGTCGTGGGATCCGAGGGGTAGCCACTGCCCACGTCCCGGTCGTACGCGGCGTCGATGTCGGCCACCAGGCGGTCGCGCTCGACTTTCGCGACGACGCTGGCCGCCGAGACGACTGCGTGGGTCTCGTCGGCACCGTGTTCCGCGGTCACGTCGACGACGGTTCCTGCCTCCTCGACGGCATCCCGGAGCCGTCGGCCGAACCGCGATTCGTCGGTGTCCGCGGCGTCGGCGATCACGTCGTCCCCGGGTTCGGCGACCGCGGCGACGGCCTGCGCCTGCGCTTCGACGCCGAGGCTGTTCATGTCGGTCTCGGGCGCGTCGATGCGCGTGGGGTCGATGGTGGCTGTCGCGACCCGGATCTCGGGGCCGTCGCGGAGCTCTGCGGCGAGTTCCTCGCGCCGCCCGGGCGAGAGTTGCTTCGAGTCAGCGAGGCCCGGCGGGAGGTCGGTCACGTCGGCCCGGACCGCCCCGGCAACCATCGGTCCGAGAACCGGACCCTTTCCCGCCTCGTCGGCGCCGAGGACCATCAGTCGCGGAAGAACTGCTCGTTCTCGAACGGTTCGTCCTCGCCGTCGACCCGGAGGACGTCGAGGGCTGTCACCTCGGCGGCGACCCCGAGCAGACCCGCCAGCGAGGGGGTCGTCCGCCCCTCGTCGCTCGAGATTAGCTCCTTGATGTAGAGGCCGCCAGCGCCGTGGACCTCGACGGTCGCGGAGTGGGCGTCGTGGAGTTCACCCTCGATATCGTACACTTCGCGGGTTCGGACCTTGCTCGCGCGCCGGTGGTCGACGCGGTTCGGCGTCTCCTGTTCGATCGTAGCGCCTTCGAGTTCCACGAGTGCGTCGGCGAAGGAGTCGGCGTCGACGGCCGCGTCGAAGGTTACCTCAGCCCGGTAGCGCTTCGAGGCGTCGTGGCGCTTCACTCGCTCGACCATCCCGTGTTCGGCGAGGCGCAGGCCCTCGACCTCGACTTTCCCCTCGGCGAACGCGTTGATGTCCGCCTCCAGACGCTCGGTGTCCACGTCGCGGCGCCGGGGTTCGGCGACCTCGATCACGAACGGCCGGCCGGTGCCGAGCATCAGGGCGTCGACGTCCTCGCGGCCGGCGCCGTGGAACGTCTCCCCGACGCCGTCCATCACGTCCTCGACGACCGGCGCGGTTAGCTGTTCGACGCTCTCGGGGTAGCGGAAGCCAATCCCGTCACACTCCTCGCAGGGCTCGCGACCCTGCATCCCGCTACCGTCGCAGGCCGAACAGGGCCACTTCGTCTGCGGGATATCGCGCTCCAGTTTCCGGTAGCGACCGTAGACGAACGCCGAGTTGACCTCCGCGATCACGTCGTCCTCGGCGAGATCGAGGAGGAACTGCACGTCCGGTCGCTCGAAGTCGACCTCGGTGTCGGTGATCCGGCCGACGCGCTTGCCGACCTCGCGGTTGAACTCGCTTTTGAACGCCTCGCCGGCGTCGACGTCGAGGCCGGCGTCCTCCCGGAGCATGCGCTCGTTCTCCTCGATCAGCGCGGGCGTTCGCGTTCCGACCTGGTACGTCTCGTACTCCACGTTCTCGACGGTCTCGGCCGCGCGTTCGGCCCACGCATCGAACTCGTCGCAGTAGCCCTCACAGACCCAGCAGTCCGCGGGGTCGACGAACTCGGGCGGTTCGTCGTCCTCGAGGCCGACGACGGTCCGCAGCGATCGCCCCCGTTCGCGGTTGGTGAGGCCGAAGCTCCGGTCGGCGAAAACCCGGCCCAGACAGGCGTCACAGACCCCGCCGACCGCGTCGACGGCGCGGGCGTCCTCCAGTACGCTCATGGCCGGAGTGGCGGGCGGAACGGGTAACTACCTTGCCCTTCCCCGGCGCGAGCGTCGCAACTGGGGATTCGGACTGCAGAAAACGGAGGATCGCTGCCGCGGCGCCGCGTCAGGGAGGACCGGTCCGTAACTCGACCTCGACCTCGCTGACGCCGAACCGCTCCTCGAGGCACGCGGCCACGTCGGCCGCGTCGTCGACCGCGAGCGACGCCGAGACGCTGACCGTCAGGTCGTTCAGTCCGGGCAGGATGCCCTGGAGGTCGATGTCGTCGACGGCGTCGACGCTCTCGGCGCCGCCGAGTTTCTCACGGACGCCGGCTTCGAGGTCGCCGGCGGCGTTGCGCGGGACGCTCACTGTACAGGTCACGCCGACGGGCTGACGGCGAACCGCCGTTCCGTCGGGGCTTTTGGTGCTCATCGCACGCTCCCACCACGAGTCGAACGTGCTGGGGGACCAGCTCCCGTGGGAGTTGGCCCGAAGCGTGAATAGAGGCGGCTCAGGAGAGTGCAGGTTCGCACCGACCGGGCCGCCGTGAACCGATTCACGCTGCGAGCCGATCGGACCGAACCTGCGGGGTTACGATGCTAATCCCGAGGAAGCCGGATCGGATCGCTCCGATCATTCCGGACTCGCCGCTAAGACAGCGGGCGAGACCGTGTGTGGCTGTCGGGAAGCGCATCGTTCGACCTACGAAACCGTCAGAACCGCCTGCACTTAGTTCTAACCCGACCGTGTGCCGGAGTCGCATACCCCGGCGTTGCTTCGAACCGAAATCATTTGTTCCCCCGCAGCGACTCGCGAGTATGCGAGTCATCCGAAACGGGGTCGTTCACACCCAGACCGATCGCGGGACGATCGAGGGCGACGTGCTGATCGGGGACGGGACGATCGCCGACGTCGGCGACGTCGACGCACCGAGCGATGCAGAAGAGATCGACGTCGGCGGCGCCCACGTCACCCCGGGCCTCGTCGACGCCCACTCCCACGCCGGCATGGCGGAGTGGGCCGAACCCGAGGACAACGACTTCAACGAGGGCACGTCGGCGACGACGCCCCACGTCAACGCCCTCGACGGGTTCCACCCGCGCGACGAGGAACTCAAACACGCGTTCCGGAACGGCGTCACCAGCGTCTCTAGCCGGATGGGTTCGGGGAACGTCATCGGCGGCGTCATCGTCTCGATGAAGACCTACGGCGATCAGGCCGACGAGATGCTCATCAGAGAGGACGGGATGAAGGCCGCGATGGGCGAGAACCCCAAGCGCTTCCACGGCGAACGCGAGGGGCGCCAGCCCTCCACCCGTCCGGGCGTCGCCGCGACGCTCCGCCAGCAGTTCACCGCGGCCGAGGACTACCTCGATCAGAAGGAGAAGACCGACGCCGACGAGAGCTTCGAGCGCGATCTGGGGATGGAGAACCTCTGCCGAGTTCTCACGGGCGACCTGCCCCTGCGCGTCCACGCACACCGCGCGGACGACATCCGGACCGTGTTCCGCATCGCCGACGAGTTCGGCATCGACAACCTCTCCATCGAACACGCCACAGAGGGTCACGTCATGGCCGACGAGTTCGTGAAACGCGACGTGCCCGCCGTGGTCGGCCCGTCGTTCTCCTCAGCGAGCAAGTACGAACTCCGGAACATCACCTTCGAGACGCCCGGGATCCTCCACGACGCTGGTGTCAAGGTCGCGATCCAGACCGACGCGCCGATCCTTCCCCAACAGCACCTCGACGTCTGTGTCGGTCTCGCGGTCCGCGAGGGGTTCCCGAAGGAGGCCGCACTCGACGCCGTGACTACCAACGCCGCGGAGATCCTCGGCATCGAGGACCGAGTCGGCACACTCGAACCCGGTACGGACGCCGACGTGGCCGTCTGGAACGGCGAGTTCTGGCGCGTCGACTCCCGGACCCAGCACGTGTTCGTCGACGGCGAGCACGTCTTCGACCGCGAGGCGGACGCGGTCGACCCCCGCGAGGAGTACGCCTGGTAAGGTGCGGCTTCCAACGCTCTCCACGCCGGCTATCGACGACGAGGACCCCAGCGTCCCGGTCGTCGTCGGCGCGGTCATCGCCGGGGTGTTCTTCGGCGGCGTCGGCGGCGGCGTCGCGTTCCCGACGCTCCCGACGCTGGGAACCGTGTTGGGAATCTCCTCGTTCGTCGTCGGGATGATCCTCTCGGTCAACCGCTTCACGCGCCTGCTGATGGCGACGCCGGCGGGGCAGGTTCTCGACACCATCGGCACCCGACGGCCGATGCTCGTCGGCCTGTTCGTCCAGGGGTTGGTGCCCTTCGGCTACGTGCTGGCGCTCGATCCCGGCCCGGTACCGCTCTCTAGCGCGGCGGTCTTCTTCCTCGCACGCGCCTGCTGGGGGATCGGTTCAGCGTTCGTCTTCGTCGGCGCGTTCACCACCGTCACCCACGTCACGACTGCGGCGAACCGCGGGAAGTGGGTCGGGTACATGCGCGGCGGTCAGAGCCTCGGCTTCCCGGTGGGACTGATCCTCGGCGGGATCCTGACGGACCTCTACGGCTACAGCGAGGCGTTCGCGACGGCCGGCGCCGCCGGCCTGTTCGCGGCCGTCGTCGCGTTCGTCGTCCTCCCGAACGTCGAGGGGAGCACGACGGCGACGACGCGACTGCGCGACCTCCCGGCAGTCGTGCGGGCGGACGCCCGCATCCTGGGTATCGGCGCCACGAACCTCTCGGTCAGATTCCTCTACGCCGGGATCCTGCTCTCGACGGTCGTCCTCTACACCAACGAGTACGACATCTCGCTGGGGTCGCTCGCCGGGACGGGCGTGAGTGGCATCGTGATGGCCGTCTCCGTGCTCGCGATGTCGGTGACGACGCTGTTCGTCGGCCGCCTCTCGGACCGACTCACCTCGCGAACGTACACCGTGATCCCCGCGCTGGTACTGCTCGCGGCGGGGTTCGCGCTACTGGTCGTCCTCCCGACCGTCGTCGGCGTCGTCGGCGGCGTCGCGATGATCGGCGTGGGCGTCGGCGGGACGGGACCCCCGCTGATGGCGTACCTCGGCGACATCGCCCCGGGCGAGGACGTGGGGAAACTCGGCGGCGTCTACAACGTCTTCGGCGACCTCGGGTCGACTATCGGGCCGCTGATCGCGCTGCCGCTGGCGTCGACGATGGGCGTCGGGACGGAGTACCTGATCTGTGCCGGTCTCGCCGTGTTGACGGCGTTGATGGTGTTCGCGACCCTGGACGGCGACCCCGAACCGATTCGGTCGCCGGAGGTCATTCCGGACGATTGACTGCGTCGGGGTTCTCCCGCACCGCTTCTCACGAGTCGTTCCTCCCCGCTCGCTTCCCGAGACGTTAAACACCGAGGCGCGCCCACCTACACGCAACCGATGAGCGATCCCGTCCCCGCGATGGCCGACCGCGCGGCCGACTGCGCCGCGTGCCTGCTGGACGCCGATTCTGTCGTCCTCGCTTCCCACATCGACGCCGACGGCCTCACCAGCGGCGCTATCGCCGCCACCGCGCTCAGGCGGGCCGGGATCCCCTTCGAGACCACCTTCGAGAAGCAGTTGGACGCCGCGGCCATCGACCGCATCGCCGCCACCGACCACGACGTCGCGCTGTTCACCGACTTCGGCAGCGGTCAACTCGACGATATCGTACCCCACGTCGAGGCCGGCGACTTCGAGGCCGTCGTCGCCGACCACCACCAGCCAGCGACCGCCGAGGAGGGCGAGGCGGCGCCGGACATCGAGCACCACCTCAACCCGCTGCTGTTCGACATCGACGGCGCTTCGGAGCTCTCGGGTGCGGGCGCGACGTACGTGCTCGCCCGCGCGATGGAGACCGGGGGCGTCGACAACCGGGATTTGGCCGCGCTGGCAGTCGTCGGCGCCGTCGGCGACATGCAGGACACCGATGGCGGCCTCATTGGGGCGAACCAGGGCATCGTCGCCGAGGGCGTCGAGGCCGGCGTCGTCGAGGAGGTGACCGACATCTCCCTCTACGGGCGGCAGACTCGTCCACTTCCCAAACTGCTGGAGTACGCCAGCGAACTCCGGATCCCGGGCATCTCGGGCGACGAGAACGGGTCGATCCGGTTCCTCTCGGAGTTGGACGTTGACCTGAAAGTCGACGGCGACTGGCGCCGCTGGGTGGACCTCTCCTTCGAGGAGCGCCAGACCGTCGCCAGCGCGCTGATGCGCCACGCCATCTCTCGCGGGGTGCCCCCGGAGCGCGTCAACGGCGTGACGACGACGACGTACGTACTGGCCGACGAGGCGGTCGGCACCGAACTCCGGGACGTGAGCGAGTTCTCGACCGTGCTGAACGCCACCGCGCGCTACGAGCGCGCGGACGTGGGGCTGGCAGTCTGTCTGGGCTACCGCGACGAGGCGTTAGACGAGGCCCGGAGACTGCTCAGGACCCACCGTCGGAACCTCTCGGAGGGGTTGGAGTGGGTCAAAACAGCGGGCGTCGAACACGCGGAGCACGTCCAGTGGTTCGACGCCGGCACGCGGATCCGCGAAACCATCGTCGGCATCATCGCCGGGATGGCGCTCGGTTCGGAGGGAGTCCGTCGCGATCAGCCGATCATCGCCTTCGCCGAGGAGAACGCCCAGGAACTGAAGGTTTCCGCGCGCGGCAGCGGGTTCCTCGTCCGGGACGGGCTGGACCTCTCGGTGGTGATGGCAGAAGCGTCGGCGGCCGTCGACGGCGGCGGCGGCGGTCACGACGTGGCTGCGGGCGCGACGATTCCCCAGGGGCGGCGAGACGAGTTCCTCGAACACGCGGACCGGATCGTCGGCGACCAACTCGCGGATTAAGTGTCGATATCCTTGAACAGCCGGCGGTAGTCGTCGGTGTCGAATCGCTCGGCGAGTTGGTCGAGTTCGGTGTCGAGTTCGTCGAGCTGATCGACCAACTGTCGGTACTCCTCGCTACCGGCGAGGCGCTCGCGGGGTTTCTCGGTCTCGAGCGTCGCGCGCTTGGAGGCCAGCGCGGCCGTTCGCTGGAGTCGGGTATCGTACTGGCTCCGGCTCCGGAGCGTCTCGACGGCGTCGAGCAGGTCGTCCCTGGAGAGCGGTTTGAGGACGTAGAGATCGAACCCCATCTCGACGATGTCGAAATCCGGCTCGACGGCCGTCACCATCCCGACACGGACGTCGAGTTCGCGGTCGCGGATCTCCGCGAGCACGTCCTCGCCGTGGCCGTCCGGGAGGCGCCGGTCCAGCAGCGCGATATCGTAGCTGGGTTCGAGTTTCCCCGTGGCCTCCGCGGTGGTCGTGGCGACGTCGACCTCGTACCCCTGGGCCTCGACGGTACTCCGGTAGAGGTCCGCGACGTTCGGTTCGTCCTCGACGATCAGGACCCGCGCCACCGGCCCGTCGGCTGTCCGGTCTCCGTCTCGCGATTCGGTCCCCGCATCGCTCATAACCGTACTGCTCAG
>Ga0136556_1000665_pt1 | contig 19572 bp, 16 predicted proteins | sample AntRauTorckE6831_FD_104780 | JGI IMG/M metagenome (GOLD analysis project Ga0136556, IMG submission 104780) | Saline lake microbial communities from Rauer Islands, Antarctica - Metagenome Torckler E6 #831 | ecosystem: Environmental > Aquatic > Non-marine Saline and Alkaline > Saline | place... | reverse complement strand
GATGTGTGCAAGCATGCTTAGCGGCTCATTAAATTCATGATAGGTATTGCGGACAAGAATTGCGTCGAACGTTTTGGCCGGTAACATGGGATTACCGGCAACGCTGTACACCGGGGTGATATTGGTGAGTTTGCGCTCGGCTATATTTCTGTGTAGGTCCTCAAGGGCATCGGCATCTATATCAACAGCAAAGATGTGACCGCTATCACCTACTATAGGTGCCATTCGGATGGTAAAAAAACCTTCGCGGCTGCCAATATCGGCAATCCATTTGCCTTCTTTTAGCTGCAGGGCTTCAAACAGCCGGTCTATGTTTTTTTCGCGACTCTGCCCGCAAGCCGGTGCGGTTACTGCAAAACTCAGTAATAAAAAAACTCCAATCCATCGGTTGGCAGCAAAAGGCATAAAGTTTGGAATTATTGTTGATGAAATCTGAAACTAAGCGAAACAGAACGCCCCGCCCTAAAACGGCAGTTCATCGTCCACATCATAAATTTCTTCGCTCGGTTTAGGCGGCCCACTTTTCTTGGATTCTTCACCACCGGCTCCCATCTGGTGATCTCCATTTCCGGCATTGCCCTTTTCAAGTTTCCACGCTTTTACATCCGTGTACCAATTGCCTTTATATTCCCGGCTTTGAATGTCGATATGGGCGGTAATGGTTTCACCTTGCTGAACGTTTGCCTGGTCAATGTTATCTCCCCATTGGGTAATGCAAACCTTTTTGGGATATTGTCCGCCGGTTTCAAGAATAAAATCGCGTTTGCGCCATTGCCCGTTTTTGCTTTCGCCGGATTGTTCTTCAAGAATCTTTTTTACGGTGCCTTTTATTTGTAAATCCATAGCAACTATTAATAAATCTTTATTGGTTTTATTTGCTGATGAAGGATAAGGCCTGAAGAGATTGCATGCAACTATTCCGGGCTTGGATACTAATAATATTGAAATGAATTCCATAAAAAAAGCCATCCAAAGATGGCTTTTTAAAATGACTGTTGGGTTTTGATCTATTTTTCGCCCTTATCTTTCATATCAAAACTCATTTTCGGATAATCTGCCATAGCGTATCGAACATCGGCATTAGTATCGATATTCTTCACTTCCATTAACACTTTGTCACCGCTTTGCAAATCTTCCATGGTCATTTTCATCATCATGCCATTGGGATATTCCTCCGGCAGTTTTCCTTTAAGTTGCTTTGCGTTGGCATTGGCCTGGAACATATTCTGCATGCCAAAACCCGCATCGCGGCTCACCCAAACTTCCACAACTTGTTGCTGATTTTCCGAGCGATAGCCGTCGCAGTTGTAGCCGGCAATACTCTTACTGCCTATCTTTTGGTAATTACCCCACGTTTCCATATCGTTGGTGTCTGACTTCTCATCTTCCTCTATTTCATCTTCATAACCGGCCTTTTCCATCTCCTCTTTAACTTTTTCGCCTGTGGCCATGGCCTGTTTCCAATCGTAGGCAAACGAAAATTTATCTTTCTCAGTTTTCATCAGCATTATCATGGCCGAATTTTTGAGATCATAGATGATAAATAAATCACCCTGCGCCTGGTTCATCTGGTCACCGCGAAATTTAGTGCCCGTATATTGGGCGTCTTCATTAAAGTGCATGTCCATGAACATGGGCGGTTCGGATTTACCGTTGGCTTTTTCGCTTTTTATTTCCATGGTGGCGACAACATCAAAATCATACACATCCTCGGTGGTAACATTGCTGCCCATGGCGAAAGGAGAATCGCCGCCTTCACTAAAGCCGCCAAAGACAGCATCCCAAGATTCGTCAACCGCTTTATCGGCCGCTTTTTGCATTTCCTGGTCAATTTTTTGTTCGGCTTTTTCTTCCAATGCCTTTTCCGCTTTTTTCTTAAGCTTTTTGAATATTTGGGCTTCTGCTCCCGAAGCAAAAGCAGATGCAAATAAAAGTATGGTAAAGAGTTGAATTATATATTTCATGTGTTAAGCCTCTATTGGTTTATTTTAGAAAATAGTCGGTATCGATACATAATTAAAAAAGGGTTAAAAAGGTAGTTTCTTAAAATAAATTAATAAATGGGTACATTTACCCATTTTACTTTTTATGCGTATAATAATCAAGAATTAGCTCAATTTTCTTTTAAAAATTAATGATGAATGCTATGCAACATATATTAATCATAGGCTCTGTGTGGCCGGAGCCAAACTCTTCAGCCGCAGGGCAGCGAATGATGCAGTTGATTGAACTTTTCCGATCTTCGGGATGGCAGTTGACCTTTGCTTCAACGGCCGCCAAAAGTGAACATAAGGTTGATTTGGAAACACTGGGCGTCGAACCGGTTTCTATAGAAATGAATAGCTCAGCTTTTGATGATTTTATCCGGGGATTAGAGCCCTCTATGGTCATGTTTGATCGTTTTATGATTGAAGAACAGTTTGGCTGGCGGGTGGCTGAGCAATGTCCTGATGCTGTACGCATTCTTGATACTGAAGATCTGCACTGTCTCAGGCGCGCCCGCGGTAAAGCCCTGGTTCAAGGCCGCTCATTCACCAAAACTGATTTGCTGAAAGAAGACGATGCCAAACGAGAAATTGCCAGCATCTTGCGATGTGATATCAATCTGGTTATTTCGGAATATGAAATGAGGTTGCTTCAAGAACTTTTTGCAGTTGAAGGGCGCCTCTTACATTACCTGCCCTTTTTGCTTGATCCGGTAGATGACGCTGTTGCTGAATTGTGGCCTTGCTTTGAGGATCGCAAATACTTTATGACCATTGGCAACTTTCGTCATGCACCCAACATGGACGCAGTTGAGTATTTAAGTGAGCATATATGGCCGCTTATTCGGCGTCATTTGCCCAAGGCCCAACTGCATGTTTACGGATCTTATCCATCATCCAGGGCAAGGAAGTTACATCACCCCGAAGCAGGATTTTATATTAAAGGTAGAGTTGAAAGCGCACAAGAGGTTATGCTAAAAGCGAGGGTTTGCCTGGCTCCGTTGCGGTTTGGAGCAGGCCTTAAAGGCAAACTTATTGAAGCTATGCAGTACGGCACACCCAGTGTAACTACTTCAATAGGGAGCGAGGGAATTACAGGGGGGATGGAGTGGCCGGGCATTATAGCCAATACTCCTGAAAAGCTGGCGGCCGCAGCGGTGAAGCTTTACACCAATCAAGCTGCCTGGGAAGAGGCACAAAAAGCGGGCAAATGTATCATCAATAAGCGCTTTGCAAAAAAAGAATTTGGTCCGGCATTGATTCATCAAATTACAAAGATACAGCAAGGCCTGGAGCAGCACCGCTTGAATAATTTTACAGGTGCCATGTTAATGCATCATACCACGGCCAGCACTAAATATATGGCGCGCTGGATTGAGGCAAAAAATCGGCCTTAAAAGCGGGGTTGGGGTCAACTTCTGAAGGGCCAATTGAAAAGATGCAGACTACCGCGCAGGTAAAATAATTTCAAAAGAGGTTCCAATATTTTCTTCACTCTTTACTGAAATAGTTCCGTTATGAGCATTCACAATATCTTTGCAAATGGATAGGCCCAGGCCCATCCCTTCATCATATTTTGTACTGTAGTAAGCGTCAAAAATTTTATCTTTATCGGCTTCTTTCATGCCGCAGCCGGTATCCATTATAATCACGTGAACAGTCTGGTCATTTTTACGGCTGGTTACCGTCATTAATTTTTTTGAACTGTCTTTCATTGCATACACAGCATTTCTAAAAAGGTTTGAAAATAACTGATGAAGCGATTTCGGATCACCCGTTATATGGGGTAATTGAGGTTTCAGATCACGCTGGATGGAAACGGACTCGGCATCGATGTTATATTCTACCTCAACCAATACTTTATTAATAAGCTTATTAATATCGAATGCTATGAAATTTTCTGTATCAAATTCATCTTTTTGCTGCATTTTCTCTATGATACTCAAGCACTGTTTACTCTGCTGAACAATTAAATTAAGATAGTCATTTACCATTTTATCACGTTCCGGGGAATCCGTTTGATTCATATCATCAATGCTAAGATCTGCAAGCATATTGATGGCTCCCAACGGCTGCCGTAATTCATGAATCAGTTTATCCGTTTTGTGAGAATTATTGGTTTTCGTGTTTAATTTATGAGAATTATTGTTTTTTGTGTTTAACTTTTTAAGGTGGCCGTTTACTTTATTATTCATTTAATCTCTTTTATGAAATTTTAAGAATTATAAAAAACCCCGACCATGAGCTGCATGCCGGGGTTAATGTCAGCTACTAACCCTTGGGATTTTGATAGAGGGTCGGCTAACTTTTTCTCTTGATTAATGAGTAAGAAAATAAATAGTCAGGCCATTCGAATAATCTTCCGTTTTTCTTCTTTGGAGGTGCCCAGTCGTTTTTGAATGCGGCCCACCAGTTTCTCTTTCTTGCCCTCGAAAAATCTGAGATCATCATCTGTTAATTTGGCATATTGGTGTTTGAGTTTTCCTTTTTTCTCATTCCAGTTGCCTTTTATTTTTAGCTCATTGATAGTAGGTTGATTTTATTTTGCCCATAGTATTAAGTAAAATAATTTTTCTAATGTTAGCTTTATTGTGGCTCACGGTACAGATAAAGCTCAAAAATGGATGGGACGGATTGAAAATTTGGTTTCGGACATTTATCTGCTTCTACGCCCTTTGCAAACTGTAAATTATCAGTATGAGCTTGAAACTTAATTCCGCCGCCATGGGTAATTTTTAGCAGTTTTGATGAAGCGGGTATGGCAAAAAAACGATAACCCCTACCAAAGAATGCATCGCTTTTCAATATTACATATTCAATAGAACCTCCATCGGTACCGTTGGTTATTTCCTTTATTTGTCCAATGGCTTCTCCTTGGTTATTCTTCACAAAAGCTCCTACGGATTGGGTGAGGACATCGTTTATAAGAGCTTTGACCATAACAGGGACTCTTTCTTTTACCATTTTCGCTTAAATGCAATGATACAATTAATGATGATACTTTGGTGTAGTAATATTTGCGAAAATACTGTCACAAATATTACTACGTAAAAACCAGAAGGCATTTGCTTTCCCAAGAGTAAATTTGCCCGCCTTATTTTACTTCCCCGGATAGTAAACAGATAGGTTATTGACTGGAGCCGGGAAGCAGGGGAGAGTGGATGGATTCCACTTCCAAAGTGTCTCTATAGGAGGAGAGAGGGGTCAATCGAATAAATTAAAAGTCACCGCCAAGGCGTATTCCAACGGAACTGTACATTGTGTTCTATCCCGGATTTTCAGCATCCATCATCACAGGAAGCAGCATTTGCGGAATGCTTTCATTGCCCAACTTATTAACAAAGCTCACTACTGCACCGCCAAATATTCCGTTCTCGTTTTCAATGGGTAATGTTCGGCGCTGTAGCCGGCCGGGATTGATCATGATTTTCCAGTTGTCTCCGTACTTCACCTTAAGCACCCACAGCCATTGCATGCTTTCACGCACAGGATTAAGGGTGATGGCCACATAATTTTCAATTTTCTCAAGAGATGCTTCCGGCTGCGGGGGACGAGCATCGGAAAGCCACGGCGTAGCCGGAATGAGAGCCGGTTTTGCGTACTGGTGCTTAAGAAGATATTCTGCAATATTGCCGCTATTATTTATTAAGGCTTGCACGCTAAAGTGGATATTGCCCATGGCACCTTTTTGTTTTCGGCTGAGTTGAATTTGATCTCCGATTTCCCTTGCATCCCAGGTATTGCCAACCCGGCTGGTATAAAGCCCCGGCCATAAATGCCGATTTAAGGAATTCTGCTGCTGCCACCACTCCAACAAAACGGGGAAACTTTGGGGTGGATGATCAATAGACCAGTAGAGTTGGGGTGATAGATAATCAACCCATCCTTCACTGAACCATTTGCGCGCGTCTGTAGCAAGATTGGCGTAGGCATCGAAGCCTTCAATTTGAGGTGGGTGACCGGGCCGCCAAATCCCAAAGGGAGAAATACCAAATAGTAAATTCGGCTTTACTTTTTTGATTTCTTTACTCAGCCGCTCAACAAACCGGTTGATATTTTGCCGGCGCCAGTCGCCCCGCTTAATGGGCCCGTATTTTTTTACGTATTTTTGGTATGAATCTGCATCAGGGAAAGGGATATTTTTTCCACGGGAATTCTTTTCAAAATAAGGGTAAAAATAATCATCTAAATGGACGCCGTCGATGTTGTACCGGCGTGCTACATCAAGGATGACATTGAGGGAATATTCACGGGCTTGTTCCCGGCCGGGATCAAGCCACCAGTAGCGGCCGTATCTTACTACCAGTTCGGGTTTTCGGTTTCTTATGTGCGAGGGTGCAAAGTCTGAATCCGCTTCGTAATGAAAAGCGCGGAAGGGGTTAAACCAGGCGTGCAGTTCAAGTCCTCGCGCGTGCGCTTCTTCAATGGCAAACGCCAATGGATCGTAATACGGATTGGGTGCCTGTCCCTGTTTACCGGTTAAAAATTCTGACCACGGCTCATACGGTGAATCATATAACGCATCGGCAGCAGGGCGAACCTGCAGGATGATGGCATTCATATTGAGCTGTACCATCCGGTCCATTATAGCAAGAAGCTCAGCTTTTTGTTTGGCAACGGGCAGGCCGGGCTCCGACGGCCAGTCGATGTTGGCCACCGTTGCCACCCATGCAGCGCGCATTTCTCGGGGAGTTTCAGGAATATTTCGGGGATTAATTACTTCCGGCGGGTTTACTTTCGGTGAGACTTCTGCTTCCTCAGAAAGTTCGGGTTGAGGGGACTTTTCAGGGGCAGTTTTTTGGAGGATGCCACAGCCGGGAATTAATCCCATCACTCCAAACAGGAATAGACAAACTAAAAAGAGTGTAAAAATTTGATCCGAGTTTTGCTTGATCATTTAAAAGGGTGTTTTCTAAAACTAAAAATACGCTAAATTTTATCATGCATCCATTCGTCAAAATGGTTGGAAAAACGCATAGCAGATTCGGGATCCATGTTAAAATAGAGGGAGGGTTCAATGAGTTCAACTTCCATAAGGGCAAAATGGTTTTGGACAGTGCGTACAAAATCAACCCGGGAGTAGAGAGGTATTTCGGGTAACGCCTGCATGGTTTTTTTACCGGCGGAAAGAAGTTTGGGTTCTGGCTCAACTAATGTTAATTGTCCGCCGTGCTCTTCCTGGACCCGAAAGTCGCCGCTCTTGGGCGTCTTTAATATGGTATGGCTGTAAGCGCCCGCAAAGTAAAACAACGAAAATTCTCCTTCTGTGATAACATTTTTCATAAAAGGTTGAACCATGAAGGGACGGTCGGAAAATATATTTTCTAACTGCTTATTTGTGCTGCCTTCGATGGGATTTTGAAGCCGGAATGTATGGTCGGCGTTGGCGCTTATTACAGGTTTTATAATAATTTCCGTGGCATTTAGATCCTTAAAAAAGGAAGGAGTTGTGCGTGATATCAGGCTATCCTGCCATATAGTAGGTACAATTTGAATACCTTTTGTTTGCAGATCTTTTAAATAGGTTTTATCGATATTCCAGCGCACAATGTCGAGCGTATTTTCCAGATGGGCCGTTGATTCCTCAATGGTTTTAAGAACCGCTATAAAAAGAGCCGGCTCCTGTTGATAGTCCCAGGGAGAACGGATGATTACAGCTCCAAAATCATTCCAGTTAACAGCGGTATCGCGCCATGGTACAGTGGTAACATCCCAGCCTACGTTAGCAAATGGTTTGTAGAGCAGGTGGTCGTAACATTCAAAAGTATCCATGTTAGCCATGGTCAGGAAGGCGCAGCGTTTCATGTGAACGAAATAAAATCGAAGTTATTAACTCTGTAATCTTGGAGAATAAAAAAAAAGACCGCTCCCTAACGGGCGGCCTTATAGTTTAGAAAATTAGTTAGGAAATTAGATGTTATCTACTTTTCCGCTGTTTTTCCAGTCCTGAATTTCCAAACGAATTTCCTGGGCTTTCTTCTTAACATCTTGAAGCGTTTTGCGGGCGCGTGTTCCGGCCGCTTTATTCCCCTTGTCGTAAAATTTGGAAAGGTCTGGGCGCAACTGATCCATTAAATCGTTCATCTCATCATATCTCATTAGTAAACTCCGTTTTTTAAGTTTGAATTAATTAAAAGCGGTGAATTACGGATGTAATCCCGACACCGACTGTCCGAATCTATGTATAAGCAACTACGGTGTCAAGTTAAAAATGGCTTTTAATTGGTATATGTACATTTTTTTTAGTTTTGGCCCCAAAAAAGCAAAACTTTGTCGTGAAAAATAGGTTTAGCGGATTAAAATGGAGTGATTGGCTTTCGCAGGTTGGTGAAAGTTGCGCGCGCCGGCAAGCCGCAGGGGCCGGTCAAAATGCTGAAACTCTGCGGGCAAATGTTCTTTGGCAAATCCCTTCGGTAAATTATTCCAATCCAGTTGGCCGGGGTTATTTTTAACCAGTAGTTCATCCTTATCCGATTTTGAAAAAGAAAATATCGCCTCGGCTTTTAGCTCGGACTGTAGAAAAGAAGCCATCCGCGGCAGTTCAATGGGTTCAGGCAAGGTGGATTTCAAATCTAAAACGAGCGTCGAAAGAAGCAACACGGATTGGTCAGCAAGCCTCTCAAAAAACGAAGCATCAAGGGATAATTGGTTATCGTTTATGGTTATAAATTTGCGCTGATGGCCGTTGATGCCAATGGCCGAAATTCCCTGGTCGGCAAAGAGGGCGATGAGGCGGTGATTAAGGTCTTTTATGCTCCTTATTCTTGCCTCATCCCGCATCACCCCGGTTTGCATAATACGCTCGGTGTAAGCGCTGTCGCCATGTACTATAATAGAACGCACATTTTTCTGTTGAGCAACTGAGCGGGCAAGGGAGGTTAAGAAAACGCCGTTGTCCAGGTGTTCGTAATCAAGTGCAGCTATGTATCGCATTAAAATTAGTCGTCTTTAAATTTATTGTGAAGCGATGATGATTGAAAATTATACGGCAGCAGGTCAGAACTAAAATGCCGGGCTGTGGTACCGTCGGCGTGGTAAAGGTGTACGGGGTGATGGGAGAGGTGCTCGATAATAACTTGACGGCAGGCGCCACAGGGACTGCTGTATTCGCCGTCACGGGTACAAATATATAGTGCCTTAAAGTCGGTTAACCCATAGCTTATTGCTTTGGCAATGGCAATACGTTCGGCGCAAAGCCCGCGGCTCCAGTCTGCAGTTTCAATGTTTACTCCCGAAATAAATCCGCTGCCGGTTTGCAGTAGCGCCGATACCGGGAAATCGGAGTATTCTGCCAACGCACTGCCCAATAATTTGTGTAACGTTAAAGGAATGTCTTCAACCGATTTTATAATTGGGGCAAAGTTTGCATCGGTAAGTTTATCGATATGATTAAGGGCCAGTTGATACTGCTCTTTCCAATAATTGTGGATAGAATTATGCTCAGGCTGTGCATCAACATACATTATCTCAGGAGTTTCTCCTTCACTCAAGCAACAAAAAAGGGCGTTTTGAATAGCCGATATGGTCAGGGGAAAAGAGATGTTCTCTATCCTCACCCCCGGAAACCAGGCGCCCGATTTGCTTTGAACCACCGCAATTTCTGCACTGCCGGAATAAGGCACATACGTGTGTTGTTGCAGCTCAGAAAATTTCATTGGGATTCTATTGATGAAATGACAGCGTCAGCAATTTCCGCACGTATTTTACTTATGTTTTTTCCGTAGGTGCGTTTCGGATATGTGCGATTTGTTAACAGGATAATAGCGATATTTTTTTCGGGATCCATCCACAGGCTGGTGCCGGTAAAGCCGAGGTGCCCAAAGGTGCGGTTGCCGGTAAGTGAGCCGGCAGTACTGAATCCGGTGTCACTTTTCCGGTCAAATCCATAGCCGCGGTTGTGCAGCTGCGACTGCTTAGCGGTGAAAGCCCGAATGGTCTCGGGACGGATATACTGTTTGCCGGCATAGGAACCCTCATTTAAAAGCATTTGTGCAAAGATAGATAAATCCTGCACATTTGAAAACAGGCCGGCATGCCCCGCTACGCCGCCAAGAAACCAGGCACGCTCGTCGTGTACTTCTGCCTGCACGGTTTTATTGCGATACATTTCATCAATTTCAGTGGGCGGAATGCGGCTTGCAAACCTGTTGCCCGCCTGCTTGGGGTTAAACCGGGTGGACTCCATTCCCAGCGGCTTATAAAACATTTTTTTGGCATATTCATTCAGCGGCAAGCCGCTTTGTTGCTGTACTATTTGGCCCAGCAGTATAAAACCCAGATCACTATATACATATTCGGTACCCGGCTCATTAATCAGCGGTTCATTTTTGATGGCCTCAAGAATCTCGTTGCGTGATTTCAGTGAATCTACATACACCCTAAAGGCAGGCAGGCCCGAAGTATGCAGCAACAGATGGCGTATGGTAATTGCATTTTTTGATCCCTCATTAAACTCCGCGAAATAGTTAGAAACAGGATCATCAAGGCTAATTTTGTCTTCATCAATTAATTTCATGACAGAAGCGGTGGTGGCTGCCACTTTGGTAAGGGAGGCTAAATCATACACATCATTGGGCGCTACCTGTTCGGCTTTGTGGTAGGTGTGATATCCAAAGGCGTTGCAATAGGCAAGTATATCATCTTTTACAACGGCAACTACGCCACCCGGAAAGGTTGAATCTTTGATAGCATCTTTTAAAATAGTATCAACTTTTTGCAGTTTTTCGGGTGAGAGGCCGGCTGCCTCGGGCGCATCAAAACAGCGTGTAGCTCGGGGCTGGCTGAGGCCGTGCCCCATTTGATACATGCCCGGAATATTTATAGGAAGCTTGCCGGCTATTGCACTCAACCCGAAAAGAGCAGGCACGGTATTGCGCACTTGCTCTTCAGAGTCATCCCATGCCAGCAGCTGTACTTCTGCACGGGGTAAATCAGAAACCACATAGGGATTGCCCAGGGCAATCAAGGCTTGGGGCGTTTGGCCAGGAAGTTTATTCAAAAAATTATGTTGGCGGTCGCTAAACTGATTTTTATTACGACGATCTACCCGGGCATAAGATCCAATAATAATAAGATCAGCCCAATGGGCATCACGTAAAATATTGCGTTCTTCTTCGCTGCCGGTGCGCTCGTCAAAAACCTCAAAACGTACCGTGGGGTGATAGCGGCGCACTTGCCTTGCCAGGTATTCACCGGTCTCTCCACTGTAATCATTGGCGATGGAAAGTACCAAAATACGGGGATAGCGTCGGGCCTGAATGGGTATAATATTGTTCTCATTTTTGAGTAATGTCAGCGACTCCCGGCTGATTATATCAGCAATAAGCCGGCTTTTTCTGCTGTGTATAGAAGCACTCAGTTTTTGCACATCAATGGTAGCGTTTTTAAACAGCCCGGCTTCTTTCTTCCACTTTAGCAGCTTGCGCACCGATTTATTAATACGCTCTTCGGCAATGGTGCTGTCGTTCACCGCCTGCACCAGCTCATCGATTGCCTTCAACTCATCCGGACTGAGCAGCATAACGTCGGCCCCGGCCTCCAGCGCATACCGGATAGCCTGACCCGGCGTGTAGTTGGCCGCTATGCCCTGCATTTCAAGCCCATCGGTAACTACCAGTCCTTTAAAACCAAGGGAATCAACTAAGATTCGTTCAAGAACGGAACGGTCCAGGGTACTGGGACGCCCGGGATTCTGACTTATTTCTGGGAAGTTAATGTGTGCGCTCATAATGCTGGGAACGTTTACCCGTATAGCCGCCTTAAACGGAACCAGCTCAACTGAATCGAGACGGGCATAGTCAGCTTTTATAATGGGTAGGGAATAGTGCGAATCGGTGTCGGTATCGCCGTGGCCGGGAAAGTGCTTTGCCGTTGGTATCACTCCCTCGGATGAAACACCGGCAATAAACCGCGTCCCGAAATCAGCAACCGTCTGCGGATCACCCGAAAAGGAACGAACGTTAATGACGGGATTCTCCGGATTATTGTTTACATCAAGCACGGGCCCAAATATTTGATTGACGCCCAGCGCCTTCGCCTCCCGGCCGGTAATTTGGCCTGCCCGGTAGGCGTAATTGGCATTGCCTGTGGCGGCAATTCCCATGGCCGGGGTGATGCGCGTGGTACCTTTAACCCGCATGGCTGCACCAAACTCCATATCCTGTGTAATCCAGAGTGGGATACGGCTTTCTTTTTGTAATTTATTTGTGAGTACGGCCTGGCCATAGACATTTCCTTTGAAGAATATGAGCCCGCCTACTTTATATCCTTTAATTTTTTTGAGGAGTTCGCGGTATTCTTCGCTGCTTTCACTTTGGAAATAGCCGCGGGCGCGCACGAAAAATAACTGTCCAATTTTTTCGCGAAGCGTCATCCGTTTCAAAATTTCATCAACCGTAAAGCTGCCTAAATTTTTAGTATTGGCAGAAGCAGAGACCGGTGCAGCTTTGGCAGCAGATAAACTATCGTTTACTGAATCGATGAGTGATTCGTCCAAACCTTTGGAAATAGCAGTTGCTTGCCGGTCTTGAAAGTCACAGCCTGTTGCCACCAACAAAACCATGAAAAATGTGAGAAAAACAGTGTAATTCGGCTTTTTGAAAGCCAAGCTTTGTAGAATAGACATGCTTAGATGATATATTTTGAGAACGTATTTTTTATAACATAACTTAATTCTGCGGTGTAGTCAATATGAAGCTGCCCCTAAGTAGAATTTAGTGCTATTTTTTGGGCATAAACCGCATGATTTTGTAATCGTCAAACCGGCTGCTGTCCTGATAAAAGAATTTATAGTTTCCGTTTAGCCAGTTATTGGTTTGATCTCCATAATATGCCGAGAAAGGATTGCCGGATTGTCCGCCCGGTATAATAGACAGCGACTGCCCGGTATCGGATAAATCAATAATGCGCCTGATAGAAGCGCCTAATATCATTTCATAAGGATCTTTCCATGCATATTCGCCGTTGTTGACGCTCATAGCGTGCCCCGGCGCGGGATAAGGGCCTTTGTCGAGCACGTTATTGACAATCAATTTTAAGGTAGCGGGTGCATCATCGGCTTCGGCTGCACGCCCGAACAGCGGTGGTTTTAGCGTAAGCGTATGCAAGTTTCCCCACCGCCATTCCGAGGGTTCATCCCCAAAGGTATCGCGTAGAAATGAAAGCGTTTGCTGCATGCTTTGGGCGATGATATCCGCGGAATTTTCCATCTCAGGCGTATTAATGTCATCAAAAAACGTACTGCCATTTTCAATGATATCAATAAGTATGCGGGAAGGCTTGCCGTTGTATGTTATAAAGTTAGTATAGATTTCGTCGCCCATTTCGTCGCGAAATATATTCTCAGAAAGGCGCAGCAAAAACACATCCATTATTGAAGCGGCCGTCTCGGAAGTTTCATAGTTAAAGTCCCAATTTTCAAGATAATTTAAGGCCGTAGAGAACGTGGTATCGGCCCTGTTTTTTAGGATGGGCAATATTAGATTGGTCATCGAACGCGCATAACCCGAATACGTATCAAACTGCATCACCTGAAAAGCCTGCATACTTAACTGCTCGTTACTTGAAAGGTATTGCCTGATGCGTTCATAACGCGATTCCGGCTGCCAATACACGGTAACATAATAGGGGTAATCATCACTGACGATGGCATTATTGGCATTGGCCACCCATCCGTTTTCAGGGTTGATACTGCGCGGGAGTTCTTCATAGGGTACGCTGCCTTGCCAATCGTATGCAGGATTCCAGCCGGGCCTCACCACAATGGGGTTTCCCGAACGGATGGGAATATCTGCCATCGTAAACATCCCGATATTTCCCGCAGTATCGGCATAAACAACATTTTGGCCGGGCACTTTAAAATTTTTAACGGCGCTACTGAATTCAGAGAGTGATTCGGCCCAGCCCATTTTTTCCAGACTTTCAAGCTCACGGCCGGGCTGCAGGCCGGTCCACTGCATGGTAATGGTTTTTGCCTCTTCTGGTTGCTCAGGATAAATATCGGAAATAACGGGGCCGTGTTTGGTGAGCTTTCGCGTGAAAGTGATATCATCGGCATTTTTTATCTTTATAACTTCGCGTTGTACAGTGAATTTTTCGTAGATGGGTTCGCCGGCCAGGGAATCGAGCAGGTATTGATTTGAATCCTGTGGATGCAAAGACTCCTCAAAAAAGTCGGTATCATCGAGCATTATATTGGTGAGCGACCATGCCAGCACATCGCTTTGGCCAAGAACCACAAATGGCGCCCCCGGCAGGGTAGCCCCGGAAAGATTTCTTCCCTTTAAATTAAGATGAACCTCGTACCACTTACCGGGTATATTCAACCCAAGATGCGGGTCGCCGGCTATTAAGGGCTGCCCCGTATTTGAACGGTTGCCATCAACGGCCCAGGCATTACTGCCGGCATTTCGCCCTTTGGTTCCCATCACTTTTTGATAGCGCTGAAAATTATTTAACAGGGGCAAAGCCAAAGCCGAAATGCCGGAGGTATCGTTTTGTGAAGACACGGGCTGACTTGTAGTTTTTGCAAGGTCGGGAAAAAGTTCGCGGAATTTTGATGAGCCCATTTTTTCGAGCAGCAAGGAATAGGTCAGCTCTGTTTTCCAGGCAATATTCAGCTCCCACGCCATCAGCCGCGCCAGCGCCAGCGAATGGGTAACAGTCCACGGTATGGGCTCCATCCCTGCCATGGCAAATTGTACCGGCATCTCTTTTTTATGATTGCTTACGTATTTATTAACTCCTTTGGCGTATGCTTCTAAAAAATTTCGGGTGCTGTCGGGGAGCCGGGCTTCCATTTTTTTGGCTATTCGCCAGAATCCGATGGTGCGTTGTAATTGGTCAAGCGGCAACAATTCTTTCCCTAAGAATTCAGCAAAGCGGCCTTCGGCGGCCATTTGTGTAAGGTTCATTTGCCAGCGGCGGTCCTGTGCATGCACATATCCCACCGACATATATAAATCATGTTTATTGGATGCATAAATATGCGGTACGCCGTAGGGGCTCCAGTAGATTTGTACGGGTTGATGGAGCTCCGGCAATTCCAGGGTGGTGTTATAATCGGGCAGCGGGCGGTAAAAGGTCCAGTAAATAGCCAGTGCTCCAAAGCCGATAAGCAAAATGCCAACAAACAGTATAATTTTAAACGAGCGTTTCATTTCTGTGAATCATGATTGTCAAATAGATGTTGGCAGAAAGTACAAAAGATGCAAACGAATGGATAGAAAGGAATTCATTGATAATGCGCTATAAATTCAATACTCTTTCTCAGTAAATTAGACAGGTTCTACTGCCTCGCTTTGGGGCAAAAACAGAGTTCCTTCACAACCTTACTGTTGCAAGAGAGTTCTGCTCCCACTGCAACACAAATATATTTACGCGTTGTGCGGTAAAAAATAACTACATTTGTCATGCCTCACCCCAATAAATCGGGGATTCTCCCAGAGGGATTCCTTTGGAAGGGATGACATTTTAAGTAAAGAGTAACGGATTTAACCGTACAACACGTTATAAATGTAAATACTTAACTCACAGAAAATTAAGATATGGATATTAAACAAGCAGCAGTGATCGGCGGCGGTACCATGGGCAACGGTATTACACATATTTTTGCCATGAACGGTATTCCGGTTTATTTAGTGGAAACCAGTCAGGATTTGGCCGAAAAAGCCCTATCGACCATTGATAAAAATCTTGAACGGATGGTAAAAAAGGAGAAGATTGATTCCGCAAAAAAAGTCCAGACGATGGACAGCATCACTATTTTTATTGATATTGAAAAAGCAGTGCAAGAGGTTGACTTGGTGATAGAAGCGGTGCCCGAAAGTTTTGAGCTTAAGAAAAAGATTTTTTCACAGGTTGATAAAGCGGCACCCGATCATACCATTCTGGCGACAAATACATCGTCCATTTCTATCACCAAAATAGCCGCTACCACTTCGCGTCCCGAAAAATTTATCGGCATGCACTTTTTTAATCCTGTTCCGGTGATGAAGCTGGTTGAAATTGTGAAGGGATTTGAAACGAGTGATGCAACCTATGGGGTGATTGAAGAAACGGCCAGACTGCTCGATAAAACGCCGGTGCCTGTGGAAGATTTCCCGGGTTTTGTATCTAACCGCGTGCTGATGCCCATGATTAATGAAGCCATTTCGTGTGTGCATGAAGGAGTTGCAACTCCTGAGAATGTTGATTCGGTAATGAAGCTGGGCATGGCGCATCCAATGGGTCCGTTGCGACTGGCCGATTTTATAGGGCTGGATGTATGCCTGGATATAATGAATGTACTGTATAAGGGGTTCAAGGATTCCAAATATCGGCCCAGCCCTTTGCTGGTTAAGATGGTGGACGCCGGCAAGCTGGGAAATAAAACCGGCGAAGGGTTTTATAGCTATGATTAGCATTGAAAAAGACATTCTTTATCAGTCGCTCCGCGGCTGAAGATGACAGGTACAATCAGGGTAGGGTTTTAGGAGGCAGAGCCTTGAAGCTTGCGCTCCACCGCAGAGCGATGGAACGAGAATTGAAGTTGTCATGCTTCATACTTAGTAAAATCCCCTCTCGAGAGGGGTGGCCTCTGCATGGTTTTATGCAGAGGTTGGGGTGTGTATTTTACATAGCCTTTAAATAAATTTCAAACCTTGAAGGTTTTCGAGACCGAGTGCTGTGAGGGAGATCTGCTCCCGAACGAGCGCTAAAAACCCATTTTAATTCAATAAAAAAAATGAGTGATCTTAAAATCCCTACCGTAAAAGAAATAGAATCAGCCCGGAAGAAGCTTGGTGATAAAGTGAGGCGCACCCCCGTTTGGCAATGGAAAAGCGATGCAAAAGATGAAATTTTCGGTAAAGAAACCGAATTGTTTATGAAACTTGAATTGTTTCAATTCGGCGGCAGCTTTAAATGCCGTGGTACGCTCATGAATATGTTTAATCTGTCAGATATAGATATGGAGCGTGGTGTAACAGCCGTCAGCGCCGGGAATCACGCCATCTCGGTGGCCTATGCTGCAAAAACGTTAAATACCAACGCTAAAGTAGTGATGCCTGAAACAGCTAATTCTGCAAAAATAGCGCGATGTAAATCGCTCGGCGCTGAAATTATTTTGGTTGAAACAGTTCATAAAGCCTTCGAAAAAGTAAAAGAAATTGAAGAGCAGGAAGGAAGGCATTTTATCCATCCCTTTGACGGTCCGTTAACGGCCATGGGTTCAGCCACGGTAGGGCTTGAACTTTCCGAGCAAGTGGATGAGCTGGATGCAGTAATTGTACCCATTGGTGGAGGCGGACTCATTGCGGGTATTTCAAGCTTAATGAAGCAGATCAACCCGGCCATAAAAATTTATGGGGTTGAGCCGGAAGGGGCCGACAGCATGAGCCGCAGTTTTGCAAGCGGAAAACCTGAAGAAATTGAAAAGGTGGATACCATCGCCGACAGCCTGGGCGCCCCGCATGCAGCGGCCTATAGTTTTGGTTTAGCCCGTAAGTTTGTAGATAAAATAGTGAAAGTTACCGATGCCCAAATGGCTGAAACCATGCAGTTACTATTTAACGAAATGAAACTGGCCGTAGAACCGGCGGGTGCTTCAGCTACCGCCGCACTCCAATATCATTTATTGGATGAGCTGCGCGGAAAACGCGTGGGTATCATCGTGTGCGGCACTAATATTGATTTGGAGACATATTATTCCAACATCAAAGATAACAAGCAGAAGAGTTAGGTATTATTTTGATGGAGCAATTTGACGGATACAGTATATTTTTCTCAGGACTCAATACTCACTACTTATTACTAAAAAATGATTGACCTCCGCAGCGATACCGTTACCAAGCCCACCAAAGAAATGCTGCAAGCCATGGTGCGGGCTTCGGTTGGGGATGATGTTTTTGAAGAAGATTCTACGGTCAATGCTTTTCAGCAGAAAATGGCAAAACTGTTTGGCTTTGAAGCGGGCCTTTTTGTGCCCAGCGGAGTGATGGGGAATCAAATAGCATTAAAGCTTCTGACGAAGCCCGGAGATGAAGTTATTATCGATGAAAAGGGGCATGTTTTCAATTACGAAACCACCAGCGCTGCACTTATTTCTTCGGTGCAATTGCGTCCGGTTCAAGGAAATCGCGGTAAGCTGAACGGTGATCTGATTCGTACGGCAGTGCGCTCCGGTCAGGATTGGGAGCCGCGCTCAACAATGGTGGTCATTGAAAATACGACCAACAAGGGCGGCGGGGCCTGCTACACAAAAGCCGAGTTAAATGAAATTAAACAGACAGCCGGTAAGCTTGGATTATCCATTCATTTAGACGGCGCTCGTATCTGGAACGCGATGGAAGCAAAGGGTATAGAAGCAAATTATTTTGGAACTATTGCCGATACTATGACCATAAGCTTCAGCAAGGGGTTGGGTGCCCCGGTGGGTTCCATGCTTTTAGCTTCACACAAAAAGATCAAGCAAGCCCGCCGTTACCGTAAAATGCTTGGCGGCGGCATGCGCCAAATTGGGCTACTGGCCGCCGCGGCCGATTACGCGGTAGAGCATCATCGGCCGATGCTCCGGGACGATCATCGCCGGGCACGTGCGCTGGCTGAAGCCATTGCCCAATGTTCTGGACTCTCCATTGATTTGAACACCGTTGAAACGAATATTCTCATTTTCGATGTGCTGAAAGGGGATGCGGATGAAGCCGTAAAAAAACTGAAAGAAGAGGGAGTGCAGCTTGTTGCTTTTGGTCCCAAAACCATTCGGGCAACATTTCATTTTCAAATTGATGATGAAGATTTGAGAACGGTTAGCAAGGTGATAGAAAAACTTTACGGCTGATTCTACCGGAGCCTTTCCAGCTCCCGGTCGATATTGTTTTCAATTGCTATAATGCTCTTAGAGGCCTTTGCAAAACCCATCAGACGGCTGATTTTGCCGTCCGGCGGGTAGCTTGAGACCTCATAAACCCATCTGACCGCAACTCCAGCGGTCGGACGGGAGGTATTTCAAAGGCCTCTCTTAGTGATGGTATTATACTGGCGTAAGGTGAACTGACGATTAAATTTTATGCGTGATAGATAGAGCAGTATGTTTTTCTGCAGTTCAGGTCTTAGTTAAATGGACGTAATGGGTTAGACCTATTTCAACTCTTCATTATTCACCTGCGGGTAGAGCAGCGGGTGGTCGCGTTCTACAATAGGAAGGTCATAAATGCGGTAGACGCCGAACTCAAATCGGTTATTAACAAAGGGCGCTATTTTGCTGATAAATTGAAACAAGGGCGTATTGGCTACACTATTCTCGAGTTCTTCACGGTAGGCCTCAACGGCATAATCGAGGTATTCCTGTCCTTTAAAGGGGGGAGTATAGTATTCGGTGGGTTCCGGCACTCCGTAAGTACCGCTTGAGGGCAGTAAATATTTATCCGTTGAACGCTCGCTGTGGTACGGTTGGGGGAAAAGGTCTTCTTGTTTAAGCTCTTTTTCTGTTTGGGTGGTATCAGTTTGTTGAGCCATTCCAAGCTGTACGGTTCCCAATAGTAAAAGGATTATCAGCCCGCTTAAAAGTAAATGATATATAAGATTATTTCGCAACAATTCTCAAGTGGTT
>Ga0136556_1000663_pt1 | contig 19593 bp, 19 predicted proteins | sample AntRauTorckE6831_FD_104780 | JGI IMG/M metagenome (GOLD analysis project Ga0136556, IMG submission 104780) | Saline lake microbial communities from Rauer Islands, Antarctica - Metagenome Torckler E6 #831 | ecosystem: Environmental > Aquatic > Non-marine Saline and Alkaline > Saline | place... | reverse complement strand
TACTACTGCGCCATCATCAATCTGGAAACTAACGAACAGCTCCTCGTTAGGTTCCATACCCGCCATGTTCGGCGGTTCACCCTGCGGCCATTGCGCCTCAGCAGGCCACGTGACCTCCCATGAACCGGTTGCGTCCTGCACAATGCGGAGATGCATCTCATCATGCGTACCAGCAGCAGGCAGATTCGCAAACGTCGCGGTAGTATTCCCCGAAATCGTGATGACCTTGAAAACGCTAGTATTCCAATCCAGCACGCTGGTAGTCGGCCACGCGAGGCTCTCAATAGGACCCGTCAGGCCAGCACCACTACCACCACCGGCAGGAGCCAAAGCGTCGATAGCTTGCTTCACCCGAAGAGGACTAAACGCCCTAAGGGCAACCTCAGTACCCGCCTCAGACTCCACCTGACTAGCAGCCTTAGTACCCCACCAAGTATCAGCCCTAGCATCCGTCTGATACTGCGTATGGTCATCATCGACTAAGCCAGTCAAGGCCCCGTGATCAGCGACGCCGGCGACATCTGGATTCGTTATAACCAGCGTGCCGGGTGCGGGTGTTCCGTATGCCCAAACGCCTATTGATGTTTCGTAAATTCGGAACGGGCCGCGCCTATTCGAAACGGTGCTCAAATCGTCCAGCGTCTGCAATTCCACAAGCCAACAGACGGTTGGTTGCGGCTGCCCGGTTGCGCCTCCGGGGATGTAGAAGCTCACGCCGTCCGCTGCGCCTTCTGGTTTCCATCGGCTGTTCGTGAAGTCGTACTCGGCCAGATGCAGTGTCGCGTACACGCTGACGCCGTCTGCATATGGCTCATCGAACCGCACGGCAAGCCGGGTACCGGCTGCCAATGTCCGGCCGCTCGGGGGGGTTGGGCCGCCTGTCACTTCAAGTAGTGGCATGTGATCGGATCCTTTCGGTGTTCATATTGTAGCGGGTTGCCCAAGATCATCGAGCCATGTTGGGCCGCTTGGCCATAGGCTGATGTCTACTCGATACCCGAGCAGTGTTTGCGATCGCGTGACGGCGTCCAATCCTAGAACCGGGCGGTAGAATTCGCCCCAACGAACCAGGGTTACGGTATCGAGCACAGCTTGCAAGTCCTGCAATTCATCAATCGCTGTACGTAGGTCATTCGCTCGAATTTGTACCGTGAATCCCACCGCTTGCGGGGATCGTTTCCCGTCGCCAATCAGGAACCATGTGTCACCGTATGGTGCTCGCTCTGCGCTCTGATCGCGTTTCTCTGTCTCCGGTTTGATGGTGTAACGCTCTGTCGAATATAGCAACCCGGTAGATCCTTCTAAGATCAGATTAGTGAGGCCGCTCATGTTTTTACCTGCTCTCGGCTCGCTAGATAGTCGAGCGTGTCGAGGTGGCTGTCGTCCACCATGCCGCGAATCAGTTCAGCCATCGCTTCATCTTCGGCATCGTCTCTAGCGCCGAGCTGGACTCGTGTACGAATCCCTTCGCCGGTGGTGATTCTCATTTCTACATCTTGCGTTTCCAATTCTGGTAGTACGGTGCCATCCCCGAGCGTGAGCGTGATTCGGGGTGACACGTCAAGCGTTCCATATTTGATGGCTGCTGCTGCCTCCGGGGTGGGCGTGTGTATTAAGGCTGCGCCCACCCGATCGAGGGTATTCGTGTCCACCCATTGGGGTGCCACGACGCGTAGAGTGGTGACCTCCACAATGACTTGCTCGCTCGCTACTTCGGTAGCGTCATAATCGAAGGAGACACCCACATCCCTAACCCGGGCGGACGTATCATCCCATCGGGTAGCTGATAGAAACTTCACCAGCACCGGGAGTTGCGCGCCAATGTTAAGCAGATCATCGCTCGCGCTGTATGTGGCACCCGATATGTATGCCCACACTTGCACGGGTGTGGTGCCCGCGATTGTGATTACACGCGCTTCCGTTTCCACGATCTGCGCGGGAATGAATGCATTGAACGAGATCGCGACACCCCATTGATTTGCTAGCGGTTCACTCGCTCCCATAAGGTGAACATACCGGATTCGGGTGTCCTGATTCGTGTCCGAAATATACGCGCCGTGTGTCGCTTCATTGAATGCCACCCATGTCACACCGGCATCAGATGTGGCTTCCAGATAGCCCTCTGCGGGATCTGGCAACAAAAATGTGTAATCCGCGGGCTCGGTTTTCACGAGACTAGCAGGCGTCGCGACGTACGCTGTGGCCAGCCCGTGCGTGTCCCGTTCGTTGTTCGCTGTGTGTTCGTACTTCATGGGCCCGGCCGGGGTGGTAGCCAAGAAAATCACGCGGGTAACGAGCTTCTCATGATTCGTTTCGATGCTCTCCACGATGTCTATATCAAGGCCCTCGGTCCATGCGGTGGCCGGTCGGGTGTCACGCCGAAAATAAATCAGTCCCTCCGTATTCATGCCCCACTCCACGGGCGGCACCCACTCATTTTCGGCGTACGTGATGCCGTCATAGATGTACGTCGTGCCGGATGGCACAATGAAGCCGGGTGCTCGGTTTGCGAGATCATCTAGGCAACTCCCGATGCTGGCATAGTTCGTATAGAAACTACCCGCGAATCCGGTCACCGGGAAATCTGACAGGACCGCTCCGTATGGATTCATGCCGGCGACCATGATGTTCGCGCCGTTGCGTAGGGTGGCGGCAACGCTCGCTAGATCCGCGCCATCAAACACGCGATGCTCCGTGTTCGCTTCCATAAGCGCTTTGCGGCCACCCACTGCATGCACACGACTCGGTGTTTTTCGGCGTTTCGCTCCGGGCGCGATAATGATTCCCCAGAATCGGTGTGTCCATGTGACGCCATCGTCTGCGCTTGTGTCGATCGCAATCCAGTCGCGGGCATTGAAGCCTACCGCGTCATTGCTTACTGTCATGATGGCTTCTTTGCAATCCCCAAGCGCGGTCGTGGCAATACTTTCGATGCTTAGAATCTGGTCCGCCGGCGTGATTGTGGCTGCCAATTCCACACCGCGCACGAAGCCCGCGAGCAAATCGTAGGTTGTCGTGCGGGTGTACCGTCGGATGCGCCATGTGAAAGCCATGAGTCATTATCTCCTGTACGCGGTGGTGCGACCAAACATGTTTTGGATTCCCAACTTGATTGGTATCCCGTTGTCCGCGATGCGTTCCATGACGCCGGTCAATCGGTTCATGCTTCCGACTAGGCTGCCGGGATCGTTCGCATCTTGCCGCCCGGCCATGCTTTCTTTGATGATCAGCGCGCTCGCGGCTAAGGTTTGCGCGGCCTGAATTAGGGGTGCCACTACTGCGAATTGCGCGGCGGGTGGCATGCTTCCGAGGATCTCCCGGGGTGCGGTGGCGGTGCGGTCGGGTGGTTCGTATGGTTCATATGTAGGCGGGGTGTACTCGCTCGGGGTGTAACGGGTTGGCGTGTACGTGGATCCTCCACCGGATCCGCCGCGGCTGGTTGGCCGGTTCGCTGCCTGCTCATTCGCGAGTGCCTGCCTTTGATTCGCGAGATAGGCTTCCATCTGCATAATTTGTAATTCGATCACGCGGGGCGAAACGGGCGCGAATGCACCCATGGCTTTCGCGGCGGGTAGGCTAGCACGCAATCTCGCCAGATCCTTTTCGGCTTGCGTGATTTTCGCTGTCGTGTCCTCGCCTTGATATGTGGCGGTTCGCTGCGCGGTTCGATTTGCGCGGGCTTCGACCTTATCCACCTCACTGTTGAAGTGATCCAAAACCGGCTTTACGGCTCGCCATGTTGCTTCACCTACAGCTATTGCGGTATCTGTTGCCGCGGTGATCGCAGCCATTTCCATGGGCTTTATGACGCCATCTGCTAGGGCGTCCACAACCATGTTTGTTAGATTCTCCAACGCTGTTTGCATGCCGGCGCCCATAATTGCGGCTTTGATTACTGCGTCGACGATGATGCCGCGCAGGCGTTGCGCGAATTCAACCCGGAATTCTTCAAGGGTGCCGGCTTTGAGTGCCTCCGCGGCGGCAGCGCCGAAGCTGTTTGCCATCTGCCACCCCGCTTGCGCGGCTTCCTCGTTGACGCTTTCCCATGTGAACCAGAGAAACCGGTGCTGCTCCACGGCTTTGCTTGCCCGCGCGATGCCTTCGATGGCGGCTTCGCCTAGATACTCGAAGCCGTTCGCTATGTCGGTGAGTTGCGCATTCCATTGCCCGGTGGCGTTGACGATGCTCATGATGGCGGATGCAATCGTGCCGATGGCTGACGTGACGGCGCCGACGATGTCGCCCGATGCGAGCTTGCCCATAGACGTGATGATGCCGCCCAATGCGTCGAGCCCGATGCTGCCCGTATTCTGCAACGCGCCACCTACTGCGCTCATCACTCCACCGAAGTCAAGTCCCTTCGTGATGCCTGCATCTAGGCCGGCGCCAATCGCGCCGAATACGCTGTCCGCAATCTGCCCAAGTGGGCCACCCAGAATGCCCGTTATGGAGGCTGCGGCGTCCTTGAAATCGGTTGTCGCTCGCGCGGCTTCCTTCGCGGCGTCCCCATTATTTCGCGCGGCGTCCGTTGCGATGTCCATGCGGGCTGTTTGCGAGACGAGGGTGTCGCTGAAGCTCATGGCGGCTTCGTTCGCATTCTCGACTGATGCGGCATAATCTGCTTGCGTTTGGCTGGCATCCCGGCCGGCCTGATTCAGCTGCTCAAGCGTTCCCGAAAATTCGGTGGCCGCTGAATTCGCTGCAACCATCTGCAAGCGTCCCCACTCAAAGCCGGTGATTGCGCTGCGTAGGTTCTTACCTACCGTGTACGCGTTTTCCCATGCCTGCTTTAGTGCGTTCGTTCGTACGGCGGCTTCGTGCGCCTCCGCATTCGTTCCCGCCAGAACGTCGGTCAATTGTAGGGCGCTGACGCCGACCCGCTCAAGCGCGGCGCCCAATTCCAGCGCGGCTTGCGCTTCTAACCTCATGGCGGCTTCGTCGCTACTGACGCGCATGCGATCCGCGGCCACGCGGGCGGTTCGCTCTGCCTCCCGCCCGATTCGTGTTTCCGCTCGCTGCGTATCCTGCAGTCCGCGTACGGTTGCCGCGGCGAGGCTGTCCATGATTCGGGCGCCGGCCGCTTCGGCGTGCGGGACTTGCACCGCGTCAACGGCTCGCTGATGCTCCATAATCCCGCGCACGGTGGCTGATGCGAGGCTGTCCGCAATCAAAGCGCCGGCTGCTGTCGCGTTCGGAATGAGCGCCGCCCCTCGGCGTTCGGCGATCTCCCCTGCGGCTGCCCGATCCCGTCCGCCTTGCAAGATGTTCGTGCGGGACGTGGTGCGTCGCCCGGCGGTGTCTTGCCTGATCAGATCCGATAGATCGAGAGCTCCGATTGCTTCCAGCTCCGCGCGTAGAGTGCTCGCTGCAACCTGCACACCCGTCACCTTCGCAGCCATGCCGTCCATCGCTTCGCCTGCGATGCCCGCCGCGGTGGGGATTAGATTTCCGAAAACGTCTTGTACGGTGTTGCCCGTGTCAACGGTTTGTGTGTCAACATTCTCCACCGCGGTGTCGATCGCATTCATGCTGTCTTCGATCGTGACGTAGGTGCTTGCGACTGCATAGATCATGTCGTCATGCGCGGCTGTTACGCGGGCGGATCCGTCGCGTACTGTTTCCATCGCCGTTCCGATGCGATCCGTTATCCTCGCGCCAATCTCTTCCCATGGTTCAAGCGAAACGGTGGCTATATGCTCCAATTCCACGCCCAATGGTGCCAGAACCGTGCCGGCTGCGGTCACGAATGCGTTTAGTCCGCCTATGATTCCGTTCAACGCTTGGCTGAATACCCGGCGGATGGTGACGCCCATCACGTCGAATGCGCCAATCACTGCTGCAACCGTGACCTCAAACGCGCCTTTGATAACGTCGCCAATTCCGAAGGCGATCTCGCTCATTCCGCGTAGGATTTCGCCCCATGCCCACGAAACCTTGTCCCAGTTCGCAATCACGGCGCCGCCGATCGTGATCAGCCCAGATACTTTCTCTTTGATCCATGCCACAGCGGTAGCGGTGATCTCCTGTATTCCGCCCCAGTTTTGGTTCCATGCTACGTATAGAGCGCCGATCGCTAGGCCAATCAACGCAATCGGGCCAAGCATCGTGATCATCGCGACGCGCGCGGTGATGATCGCTACTTTGATGGCGGGCAGCAATTTCAGGAACGTACCAAGCGCGATTAGGGTCGGCCCGGCGGCCGCTGCAATGCCCGCAATCACGACGCCGAAGCGCAAAACGATCGGGTTCAAGTTCGCAATCGCTCGCATCATGTCCGCAACGCGCAGCGCTATATTCGTCGCGAAATCCAATAGGCCGGTATTTGCGATCGCTAGGTTGACCGCCTCGAATGCGGAGCCGACTTGCTTCATGGCCGGCCGGAAGCCGCGATCCATTGTGTCAGCCATCTTATTCGCTGCGCCATCGCTATCATCAATGTCTGCAGTCAAATCACGGAATGCTTGCGATCCCTGCGAAAGCATCGCCGCCAATCCCGGGCCGGCTTCGGTGCCTACGATGCTGATAGCATCCGCGGCTGTAATGCCGCGCGCTTCCATCTGCGCGAGCACATCCGCGAATGGCACGGCGTTTCCTGCGGCGTCCCGTAGGCTGATGCCTAGCTCCCCGGCTTTCGCGTCGAGCTGCGCCAACATTCCACGGAATGCTGTACCCGCCCGCTCGCCCTGTATGCCGGCGTTCGATAGCACGCCGATCGCGGCGGCTGAATCCTCGACGCTGATGCCCATGGCCGCTGCGATCGGTGCGACGTAGCTCATGGCTGCGCCAAGCTGCCGTACGGTGGTGTTCGTTTGCGCGGCTGCACTTGCGAGTGTGTCATTCACTCGAGCGAGGTCGCTTGCTTCGAGCCCGAATCCGGTCAATACGTTTGATGCTAGATCCGCGGCTGTTGCTAGATCGAGGCTGCCGGCGACCGCGAGCTGCAATACGTCCGGCAGCGCCGCCATGATTTCGGTCGTATTGAATCCGGCGCTTGCAAGGAAGCTCATTCCGTCCGCGGCTTCGCTTGCACTGAAGCGGGTGGTCGCGCCTAGATCCTTCGCTTGCGCTTCGAGCGCCTCGAATTCGGTGCCGGTGGCATTCGTGAAAGCCTGCACCTGATTCATGCTTTCCTCGAATTGCCCGGCGGTATTAAGAATCGCTGCGCCCATAATCGCTAGCGGGGTAGTTATCCCGATCGTCATGCGGGTACCAATGCCCTGCATGCGGCCGCCAATGCGATCCATATTCTGCGCGAAACTCTTGGTTTGCCGCTCCGCTTCGTTCGCTGCTTGGCCTATGTGATCAATCTGACGGCGAACATCGTCAAGCATGCGTGATGCCTGATCAACGGCGCTGATAACGATTTCTACTTCGTTGCGATTCGCCGCCATATGCTCACGTCCTTATTCATTCCACGCGGGCGCGCGCTTCGATCCTCCGCCGGATTTCATGCTCGCTTTTTGCGCTTCCAAGGCGGCCGCGTTGATATCTCGCTGGTAACACGAAAGATTGAATGACCAATCCCCTAAATCGTCATGAAGGAGTGCGGCCGGGGTCGTGCCGTACTTCTCGGCCATCCTCGATATCGCTATCGGCCACTCGCTCCGCAGGAAAGGCCACCATGCCGTCGCCCTCCGCGGGCGCGGCGGTTTGCAGCGGTGCGTACGGTAGGCTCGAAAATTTGATGATCTCGTTATGTAGATACTCGAAATCGTCACCCAAATCTGATGGTGCCAATATGTCACCCTCAGCGTCAGCTGGATCGAACGCGACGGTAGTCGGCTCATCACCGGGCACGGTTACGGAGACGATTCCGAAATGCAGAATCAGTCGGGATTGCCGATCGTTGATCTGCACCGATGATTCGAGAAGCTCACCATCTTCACTCATGAGGCGCTGAATTCGGGCGTTCCGCTCCACATCCGTTTCGTTGTCGGGCGCATCGAGATGCATGCGGTAAATGTTCGGTGGTATCCCGAGTTTCGATGCAATCTCGTTCGCTCGCACCTTGCGAATGATTGCCGTGATCTTCTCACCCGGCGCGATCGCTGATGCTTCCAACGCTGATTGCGTGAGGCGTGGTAAATCCACGGTTTTGCGTGTTAGGGCTTTCAGTTTGCTCATGTGTTCCTTATCCTTCCGGGGGTGGCTTAGTAGGTGGCAACGGAATTCGTGAGGTTGACCGCGATTTCGTTCCCAGCGATCGCGTTATATTCCGCAGTACCCTCGGTGGTGATTGTCATGCGGCCCGGCCCACTGATGGGAGCGCTCCACGAATCAAGCTGTAATGCTGGAATCGTGATCGCCAAGATGTCAGCTCCATTCGTCCATGTGAACACGTACTCGTCGCTCGCGGTGGCCGCGAAGTCCGCGTACGTGGTTGCATCCCGGAATGTGAGCGTCATACCGATCGTGATTTGCAATTTGTCATTGAAATCTACAGCACTAATTTCGAGCGACTCGTTTAGTGTTTCCTCCGCTTCGAGATTGTTCGCAATCCCGATCGTGAGATCCTCCAAATACGGGAACGTCACGCCGCCCTTCGTGACTGCGAGCTGCTGAAATCGGAATCGGCTGCCCGCTTCGAGCGCAACCACTTCTGCCGCGGTGGCTGCGACGCCTTTGAAGATCCAGTCGGTGTCGATCATCATTGCATCATCGGCGGGCTGCCGAATCGTGAGCGTATTGAGTTGCCCACCGCTGTACCGATGAATCAGACTCCCACGCTTGATGGTAGCGGAGTACGGCGGCAATGCCGCTTCGGGACTGAATTTGTCCACGACCGGCGCGAAGTCATGCGTGTACGGTCCAGCCCCCGCGGTGACTGGCGCGCCTAATGCTGCTCGGAACAATTCGCCAATTCCCGCCGGCCGGGCATGCATCTGCGTGATGCCTCCGGTGATGCCGAGCCGCCCGGCGTCTGCCGGAAGCGTGCTTCGGGTGCCGAAACTCATGGGCTCACGGAGGCGACCCCGATCTTCGGTGATGTTTTCCTGCGCTGAGTAGAAACGGCTGCTCGCTACGGGGGTGCCCCATGCCAACTCTGTGCCAATACCAATCGCGCCTTCGATGCCTGTACTCATGCGTCACTCTCTTTCTTGGGGGATTCCTTGGCGCTTGATTTCTTGGCGCCTTCGACCCGCTGGAAGACGGGGCTCGCATCGAGCTGGGCCTCTTGCTCGGGCGTGTCGGCTTCGACAATGTCGCCAGGCTTGAATGCGGGGCTCCAATACGGGCCAGTGGGCTTGTATTCGTATTTCGCTTTCACCATGTGTTTCGCCTCCGTCATAGCTCGCCGGCTTCGATTCCTATGATACCCGCTCGATACGGTCGATTGTTACGCAGCACCAGATCGGTTGCGTATCGGGTGGCTCGCGTCAGCTCGACTAGACCGCCGAGCGTGTAATCGAATGCGGCGCCGTGGATCTTATCAATGAATGCTTTGATGAATCCGCCGATGATGATTTCGTCTTCGCCGAGATTCTGTTGCAGCGGAATGTAAAACGCAACTTGGAATGTGTGGATCTCGCGCAGTTCATCGTTTCCGCCGGCGCGAATCTGTTCTACCGTGCCTCCTTCGAGCCAGACTTCGATGGCCGGCGTGATCGTGAGCGAATTCATGCCGAGCCGTGCGTCGCGTACTCCGGGAATTTCGGCCGCCGCGACCCGTAATGCCTCCGCTATGATGCTCGGATCTGTCATTGCTTGATTGCCTCGCCAATGTAATCGTTGAGCGTTTCGAGAACCTTGGCGTGTAGCTGCCCGGGTAACTGCCCGGCCGGCGTGAGCTTCGGTAGGGCTGCCCGCTCGGGCATGATGCCCTGATTCAGATGCTCATTCTCGGGTAGGTGCTGATGGTACTTGAAGAAATCGAACGGTGTTCCAATGCTGACGCTATTCCCGGCGCTGATGAATTTGAGGCCGGCCACGTCCGTCATTTGATAGTTGAAGCTCGATTTCAGGACACCGGTTCGTTGTAGTGGCCGTGTCCCTTTGCCCTCACGCTGCGCCAGATACGCTGCCGTAAGGGGTGGCCATGGTACGCCGTTCGGACTGACCTTGTTGCGAAATGCGGGAATCACCGCGTCGTCCATGATTGTTTGCCCAATCATTTTCAAAGCGGGCGTCGTGTTTCCCGCTTTGGCGCTCACCCGATCCAGCATCGCTTTCAATCCGCCCACGTTCGCGTCCACTGTGAGGCGACTCATACTCCGTTGCCCCATCCGCGTTTCGTGTGCGTGACCACTTGCGGGCTGCCAATCACGCTATCGGGATCATCTTTCGTTATGGCGAGATCCACTCGGCCGTGCGCTACATCCCGTAACCATTCCAGCGCCGCCTTATAGTTCGTATACAAGCTGCTCGAATCTGCGGGCTCTGGTAGGAGCTGCAAATGCACCGCGAGATGGTATCGCGCGATGTCTGCCACACGGCCCTGCAGATCGGGTGTCGCATCGGTCACGGGGACGATGTAGCCAGCTGATCGTAGGTATCCTTCGGCTTCGCTGTTGCTTCGATCGAGCGCGGAGCCGCGATCCGCGGGCGTGCTCCGCACGCTTAGATCGCCGCTTAGGTAAGGATCGAGCGTGCCCAGAATCATGAATCACTTCCCTACTCTTGCGCGGCGTCCCATTCGGCGTAAGCATCCATGATGGATTGCGCCGTTTTTGGGCCGATCCCGTCGATTGCTTCCAGCTCCGCGCGATCGGATCCATGCAGATCTTCATAGTAGCGGTACGGAACGGGTCGCGCTTCAAGGAGTTGCGTGATGCCGGGAAAATCGTCGGGTAGTAGGGTGCCATCTCCGCTTTCTGCGGCGGCTACGTGCGCGAGTTTGATGGCGTTCTCGCCCTTCGCTTCTGCTTGTTGCGCTTGCCGCATTCTGTATCGCCTCCATGTAGCGACGCCCATGCGTTCTTTCCTTTCTGTGACCGGGCGCCCGGTGATGATTCACGGGCGCCCGGTCACGCTAGGTGTTAGGGGGTGGCTTACGCTGCGAGGTTGTGTCGAATCTTCACGATCCCGGTTTTTGTGCTGCCCGCCATGCGGGTGTAACGGTGCGCGGCGTAGTAGGTATGGAGCGCCGCGATATGCGTATCAGAGAGAATGTCCCGGTCGGTTTGAATCTCTTGATTCTCGCCGCCACTGAACCAGAGCGCGAGGCTGTTCCGCTTCAGGATCAGTGTTTCGTACGCCGTGGCGGTTCCTCCGCCGCCCGCGTCAAGCGTGGAGGTTGCGCGATCGCTGATGCGTATGGGCACGCCAATGCCGGGAAGCCGAATCATGGCGCCCTCAACGGTGCCGGCGTACAGCGGCTGATCGTCGAGGTCTTTCTGCTTGAGTAGATCCAGCGCAACGGCGGAATGCATCACGGCGAGCGCGATGTCCTCCTGCTCATCACCCCAAAGGAAGCGCCCATCGAGCAGCGATTCCCACGTGAGCTGCCCGGTGGCGGCGTTCGCTGGATCGTAAATATCATTTTCGAGCGTGGTCGTGGCGGCTTCCGTGAGAAGCTTCAGGTCGATACGCCGCTCGAATCCGCGACGAATCTGACGGGCTGCCTCCGCGTACGGGTCAGCGTAGGCCGCGGCGAGCTGCGCCCATTCGGTGACTTCGATAGCCTTACCGGAATGCTGCACGGTGGCCGTTTCGCTGGACATGGTGATCTTCGCGGGGGTCAAAGCGGGGATCGCTCCGCCGGCGCCTTCGTCCGCTGCGAGATCCTCGAATTCGCCAATGGTGCCGAAGTACGGGATCTTGATGGTGTCGCCGCCCCTAGCGCCGGGCCAGCCGCGGCCGGTAACGAATGCGGCGCCGCTGCCGTAGAGCGCTTGGACGCCCTCGAATTCGCCGCGAACGGCGTCTTCGAGAACCTCGGGGATGATGGTGTCTGTTCTGATTGTCGTTGCCATGTTCTAACCTCCGAGTGGGGTCGGCTTACGTGCCGAAGCGGGTGGTCGTGTGTTCGGCGTAGAGTCGTGCGAATTCCTCGGGGTCGGCCATCTTCAGCTCAACCTTTTGGGGATTCGTGAGGCGATCCCACGCGGTTTTGCCTTCGGCGTCGACGCCTGCGGTGCCGGCGCTTCGCCCTTCGGTTGACGGGTTGATCGGTTGGCGGGTGGCGCCCGGAATGACGCGGGGCGCGGCTTTCAGGTATGCCTCGAGTCGGGCGGGATTCACGCGGTCGTCGTCGTCTGCGAGCAACGTCCGCAATGATGCGCGACTTGCGGGCGTGAGTTTGCCTTCTTTCATGCCGCGATCGAGTAGGGCTTCGACCCGGGCTTCGTCTTCGGCTGCGGCGCGGGCGTTGAGTTGCGTTTGCAATTCGTCGCGCTCCGCTGCGACCGCTTCGCTTTGCGCTGCGCCGTCGCGCCATGCGGTGATGGTGCCAACTACTTCGTTGCCCTCGCCGACGATGTCTTCGATGCGGGTGGCCAGCGCGGCGCGGGCTTGGAGTCGCACGATGTTTTTCACCGCTTCCGTTTCTGCTGCGTCCGCTCCGAGGCCGAGTTTCGTCAAGATAGTTTCCATGGCGATCTTCCTTTCGTGTTCGCTTGCGCCGATCGTGGCGGGCGTTCCATGCTTCGATGCGGCGATGAGCGCGTCCATATGCCGCGTTGCCGGTAGATTTGTCAACGCGAAGTTGACGAATTCTGTGATGATCCCATTATCATCATGATACAGAACGGGACTGATGTAGCGGTATTCCTTGGCGCGGATCCGATCCGCCGCTCGATCTGTCCACCTGATGTCCTCTGCCCAAAGCTCGGGACCATCTCCCGTTTCGCGAATCGCGATCGAATACCATGCCGCGGCTGGTGCTTCGCCCATCTCTCGGAAATTTGCGTGCTCATAGTCAGCGCTGTAATCATTCCCCCATGCTCGCGCGATCTCCATCACGGAGGCGGCGCTCGCGCGAGTGAAATGGAAGACACCTTTTTCTGTGTCATTCGGGCCGGCGCGTAGGATTCGCCACTCGTTCGGTGGTTCCCGGTTGAGCTGCTGGTTTAGCATCACGGCGAGATCCAGCACGAGCGGATTCGATTTTTGCTGTGCGGGTGTCAAGCTGAACGGCCTCCGCTCTCTCGGGCGTACGCTGCCGGGCTTTGTGCCGACGATCCGGATCGTGCGCCTGTTGGGTGGAGTATACACGACGGGCGCGTGTGCGTCGCTACTCCGTGGGCGTTACGCCGTGACGAAAGCTCGCGGGGGCGGCCGTTTCGAGCTTCCGTTCGAGGATCTGTCCAATCTCGGCGGGCGTCATGCTGCGGAGCGCCTCATGCGCCCATGCGGCCGCGCGGATCCGTACCGGTTTGCTTTGTACGCCATCGGGCAGCGGCCGGTTCGGTTTGAGATTCCGGTTTTGTGGGCGGTCCTTCTGTGTCATAGTGTGACGTCCTTCCGGGCCGCCCGCTCCGTTTGTTTCGCCGGAGCGGGCGTCATTCTACCGATCCCGTATGACTGTTTTGAGTCGCTCCCGGTAAACGGTTGTTAGGGCTGCCGTTCGATCGTCCAGCATTCGGCCCATGATCTTGCGATCGTCGGCATACGTCACCAAGGTTGGTGCGTACCGTTGCCATCCGCCAACGCGGCCGTGCACGATTTCCAACTCGTCAATCTGTTTGAGTAGTCGCTCCGCAATGTCTTCCGGGTGGGTGATGCCCGCCACTTTGAATACTCGGGCGTACCCGGGGTTCAGTGTGGGATCCCCAAACGCTTCCCATTCAAAGATTGCCGATAGTAGATCCTCGGCTTTTCGTTCGTTCCCTACGCCCATGAGCAGCGCACTGCCGTTGTCCACGCGGTACGCTTCGCGTCCTGTCCACACGATGTTGCTGAGATCGTCACCGACGACGCTCCAATTCCCGAGTAGATTGTCTGCCACGAATCCGTCTAGGATTCGGTTTGCGCGCGCTTTTGTGAGCCCGATTTTGCTTAGGTCTTCACCTTTCGCGACGATCTTGCTTGCCAATATGAAGCGGGTTGCCTCACCCGGGGCGCCCGGTAGGGTTGCCACGGTTGTTTCGGGCGCATTCAAACCGAGTGACCGGTAGACGTTTCCCGCGAGATGCTCACTGTACGCTTGCGCTTCGTCGTCATAGATTTTGATGTACCGTTCGACGCCGTCTTCGCCGCGGTAGATGCCTCCGGGATTGGATCCGCGGGCGTCGTCGATTTTCTCATGCATTAGGATCTGATCCAGCGTTTTCGTTTTCGCCGGCGGGGGTGGCAATGGATCCGGCGGCCGGTGAACGACGGGCGGTGGCTTCGATGCTTTCACGATGGCTTTGATTTCGGGGGTCGCGCCGAGGGGTGGCGTTAGATTCTGCGCCATGCGTTGCATCTTCTGCGCATACACGGTTCGCAGGGTGCTGGGCCATTGCGTGACGTTTGGTTCCCATTCGCCGACATCGGGTCGATACCCGAAGCCTGTTTGTGCGGGGATCTCGCCCGCCTCGGTGGTGTCGGTGCGTTCCACGCCGGCGGCTTCACCTTCGGCTTTTGTGGCGGTGCGTACCGCGCTGCGGCACCGATGATGCAGCGGGGGATAGTTCGATTGCCAGAAGGTGTCGTCATGCCGGCGAATGATTTGATCTCGGGCGATACAAATATCGGTCGTGTCTTCATCCAGAATTGCGTCGAACACCCAGAATGGGCGGGATGCGAGAATTGCGGGGTCTGTCATCATTTCGTACCGGCCACTGTTGTACGAATGCTGCATGGCGTTCCGAAAGATGGTTTGCACCCGGAATGGTGGATCTTTCACGGTTCCCACCCACTCTTTCTCAAGGATGCCGCTTATGCGCCGCTTGTAGGCTTTCAGGTGCTCGCCGTCGCGCATGCTTTGTAGGGTCTGTTCCCAGACTGTGTGCACCATTTGGGTTTGCGCTACGCCGGCCACCGTGAATGCGTACCGGCGCCATTTGAGGCCCATGCGTAGGTAGGTGGGCTTCGTGATTGGTACACGTTTCGAGAACCAATCGTACGCCTGATGGAATTTGAGCGGGTCTGATGTTTCACCCCATGCCATGCGTCAGTCCAATCCCATCAGTCCATTTGGGGAGCGTCATAGGTCTTCGTGTACGGCTTTTCGGCCAGCCAAATCCGCTAGGATTAGTGCCTCCATGAGCGCGTTCGCATCGTCGGGATCCATATCATCTAGGAGGCGTGGCAATCCTTCAATGATTTCGTTGTAGGAGCCCGCGGAATTGATGAATGCGGTTAGGTCGCTCAAGTTTTTTTGTAGCACCGGCAGGGGATTATGTCGGCCAATCATGCGATCTACATACATCTGCCCACGAATGAATCCCGGGGCGGCGCTTCCGGTGGCACCTGATGCGAGCCGAATTTGAGCCAGATCTGCCCGGCCGGTGAATGGCTCCGCGGGGACTGCGCCGGCGGGAGCTTCGATGAGCCGATCGCCATCCTTCAACGGTTCGAGGCCCACACGGCCGCGGGCTTCGTTGATTGTGACGGTGCCATATTTCAGCATGTATTCGGGCAGCTCGCCATCGGGCGGCGTGACGTCCCATCTCGCCCATGGGGCGCGATCGTCATCCCCGAAATTGTACGCCGTCCACCATTTGATGCTTTGCGCGTGGAGGGTGGTGCTGATGGTTTGTTCGTCGCTTTCGATGATGTCATGCCGAATGTTCTCATGGACTTTCGCGGCGGCATATGATCCGCCCTCAACGTCGCTTGTCAGATTCTGGCCAGCGATCGTGATGCTCATGGCTTTGTTGGCTGAATCCATTTGCTTCTGAAACGTTTGGTACGTGTTCGCGGTGGCTTCAATCAGTTTGTAATCAAATCCGGGTGGCAACGCGAGCCCGGTGATGCCCGCCAGGTTCTCTAGGTCGGTTGCTAATTCGATGCGTTCATCTTTCGTTGCGCCCTCCGGGGTGGTTCCTACTCGTGTTGGGTTGCCATGCGCTTCGCTGTATGATCCCCAATCGAGTAGTGCGTACCGTTTGAGCAGCCACCATGGCGCGATTGCTCGCCATAGGCCACGCTGCCATGGGCGATGCGCTCCGTAGGGGGTGTAGAACACCCATTTTCCGTCGCCGGGCGTGATGATGATTTCGCCGGCGTCGCGTGTGCGGAGCTTCCATGCTTCGGCGCCGTGATCGTAGCGCAGCCAGCGGGGTGACCAGACATGTAGTTTCGGTAGGATCCGGCCGGTGTCTTCATCAATTTGCCAGCGATGCTCCGCGATGCCGATCCCGAGGATGGTTCCCCAGGTAATCAATTCGTCGAGTGCGGATTCCGGGTATGCGGTCCAGAAATCTTCACTGAGCGCCTGACTTTCGGGGGTTGCGTCCTCTCCTTCGTGAGCCTGAAAATACACGGTGCTTTTGATGAGGCCACGTGTGCGGGTGCTCATCACGCCAATCATGCGATCGTCTGACATCATGTTTTCGATTAGATCCGCGGCTAGGGTCAGGTTGCCTGTTTCCGCGGCGCGTCGCGCGCTTTTGATTCGTGGGGGTGTCCAATCATCACGCGTGGTGTATGCCATCGGGCGGTATACGGTGCTCGTCGTTTGTTTTCTCATGCTGACTTACCTCCGGGGGGCGTCGCGTCGGGTGCTCTGGACGCGGGTGCGGCTTTCCGCGTAGGAGATGGCGTTCCACGGCAGATGATTGAGCGCCTGCGTCAATTGGTCCACGATGTCGCTTCGTGTCGTGGCCGGGAACGCTGCGAGCGCACCGCGGGCGCTTTCCACCCAAGCGTATAGCTTCGGGTGTGGCAGGTATACGTTGCCGGCTTCCACGCGTGGGGTTTGCGCCATGGCTCGCGCCTCCTTCGAGCCGTATGGTTGCGCGGGAATGAATCCGCCTAGTTCGCTTTTGAGTACGCTCATGACGGCGGGCCCGTTGGCTTTGTCCTCGACAACTTTTTTGTAGATTTCCGGGTAGCGTTTCGTCATTTCGCGAATCGAGGCGAGGGTACCAATGAAATCGAGTCGGCTTTCGATCATGTCAATCATGTAGGCATCGGCACCCCATTGCTTCCATATGCCGCCGGCAACGAGGCTGCTACCATCGGTGTCTTTGAATGCGAGATCCCATGATTGGATTGCGTGATCGGGTGTGCCGGGTGGAATGGTTTTCGGTTTGATTTCGATGATGTTTCCGTCGGTGTCTGGCACGCGAACCGGGCCGAGATTCACGCCGGTGGGTTGCCAGTATCGCCACCATGCGGTTTTGAATATGCCACCGCCGGCGGGTGCGGGCCGCTGTTGGAGCTGTCCGGCTGCGCCGAAACTGCCTAGGCGACGTGTGAGGCGCGTCACTGTTTCGGGTGGGAATCGTTCGGGGGATAAAAGCTCGCCCTTTTTCGTTCGTGGATCTTCCCAACCCAGCGCGGTGGTGCAGTGATAGGCCGGTTCGTACTCCATGGGAAGGCGTAGGTGCTCGAATCCGCCAATTTCGTCGAGCAGGTAGCCGCTTAGATCGCGTTCGTGTAGGCGTTGCATGATCACGACTTCTGTGTCGCGTTTCGGGTCGATTGTGCGGGTTGACCATGTTTCCTGCCACCATTGCAGGGCGCCTTCACGTTTCGTTTCGCTGTGCACATCGTCGGCGCTGTGCGGATCGTCAATCACGCGGCGGTTCCCACCCTCACCGGTGGCGGATCCACCGAAGCTGACGGCGAGTCTGTACCCGCCGGCGGTGGTGTCATAACGAACTTTCTGATTCTGATCGTCGGTCAATTTCACGAGCGGGTAGCGCACCTGATACCACGGGCTTTCAATTAGGCGCCGCATGCGTACGTTATCCCGAATGGCTAGGCTCTGCGCGTATGACGTGAACAGCCATTTGATGCGCGGATTCTGTGCCCATTCCCATGCGGGCCATGCAACGCTGACAATTGTGCTTTTGCTCATGCGGGGTGGGATGTTGATAATCAAATCCCGAATCTCACCCGCGGTCACTGCCTGTAGATGCTCGCATATTGCGCCAATATGCCATGAATCAACGAACGGGCTTCCCGGTTCGATCACGGGCCATGCGTCGCGTAGGAAGCGGTGTAGGCTCACTTCGTGTTGCGCGGTTTCGATTGTGGCTATCAGTTGATCGAGTTGATTCATGGCGGGCGCCGGCTTGCGGATGGTGCGCCTCATTCGGCATCATCATTCGTGGTGTGTCGAACTTTTTCTAGCAGAGTTCGTAGCGTGTCCAGCTCACCGGGATTTAGTTTCGATATGTCCGCGGTCGCCATGATGCCGGCAATCCCGGCGCTTCCGTTGACGTTGACTTCCGATCGGGTGGTTGGGTGGCCGGTCGCGAGACGCTTCATGTCGTCAACTTGTTTCGCGATGCGTATGGTGTCCGCCATGGTCCAGCGGGCGGGTTTGATGATCACGGTGCGGCCGTTGTCCACGAATTCCTGTGTGGTGAGTGGCAATTCGAGCATTTTTCTCATTTTGTCTTCAAGCTTCACAGCGATCTGCCACGTGTCCGCCGCTTGCTCTGCGGCGCGGGCTCGCCAGACTTTCTCTTTCTCGATTCGTGCGAGTTCGTCCTGATACGCGTCATACGCCCGGGCGCGTTGGACCCAATCGTTTCGGGCGCTCCATGCCTGAAAGTAGCCGGCCGCGTGTTCAGCCGTTGGGTTGCCGTATCTCTGCCTGTATGCCTGAAGCGCTGATCGGTCGACGCCAAGATCCCGGTAGACCTGAAAGCCTCGCCATGCGGCGTTCGTTTCGCCGGGTTGTCGGTGCCATGGCGCAGGCATTTAGGTTCCTTTCGTGTCGCCTTGTCGGGGGTGGCGGGGGTGTCTTTGCGTTACAGCATACTCGGATGCGCTCCGGTTTGTGTGTCAGTTCGGCCAATCCTGATCATGAAGCCGGCGGGCCATTGCATCACGCCGGCTTCTCTCCTGCTCAGATCGTTGTCCCGCAACATAAATGGTGCTCCCAACAATCACGGTGATAACCCCCAGAATGAATCCGATCACGAACATGGTCATAGCACCTTCTCGGTGATTTTCATGCGTCGCTCGGTGTTCGGTAGCGCGGTTCGGTCATGCCAGGAATGCCCGCATGTTTTGCAATCCATTCGGTCTACTCCATACACAGCGGTTTGATGATCTACCTTGATCCGATCGCTTCCACATTCTGGACAGCGGGTGCTCATGCTGCAATTTCGGTTTTGAGTGCGTGCACGCCTCACGAGAATGAGCAATGTCCAGTGAATCATTGGCGTTTTCCGTATTCGTATGGGCTCCAGTGTGGGTGTTGTTTTTGGTGGCGTGGTTCGGGTCCGTTTTCGCGTGCTTGAATTACTGCGTGGATGATTGTCGCGAAGTCTGGGTGGTGTTTGCAGGCTTCGGTGAGGTCGTGGAGGCGGTCATCGAACGCATTTACGGCATTTACGGCATTTACGGATTCGTTTACGATGCTCATGATTCCAGCTCCGTTTGCGTTTTTACGATCTTTTTGAATCGTTCAATTTCGTCATGTTTTTTGTACTGCGCTAGTCTTGTGCCGGTCGTCAGGTTTTTTGATTCGATTTGGTGGCGTATGTGGTACTGGCGACTGGTGAGTTCTTGAACCACTAGCGTCAGCAGTTCCCGGTCGATACTGAT